>WNGE01002862.1_pt1 | contig 32733 bp, 41 predicted proteins | sample 5400651 | NCBI WGS metagenome assembly WNGE01 (sample SAMN13153370, study PRJNA577476) | soil metagenome | isolation source: 60 cm soil or saprolite under grassland replicate 2 | place: USA:California | collected 2016-06-15
AACCTTTCCTATGCCGAATGCCGCGATAACAATTGATTGCCTGCAGACGTTTCAAGTTGCCCTGTACGTCACGACGCAAATCGCCTTCGATCTTGAGCTTGTTGTTCGTAATCGCGTGAATGATTTCGTTCAATTGCTGCGGTGTAAGATTTTTCGCCCGCAAGTTGGGATCGATATTCGTCTGTTCGAGAATCCGCCGAGCTGTGGCAAAGCCGATTCCATAGATATAGGTGAGAGACGCCTCGATGCGTTTTTCTGCTGGAATTTCGACTCCTAGTAATCGTGGCATGGTATTAGTAAAAAAAGTTACAAGGTTAAAAAGGGCTCAATCACTAATCACTTCTCGTCAATCACCCTTGCCTTTGTTTATGGCGCGGGTTCTTGCAGATCACGCGCACCACGTTCTTGCGCTTCACGATCCTGCAACTGGCACAAAGCCTTTTTACTGATGGTCGTACTTTCATAATCCGCGAGACGGAAAACGCGGAGCGGGCTCCGCGTTGTCATTTTTGGCGATAGGTAATTCGCCCTTTCGACAAATCGTAGGGTGAAACCTCTAGCATAACTTTGTCTCCTGGCAAGATCCGAATGAAGTGAAGCCGCATTTTCCCGGAAATATGCGCCAGGACACGGTGACCATTGGCCAGCTGGACCCGAAACATGGTATTGGGCAGCAGCTCGACGACGGTGCCCTCTACTTCAATTGCGTCTTTGCGCGCCATGTCAGAATTTCTGGCTCGTCCTTCGTGATCAGAACCGTGTGCTCGAAGTGCGCCGAGGGCATCCCATCCGCCGTGCGCACCGTCCAACCGTCGTCGAGCAGTCTTACATCGGACGTGCCGATGTTAATCATCGGCTCAATGGCCAGCGTCATCCCTGCCTTTAACTTCGGACCGCTACCGCGCTTGCCGTAGTTAGGAATCTGCGGCTCCTCGTGCATTTTTCGTCCCACGCCGTGTCCAACAAATTCGCGCACGACTGAAAAACCAAAGCGGCGCGCTTCATCCTCAATTTCAGCGCAGATGTCGCCGACGCGCTGGCCTTCGCGGGCGGCCCCAATTGCGCGGGACAACGCATTTTCTGTGACGCGCAGCAATTGATCGGTCCGCTCGTCAATGATTCCCACCGGTACAGTAGTCGCATTGTCCCCTACCCAACCCTCCTGAACGATGCCAATATCCAGTTTTACGACGTCGCCATATTGAATGCGGCGTTGGGTGCCGATGCCGTGCACAACTTCGTCATTCAAGGAAATGCAAATGTTGCCCGGAAAAACCCGGTGCCCGAGTCGATAGCCGAGAAATGCACTTTTCACGTGTGCGTCGCTCATGAAGTCGGCTGCCGCTTCGTCCACTTCTTTTGTCGTAATACCGGGACGAACCAGCTCACTAACACGGTCGAGAATATCGCTCGCGCTGCGGCACGCCTGTCGCATCTTCTCAATTTCCTTCGCGTTCTTGATCGGAATCATGCTGCACTTTTGTCTTCAATCAGCCGCGAAATATCGCTAAAGACTGCCTCGCGATCGCGGTTGCCGTCAATCCGATGCAATATCGACATCTTTCCATAAAAGGATGCAAGCGGCTCGGTCTTAGTGCGAAATTCTTGCAAGCGAGTTTGCAACACGCTCAGATGATCGTCGTTGCGACGCACTAATGGACCATCGCAATAGGGACACACGGGCCGTTCCGAAAACTGCGCGCTCGACGAGCTGGTTGTAAAACCGCATTCCCCACATTGGAGCCGCCCGGCGATTCGATCGCGCACAGTCTGGTCCGATACCTCAAGCCATATCGCTAAATCCAGGGCGGTACGCAACCGCGCCAGGATAGTCATCAAACTCTCGGCCTGCCGCAATGTTCGGGGAAAACCATCGAAGACGAATCCGTGACCACCATGCAAACGTAACCAGTCTTCGATTAGTTCGATGATTATTTTATCGGAGACGAGCCCTCCGCTTTGCAGCACTTCGGCGGTCTCCTTTCCCAACGGCGTTCCGAGGTCTCTTTCACGCCGCAGGATTGCGCCTGGCGAAGTGACGGGAATACCGAATTGGCGCGTAATCATTTCTGCCTGGGTTCCTTTTCCAGAACCGGGCGCGCCGAGAAGAACGAGCCGCCTTTTCACCTATCGCCCGTACAGGAAAATGGCCATCCCGGCAATGAACAGCACGGCAATCCCAACATAGAGCCACAACAGCGTGCCGCTTGCTGCCGTTTCGCCGCGACTGTACGCACCCGCACCAAATGCTCTGCCCCGAATGCGACCCTTGCGCAAGAAACCGTCGTAATGCCGCTGAATAAGGTGCGTCTCTACCTGGCGCATGGTATCGAGCATAACGCCAACTATGATCAGCAAGCTCGTGCCGCCAAAAAATTGCGCCGTAATCATGGGCACGTTCAACCCCTGGCTCAGAAGACTTGGCAATACCGCTATGAGCGTCAGGAATATTGCGCCGGCAAACGTTAGTCGCGTCATTGTGAAATCAAGAAAATCGGCAGTCGGTTTTCCCGGTCGCACACCCGGAATGTATCCGCCGTATTTCTTCAGGTCATCCGCGATTTGGGTTGGTTGAAACTGCGTCGCAACCCAGAAATAACTAAAAAAGAAAATCATTGCCGCGAGAGCAACGTAATGGGGCCAGCCGGTGGAAAGCGCGCCTGCAATCCGCGCGGCTGTAGGGCTGTTTCGAAATCCATACTGGACAATTGTTGCCGGAAAGAGAAGCAGCGCCCAGGCGAAGATGATGGGCATCACGCCGGCGTAATTGACTTTCAAAGGCATGTATTGCGTCTGGCCCCCGTACATTTTGCGGCCAACTACGCGCTTGGCGTACTGCACGGTAATCTTGCGCACGCCTTGCGTAATCGTGATGACTGCCGCGATGACGATGATCAAGAACAAGACCAGCAGCACAAGGACCATCGGATTTACCTGGCTGGATCCAGTCTGCGCTGAGGGCACAAAAGTCTTCCAAGCCTGCGCGAGCGCAGCGGGCAGGCGCGCAACTATGCCAACGGTAATAATGAGCGATATTCCATTTCCAATACCGCGCTCAGTAATTTGATCGCCCATCCACATTAACAAAAGCGTCCCAGTCGTTAGGGAAACCACGGTTACGATTCGAAATTTCCAGCCCAGGTCATCGACCAGCGGGACGCCGAGGTTTCTGATCGTGTCGGTAATCCCTGGCAGCATCGTGTGATACGATTCCGGGTGCTGAAATGACAAAGCCAGCAAATACCCTTGGAAAATGCACAGCCCGACTGTGGCGTAGCGCGTTAGCTGCATGATCTTTTGTCGTCCGCCATCTTCGCGTGCCAGCCTCCCAAGCTGCGGAATCACCGCGGTCAGCAACTGCATCATGATTGATGCGCTGATGTACGGCATGATGCCCAGCGAAAATACGGCGCAATTCTCCAGCGCGCCGCCGCTGAACAAGTTAAAGAGCGCTGCGAGACCACCTCCCGTGCGCTGGCTCAGTGAAGTGCGAAACCATTCCTGCAACACACCCTGGTTAACTCCGGGAGTCGTGATCGCTGCTCCTAAACGCACAAGCACGATTACCGCCAGCGTAAACAAAATGCGCCGGCGCAATTCCGGTATCTTGACCGTGTTGAGAAACGCCGAAACCATCCGCTAAATGTGAAACATTATGCGCTCGGAAGCTAGCTCTCCCGCGACGCTTTCTTTTTCGCTTTGGCCGAGGTCTTCGATTTCTTCTTCCCGATCACCTTTTGCGCAGGCGCGCCAGACGGTTCCTCCGTCGAGCTGCCGGCGGCTACGGCGGCACCTTTCTCACGAAGCGTAATTGTCCCTCCGGCCTTTTCGATTTTTTCCCGGGCGGCTGTGCTGATTTTATCGGCTTCGACCTTCAGCCCGTGTTTTAACTCACCGTCACCAAGAATTTTTATTCCTACGAAATGACCTCTCACGAGCTTCGACTCGCGCAAAAGTTGTTCGTTCACGGCAGTTCCAGCCTTAAACGCATTGAGATCATCAAGGTTGACAATCGCATACCGCTTATGAAAGGCGGCATTATTAAACCCTCGCTTTGGCAACCGTCGAATCAGGGGCATTTGCCCGCCCTCGAAGCCCAGCCGAATGCTCCCTCCCGAGCGCGCCTTTTGCCCCTTGTGACCTTTGCCACTGGTCTTGCCGTGCCCTGAACTTTCCCCGCAACCCAGACGCTTGACGCGATGTCGCGAGCCGGGACGCGGTTGTAAATTATGAAGACGCATCATGTTGGTTGCCCTTTGCATCGTTAAAGTGAATTCCGCGCAGTTTATAAATTTGGTCGCGGCGGCGAAGTGACTTCAACGCAGCGATCGTCGCTTTCACTACGTTGGCGTGATTGCTTGATCCGAGCGATTTGGCCAGCACGTCGCGGATCCCGGCTGCTTCGGCGACGGCCCGAACACCTCCTCCGGCAATAACTCCAGTCCCGGGCGAGGCGGGACGCAACAGCACTCGCGCTCCATCGTATTCGCCAATCACTTCGTGGGGAATTGTGTTTTCGTTCAATGAAACCTTTTCCATGGCTTTGCGCGCGGCTTCAGAGGCCTTCCGAATCGCCTCGGATACTTCGTTGGCCTTGCCAAATCCGCATCCCACTTTTCCATCGTGATCTCCAGCCACGATCAACGCGCTAAAGCTAAAACGGCGTCCGCCTTTCACGACCTTCGCGCAGCGGTTGATGAATACGACTTTCTCTGTCGTATCGCCCCTTACCGCGGGAGTCCTGTCTTGTCTGCGGAAATCCGGTCGTCTGCCTGAACTTGTTTGAGCCATGGATTAGAATTTTAAGCCGCCTGCACGGGCAGCGTCTGCCAATGCTTTCACTTTTCCGTGATAAAGGAACCCGCCGCGATCAAAAACGACTCGCTCGAGTTTTTTTGCCAGTAAACGTTCCGCGATTGCCTTGCCGACGTGTTCTGCCGCGGTCTTGTTTGCAGCGGCTTTGTCTTTACCAACCAGGGAAGGCTCCGCCGTCGATGCAGCGGCCAGCGTTCGTCCCGCATCGTCATCGATCACCTGAGCATAAACGTGTTTGCCAGAGAAATGAACTGACAGTCGCGGTCGTTGCGCCGTGCCTGCCACTTTTTTCCTGATCCTTCGATGAACGCTTTGTCGCGCTGCCTTACGAATCGTCGCCATAATTATTGAACAGTCTTGCCCTCTTTGCGACGAATCTGCTCGCCCGCGTAGCGCACGCCCTTGCCCTTGTACGGTTCCGGAGGATAAAAGCGACGAATGTCCGCCGCTACCTGCCCAACCAATTTCTTGTCTACGCCTTGAACTGTAATCTTCGTATTATCGGCGACAGTGATTTTAATGTCTGCTGGAATTGAAAATGGAACTGGATGCGAGAAACCAAGGCTCAAGTTAAGGGTGGAACCCTGAACGGCAGCCTTGAAACCTACTCCTTCGATCTCGAGTTGCTTGGTGAATCCCTCGCTGACGCCTTGCACCATGTTGTGCACGAGGCTGCGCGAAAGCCCATGCAAGGCTTTTACGCTGCGTGATTCTGCTTCGCGCATCACCGATACCTGATTGTCTTTTACGCTTGCCCGGATCTGACGCGGAAGTTTCCACTGCAGTTTTCCCTTCGGCCCCTCCACTGAAACGGCTCCCTCTTCGTCAACGTTTACTTTGACTTTGTCGGGAATCTCGACCGCCTTATTTCCAATTCGTGACATGAGTTCGTGATTCGTTAAATCGTTACAACGTTAAATCTTCACCAAACGTAAGCCAGCAGCTCGCCGCCCACCTTTTGCTTTCGCGCCTCGCGTCCGGATAAAACGCCGCGCGACGTAGAAAGAATGGCCAAACCCATTCCACCCAGAACCCTCGGGATTTCATCCGCGGCAACGTACCGCCGCAATCCCGGACGACTCACACGACGCAGCCCTGCAATGGCGCTGGAGCGGTTCACGAGTTTGTTGGTAATCTTAATGCGCGGGTGCGCAGCACTCGTGTCGACCGAGTAATCGGAAATGTAACCTTCATCCTTCAGGATGCGCGCGATCTCGGCCTTGATCTTCGAGTACGGGATCAGCACCTCCAGTTTCTGCGCACGCGTCCCATTGCGGACACGCGCCAGAAAATCGGCAATGGGATCAGTAACAGTGCTCATGACAATCAGGCGGGTTGCGTCGCGGGCTTCTTTGCCCGGTCGCTAAACGGCATTCCCATTTCGCTTAACAGCGATTTGGCTTCCTCGTCGGTCCGTGCCGTGGTGACGATTGTAACATCAAATCCAATGTTGCGCTTGATTTTATCCAGCTCGACCTCTGGAAAAATCGATTGATCCGAAACCCCGAGCGTATAATTGCCCTGGTTATCAAAACAGCGCGGAGAGACACCGCGAAAATCGCGGATGCGTGGCAGCGCGGCTTTGATGAAGCGTTCGAGAAATTCGTACATGCGCTCTCCGCGCAGAGTCACCTTCGCGCCAATGGCCTGCCCTTTGCGCAATTTGAAGTTGGAAATGCTTTTCTTGGCCAGCGTTTCGACGGGGCGCTGCCCCGTGATCAACGCAAGCTCCGCTTTCGCTTCTTCCAGCGCTTGCTTCACATCAGATTGCGAGCCAACGGAAGTATTAATCACCACTTTTTCCACCTTGGGGACCTGGTGAACGTTCTTGTAACCGTGCTGCTTCTGCAGCGCCGGCATAACGCGCTCTTTGTAATCGCGATGAAATTCGTTTTCCATTTTTCAGTTTGTCATGTCGAGCGAAGTCGAGACATCTCTAGTTATCTAGTTACTCAGGCTGCTTTTTGCTCTTCTTTCTCCTTCTTCGATTTCTTCGCAGCCTTTTTCTCAGTCTTCTTCTCGCGCTCGATCAATTTCACATTCGAGATATGAATGGGGCCCTCCCGTTCGGCGATTTTCCCGCTCGGATTATCCTGGGATTTTCGAAGGTGTTTCTTGATGATCCGCACGCCTTCGACGACAACACGCTGTTTTCCCGGAAACACCGCCAGAATCCTCCCTGAAGAGCCGCGGAAATTCCCGGAGATGACCTCGACTTGATCGCCTTTTTTAACGTGACACTTGATGCGGTTCATAAGACTTCCGGGGCAAGCGAGACAATTTTCATGAAATTCCGCTCACGCAATTCACGGGCGACTGGTCCAAAAATGCGCGTGCCGCGGGGATTCAAATCTTTATCGATAATCACGATGGCATTGTTATCGAAGCGCAGCAGCGACCCATCCTCGCGCCGGATCGGTTGCTTGGTACGAACAAGCACTGCGCGTACCACTTCGCCCTTCTTCACTGTCCCGGTTGCGCTTGCTTCCTTGACGTTTGCAGTAATCACGTCGCCGATCCCCGCGTAACGCGTGGCTTTGCCAATGACACCAATCATCGTGGCCATGCGCGCGCCGCTATTGTCTGCCACATCCAATCTGGATCGAAGTTGTACCATAAAATCAATAGTTACTTTTGGATGACCTCCACCAGGCGCCACCGTTTCAGCTTGCTGAGCGGCCGGGTCTCCATGATGCGGACTCTGTCACCAGTTTTCGCCTCGTTCTGTTCGTCGTGCGCGTAGAATTTTTTCATCTGTTTAACGATCTTGCCGAACTTGGGATGCGGCACACGCGTCACCGTGCGCACCACAATTGTTTTATTCATGCCGCTGGAAACCACTTCGCCGGTGCGCGTCTTACGCGAGCCGCGGGTGATGGGGGCGGGAGCGGATTGCGGTTGGTGTTCGTCAGCCATAGTTACTTCGCTTCAGTTTGTTTCTCGCGCTGCGATAGCTCCGTTTCGATCCGGCCAATATCCCGCCGCAGCAGGCGTAACCTGCTTGGCTGTTCCAGCTGGCCGCTCTGTTGTTGCAAACGCAGGTGGAGTCTTTCCTGGCGTAAATCGCGCCTCTTTGTCAGCAACTCGTCGGTGCTCAGCTCGGTGATTTCTTTCATCTTCATGATGCTTAAGCGGCCCTCACGTGGTGGCGTGTCAGAAACTTCGTCCGCACCGGCAATTTATCCGCAGCCAGTCGCAAAGACTCGCGCGCTACCGATTCCGGCACGCCGTCTAATTCGAACAAAATGTTACCAGGTCGCACCGTCGCGACCCAGTGCTCGGGCTGGCCTTTGCCCTTGCCCATGCGCGTTTCCGGTGGACGAGAGGTTACGGATTTGTCCGGGAAAATGCGGATCCACAACTTGCCTTTGCGTTTCATATTGCGCGTGAGCGCTACACGCGCGGCCTCCAATTGCGTGTTCGTGATCCAAGCACGTTCGAGTGTCTGCAATCCAAACTCGCCAAAGTCGATCTTGAGATTGCGCGAAGCGGTTCCCTTGCGGCTGCCCCGCTGGGTTTTTCGATACTTCACGCGTTTTGGCATCAACGGCATAAAAATTTCTCCTTAGACTGCAGTCGGCTCTGGTGCCGGAGCTGGCGGTGGTGGAGGCGGAGAAGCAGGCTGGGGCACTGGCTCCTCCTTCTTACAGATCCAACATTTCACTCCGATTTTTCCGTAAACGGTATTGGCTTCGGCAAACCCGTAATCGACCGCCGTTCGCAACGTGTGCAGAGGAACTTTGCCTTCCCGATACCATTCCGAGCGCGAAATCTCCGCGCCATTAAGCCGGCCCGAAGAACGGAGCCGAATTCCTTCGGCGCCAAAATCCATCGCCGTCTGCACGGCCTTCTTCATTGCGCGGCGATAAGCAATCCGCCGCTCGATTTGTAGCGCCACATTCTCCGCCACTAATTGCGCATCGAGCTCCGGTGTCTTGATCTCCTGAATGTCGATCTTGACTTGCTTGCCCTGCGCCATCTTGGAAATCTCTTCTGTCATTTTCTCGATCTCGGCGCCTTTGCGTCCGATCACGATTCCCGGACGGGCTGTGAAAATGGTCACCCGGATGCTGTTCCACGCCCGCTCGATCACAATTTTTGAGACAGCCGCATACTGCAGCTTTTTCTTCACGTAACTACGAATCTCTAAATCAGAGTGCAAAAACGCCGGCAGCTCCTGGGGCGAGGCATACCAGCGCGAGCGCCAGTCGCGGTTCACGCCCAAGCGAAAACCAATCGGATTAACTTTTTGTCCCATAAGTCAGTATAACAAAATTACTTGTTCGATTTCCTGGCCGCCTTTTTCGCTCGCGGCTTTTTCTCAGTCTTCGACTTTCCGGTCGCGGCGCCGGCTCCGGTTTCTTTCTTCTTCTCGGCCTTCTGTTCCGCTTTCTGTTTGGCCCTTCTGGTCTCGCGTGTCTCAACTTTAATTTCGTCCGTAAGCACGATTCGAATATGACTGGTCCGCTTCAAAATCCGGCTCGCGCTACCCCGGGCACGCGGCATAATCCGCTTGAACGTCGGACCTTCGCCTACAATCGCTTCTTTTACGACTAATCCGTCCGGCTTGAGGTTTGCGTTGTTCTCGGCATTAGCGATCGCACTTTTCAATGTCTTGTTGATAAGGAACGCCGCTTTCTTAGGTGTAAAAGCAAGCAGATCGAGCGCGGCCGAAACCGGCAGACCCTGGATCTCACGGGTGACTTCGCGCGCTTTAAACGGCGAAATCCGCGCATACTTGTATATCGATCTGACTTCCATGACCTTGTTCTGTAATTCGAGAATCGAAATTCGTAACTCGGTCTCCCGATTCACGATTCTCCTCTTCTTATTTCAAACTCACATTCGGTTGCGCATCCACCTGGAGGCGGTCCCCTACTTTTATTCTGTCCTCCTTTGAATCCATTTCTTGAATCACGGCGCCGCAAATCCTTTGTCGCACATCGATTACCCTCAAGGTCGCGATCCTTTTATCGCCGCGCGTTACCCGCATTGGCATCCCAACCTTGACGCCTTGTTTTTCGCCAAAGTTACCAACTACAAATGACCATTCATCCTTCACGCTGATCACGTTCCCGTCCATCAAACTTGGTTCCGGTAAATCCGACGTATTCGAGGACTTTGTCACGAGCTTGTCTACGCTGCGCAGCTGAGTCTCCACGTCCATTCGCGCCTTCGCATCCGCACTCTGCGACGTTTTCAAGTAACACAACACCGATTCATCCAGACGCAGCATCTGATCGCGATACTCGTCGCGCTCCTTCTGGGCGAGTTGAAGATCACTTACTGCCGCCAGTAGACGCTGCTCCAGCTTCGCACGGTCTTTGTTCGCGGACGCCAGCCCCAGCGCCTCCATCTGCAATTGCACTTCGGAGTACTTGCGACGAAACAATTCCGCCTCCGCATTAGACTCCGCCAAGCTGCTGGTCAACGCCTTCAGCGATTCCTGGGCAATGGATAATTGCCTCTGCAAATCTTCATTTTGCTGAAGCAATCCCGCCGCAGTCCCCTCTGAAGGCAGCCCCGAAGGATTTCGGGGTTGCGAATTCGCCGATGCCGCAGGCAACACGCCTGCCCCCGCGGTGTTACTCGCTCCCGCGTTTTCTGTTTTAGATTCTGACAAAGAACTATTTCCCTGTGCCGCCAGCCCTTGGACCAGCGTAACGCAACCCACTACCAAAAAAGTCGCTAGTCGATAGTTGATTGTTGATAGTTTCACCTTGGCAACGCGCACAGGTTCATTTCTATCAACTATCAGCTCGTAACTAAAAACTATTTCGTCACCTTCGCCGTATGCGAACCGTGTTTCTTGAACACGCGCGTGGGCGAAAATTCGCCCAGCTTATGACCGACCATGTTCTCGGTAACGAAAACGGAACTAAACGTCTTTCCGTTATGCACCAAAAACGTGTGGCCGACAAAATCCGGCGTCACCATCGAGCGCCGCGACCACGTTTTGATCGGTTTCTTTACGCCAGCGCTGTTCATCTTGTCGATCTTCTCCAGAAGATACAACTCGACGAAGGGTCCTTTCTTTAACGATCTAGCCATAATTTTCAAGTGAATAGTGGAGGATCGAGCTCTGCGAGACCGGCCTCACAGTGCTCCGCCCTCCAGCACTCACGATTTCTTTTTCGGTCTTCTCCTTTCCAAAATAAAGCGATCACTCGGCTTATGTTTGCTGCGCGTCTTAAATCCTTTGGCCAGTTGTCCCCAGGGACTAACCGGATGGTGCCGTCCGCCGCCGCCTTTTGATTTACCCTGGCCGCCACCCATTGGATGATCGATCGGGTTCATCACCATGCCGCGCACGTGCGGCCGACGTCCTCGCCAGCGAGTACGTCCCGCTTTACCGCTCGATACGTTCATGTGATCGACATTTCCTACCTGTCCAATTGTCGCGAAGCAGTTTTCGTGAATGCGCCGAATTTCGCCCGAAGGCATTTTCACCAGTGCGTAACCACCTTCGATGTTTGTTAGAGTTGCCTGTTGCCCCGCGCTTCGCGCAACCTTTCCACCGCGGCCCGGACTCAGTTCGATGTTATGAATATTAGTACCCAACGGAATGGCGCGAAGTGGCAAAGCATTTCCGAGGTCGGGCGCGACATCGTCTCCGGCGGCGACCGTCGATCCCACCCGAAGGCCGTTAGGCGCGAGAATGTAACTTAGTTCGCCATCCGCGTACTTAATGAGGGCGATGCGCGCAGAGCGGTTTGGATCGTACTCGATTCCTATAACCTCTGCGGAGACCCCGCGCTTGCGTCGCGCAAAATCAACCTTGCGATATTTCTGTTTGTGTCCGCCGCCGATATGCCGCGACGTGAGCCGCCCGTAGCTGTTGCGACCGCCGGTTTTTTTCTTCGGCTCCACAAGCCTCCTCTCAGGCCGCCACTTTGTGATTTCATCGAAAGTAGGCAGCGACTTGAAGCGGAGCGTCGGCGTTAATGGGCGAAATTCTTTTAATGCCATAGCTAGATAAGGTCGATCTTGTCGCCTTCCTTCAAAGTCACAATGGCTTTCTTCCAACGCGGTCGTCGTCCCAGAGGGCCGCGCACTCGTTTCTCCTTGCCCGCGTAATTACAAGTGTTCACATCGATCACTTTCTTTTGAAACAGGCGCTCGATTGCGTTCTTGATCTGAATCTTGTTAGCGCGCGGACTGACGCGAAAAACGTACTTGTTCTGCTTCTCACTCATCAGCGTTGACTTTTCGGTCAACGATGCAGTTTGAACAATCTCGTGCGGCTCGTTCATCGCATTATTCCGTGGATCCGCTACTTCGAGGGGGGCGAGTCCGCTCCGCTAATCTTTCCAGCGCCTTCTGGGTAACAAGAATTTTCTCGAACGCAAGCAACTGCTCTGTGTTTACATCTGAAGCGGTGGCAAGCGTCACCGGTTTGACATTCTTTCCTGACTTCAACGTGTTTTGATCGAATGCATCCGAGACCAATAAAACTTTCCGGGCGTCTGTTTGTTTTTTCAGCAGCGTCACAAACGACTTGGGACCAAAAACGACGCCGCCGCCGCGCCAGATGGGCGACGATTTGTAGCCAGCTCGCGCGCGGCCGGTCCCTTTTTGTCGCCACGGTTTTGCACCCGAGAGATCCACTTCTGCTTTCGTCTTGGTATTGGCCGAACCGGAACGCCGCGCCGCTCGCATAGCAACGATCGTGTCGTGAACAGCCTGGGTGCCGTGCCCGTCTTCGATCAGTTCAATCCCGGCTTCCTTGGCAGCGGCTTTGGTTAGAACTTTTGCGCTCATTTCTTATCGAACTGTGATTGCCGGCCTCTTCGCCGCGACTGCTTGATCTGCTTTTTTGTGCGCTTGATGCTCCGCAATTCTCACTCCGGGGTTCTTGATTGCCGGTCTGACAATGACATAATTTCCATTCGCTCCCGGAACGGCGCCACTGATCAAAATAATATTATCGGCTTCGCGCACCTGCATGACCTGAAGATTCTGCACGGTCACACGTTCATCGCCGAGATGGCCCGGCATGCCTTGGTTTTTCCAAATCCGTCCGGGCGTGGACCGATTGCCGACCGCGCCAATGCGCCGGTGCGTCTTCGAACCGTGCGCGGCGCCCTGCCCATGAAAGTTGTGCCTCTTCATCACGCCCTGAAATCCTTTTCCCTTCGATCGACCGATTACATCGACATAGTCACCCGCTTGAAATTGCGTGACGCTTAGATTGATCTCGCCTTCAGGGAGATCGTATGCGAGACGAAACTCCCGCACGAATTTTTGCGGTCCTACGCCTGCCTTTTTGAATTCGCCAAGCAAAGGTTTGGTCACGCGCGATTCCTTCTGCGCAGCGAACCCGACCTGCACGGCGGAATAACCCTCATTATCTTCGGTCAAACGACGCAGCAAAACGTTATCGCCGGCAGCGATCACGGTCACGGGGCACAATCGACCCTTGACGTCGTAGACGCTGGTCATACCGATTTTTTGTCCAAGAAGTCCGATGATCATGACGGTGCGATTGCAAATGTTTCAGAAGCGCCTCCGCTTAAATCTTAATCGTAATGTCAACGCCCGCAGGCAAATTCAATTTCTTTAATTCATCCACTGTCTTCGCCGTCGGCTCGATGATATCCAACAGCCGTTTGTGCGTGCGAATTTCAAATTGTTCCATCGACTTTTTGTCAACGTGCGGAGAACGATTCACCGTGAATTTCTCAATCAACGTTGGCAGTGGAATCGGCCCAGCTACGCGCGCCCCTGTGCGCTTCGCAGTTTCAACAATCTCCACCGCGGATTGATCGAGCATGCGGTGATCGAACGCCTTCAAGCGAATCCGGATGCGCTGGCCATTACTCATTTCGCCTCTTTCTGGTCGAGAATGGCCGGAACCAGGTTTGCGGGCACCGGTTGGAAATGCGACGGTTCCATCGAATAACTGGATCGACCCTTGGAAAGCGAACGAATGGCAGTCGCGTAACCGAACAGCTCGGCGAGCGGAACTTCGGCGTGAATAATGGCGAGATTGCCGCGTGTCTCGATATTGTTGATGCTGCCGCGACGCCGGCTCAAGTCGCCACAAATGTCTCCCTGAAACTCGTCCGGGGTGATGTTTTCGACCTTCATGATCGGCTCTAGCAGAATCGGTTTGCCCTGTTTAAACCCATCTTTCATCGCGAAGATCGCCGCCATCTTAAATGCAAGCTCGTTGGAATCGACTTCGTGAAACGAACCGTAAACGATATCGACCTCAACATCGACAACAGGATAACCGCCCAGCACGCCGTTGAGCACGGCTTCGTCGATGCCTTTTTTGACGGCAGGAATGTATTCGCGCGGAATGACGCCGCCGACAATTTTGTTTTCGACAACCAACCCGGTGCTTCGAGCGCCGGGACGGACATCCACTTCCACGTGTCCGTACTGACCGCGGCCACCTGATTGCTTGATCAACTTGCCGACGCCATGCGCGCTGCCAGTGATCGTTTCGCGGTACGCAATTTGGGGTTTGCCCGCGTTTGCGTCCACTTTGAATTCGCGGAACATGCGGTCGCGAATAATCTCCAAATGCAGCTCGCCCATTCCGGCGATGATGGTCTGGCCGGTGTCTTCGTGCGTATAAACCTTGAACGTCGGATCTTCTTCAGACAACCGCTGCAGGGCGATGCCCATTTTTTCCTGATCCAATTTTGTCTTTGGCTCGATCGCCATTGAAATGACGGGATCAGGAAATGTCGGCGGCTCGAGCAGAATCGGGTGGTCTTCGTCGCAAAGAGTATCGCCCGTGGTGATATTCTTAATTCCGACAATGGCGGCGATATCGCCCGAGTAACACGTCTGGATGTCTTCGCGTTTATCCGCCTGAATTTGAATCAACCGCGAAATTCGTTCGCGTTTGTTCGTGCGTGGATTGTAAACAGTGTCGCCCTTGCTCAGCGTGCCGGAATAAACACGAAAGAAAACCAGCTTCCCGACAAACGGATCACTCCAAAGTTTGAAGGCCAGCGAACAAAAGATGCCGTTGTCATCGGTCGGCACATCTATCGGCTCACCAGTATCGGGGTCCTGACCCTTTGCCGCCGGAATGTCGAGAGGACTCGGGAGATAATCGACCACCGCATCGACCAAATACTGGATACCGATGTTCTTCAGTGCCGAGCCGCCGATCACCGGCACAAATTTGTTGGAAATTGTTTGCCGGCGAATCCCAGCCTTCAAGAGCTCAGGCGTGACCGGTTTTTCATGGATGACGGCCTCGGCAACCTCGTCATCGATATTTGAAACTTGTTCGACCAGCTCGTTGTAAGCCTTGTCAACTATCTCAACATACTCCTTCGGAACATCAGTAACTTCATACGTCGATCCGAGCTGATCGTTCTCTGAATAAATGATCGCCTTCTTGTTGATGACGTCGAGCTGGCCGCGCAGCTGATCTTCTTTGCCTAGGGGCAACAAAACAGGCCATGCGTTCGCGCCGAGCTTTTTGTGGATGCTCTTCACCGACATTTCGAAGTCCGCGCCTACCCGGTCCATCTTATTGATGAACGCCAAACGCGGCACGTTGTACTTGGTCGCCTGACGCCAGACCGTTTCCGATTGCGGCTGCACGCCCGCTACACCATCGAAAACTGCAATCGCCCCATCCAGCACGCGCAATGAACGTTCTACCTCTGCGGTGAAATCGACGTGTCCCGGCGTATCAATAATGTTGATCCGCTCTTTGACCCCTTCGAAAATTTTGTAGACGCCTTCTTCTTTGCGTTGCGCCCATGTGCATGTCGTCGCAGCTGAGGTAATCGTGATCCCGCGTTCGCGTTCCTGCTCCATCCAGTCGGTGACCGTCGTGCCTTCGTGCACTTCGCCCATCTTGTGGATCATGCCGGTGTAAAATAGGACCCGCTCGGTGATCGTTGTCTTGCCAGCGTCAATGTGCGCCGCGATGCCGATGTTCCGCGTTCGTTCCAGCGGGAACTTGCGATTCGGTGAATTTGGATTTTTCACCGGGCTTTTTTTCTGTTCCATCGTCGCCGTCGCCATAGTCGTCACCAACGGAAATGCGCAAACGCGCGATTCGCCTGCGCCATTTTATGTGTGTCTTCGCGTTTCTTGATCGCGTTCCCCTGGCCAGCCGCGGCATCTTTTATCTCCTGAGCCAGTGCTTCGGCCATCGGCATGCCTTTGCGATTGTCCGCGTATTGGACGATCCACCGAGTAGCCAGAGAAATCTGTCGCGCGGGCGTCACCTCCATCGGGACCTGATAAGTCGCTCCGCCGACTCGGCGGGATTTTACTTCCAGTCGCGGACGGACATTCTCGACCGCCTTATTTACCACTTCCAACGGATCAACTGAATCAGAACCTTCGCGGGATTTGTCGATCGCTGTGTAAACAATTCGCTCCGCCAGCGATTTCTTGCCGCGCTTCATCACCGTGGTAATGAGGCGCTCCACCGCCGGACTCCCATAGCGGGAATCGACGCGCTCCTCTTTTTTGTAGACTCTTTTCCGTCGCGACATTGTCGATCTTTCTACCCAATATTATTTCTTCTCGGCGGCGGCTTCCTTCGCTGCGCCTCCGCCAGCACCAGCCTTCGGACGCTTCGCCCCGTATTTGGAGCGGCTGCGTCGGCGCCCATCCACGCCCAGCGCGTCGAGCGTTCCGCGCACAATGTGATAGCGGACACCCGGCAAATCCTTCACGCGTCCCCCGCGTACAAGCACGATGGAGTGCTCCTGTAAATTATGCCCCTCGCCCGGAATGTAGGCAATCACTTCCTGGCCGTTCGTCAACCGCACTTTTGCCACTTTGCGCAGCGCAGAATTCGGCTTCTTAGGTGTGCGCGTCATCACCTGCACACATACACCACGCCGCTGCGGACAATCGGCCAGCGCAGGTGACTTCGACTTCACCGATATCTTTCGGCGTCCTTTCCGGATCAGTTGATTAATCGTGGGCATCTTCCAAATTTCAAAAACAAAGCGCCGCCAAAAGCGTCGTGCCCGGGGCGACAAAAAACCCGCCCAGGTCGCGCGCAAACTCTCTCACGCGCCTGATGCGGTGAGCCCCGAATATAGAGGGAAAAACGCGGTCTGCAAAAAATATTTTATGCTTCGTTTGTCATTCCGAACGGAGTCGAGCAATCTCTGATTGAGATGCAGCAAAGCTTCGAACGTTTAGCTACCGATAGCCATTCGAATGCGCGGCGTGGGCGCCTAACCACTGCGCATGGCGAGATCGATACGCCGGCGTTCATGCCCGTAGGAACACAAGGTTCGGTGAAAGGCGTCAGTCCGCGGGAGCTGCATGAACTGAATGCGCAAATCGTTCTCGGAAATACGTACCATCTATTCGTTAGGCCCGGACTCGAAGTGCTCAAACATTTTGGCGGCTTGCACAACTTTATGAACTGGGATGGCCCCATTCTGACGGATAGCGGTGGTTACCAGATTTTTTCGTTGGCCAAATTGCGGAAAATCACAGAGCAAGGCGTCGAGTTTCAAAATCACATCGACGGCGCGCGAGCATTCATTTCACCGGAGATCGCCATGGAAATTCAGGCGTTGCTCGGCAGCGATATCGCAATGGCGCTCGACGAGTGCGTTCCGTATCCGTGTGAATACGATTACGCAGCACAAAGCGCAGAGATGACAACGCGCTGGGCGAAACGATGCCGGGAGTGGAAACAGCGAAACGTCGAGATGGCGAAACCGGAACTCGCCGATTCGATGCTCTTCGGCATTGTTCAAGGCGGGACGTTTGAAGATCTGCGCAAAGAAAGCGCGCAAACGATTGTGGATCTTGATTTCCATGGATATGCCATCGGCGGCGTGAGCGTGGGCGAGCCAGAGGAGGAAATGATGCGAGTCGTCGAATGGGCGGAGCCATTTTTGCCCGGGAATAAACCACGTTACGCGATGGGACTCGGCACGCCGCCGCAACTGCTGGAGCTGATCGCGCGCGGGATGGACATGTTCGATTGCGTGTTGCCGACGCGCCTGGCGCGAAATGGAACAGCATTCACGGCGGCAGGCACGATCAATTTAAAAAACGCCGAGTTCATTCTGGACAAGAATCCGATCGAAGAAAACTGCGCGTGCAACGCCTGTCGTGAATTTACGCGCGGCTACGTTCGACACCTCATCAAGGCAGAAGAAATTCTCGGCCTTCGCCTGATCACGCAGCATAACTTGCATTTTTATTTGAATCTGATGAATCAGGCGCGCGCTGAAATCGAAAAGGGAACATTCGATCAGTTTCGCAAAGCGTTTGCAGCTGAATACAAAACGCGAGATGTGTTGAGGGTCGAATAAGGCAGGGAGGGCGCAGCGTAGCTACCATTAATCTATTCTTTGCTGGCTGCCCTTCGTGCCGCGCGCAGATCCACTACGAACCGTTTATACTCGCGTTGCCGCGATTCCTCGTCCGGTTGTCGAAGAAGAGATGATGGATGCACGGTGGCGAGGGTTCTTGGCGCAAGTTTCGAGGATAATACCTTGCCGCGTTCGCGAGTAACACGGAATGATGGACCGAAGACCGTCTGCGCTGCCGTGGCGCCGAGACACACCAGCAACTTTGGCTTCACGAGGCGCAGCTCCGCTTCCAGCCACGGCCGACAGGCTGCGATTTCGCGCGAATTTGGTTTCTGATGAATCCGGCGCTTTCCACGGGGTTCCCATTTGAAGTGTTTCACCGCGTTGGTGACGTAAACTTCCTTGCGATCAATTCCCGCTTCTTCGAGGGCCTGATCCATGATTTTTCCAGCGGGTCCAACGAAGGGTTTACCCTCCTGATCCTCGTAATCGCCCGGCTGCTCGCCGACCAGCATGATCGCCGCGTCTTTGGGGCCTTCGCCAAACACGGTTTGTGTAGCCCGTTTATAGAGATGACACGCTTTGCATTCGCGCGCCGCGTCGCGCAACCCGGCCAAGCTTGACGTCTCCGGCGGTTGCGCTGGGCACGCGTATTCTTCAGGGCCCGTCGCCATCTTTCGATTATAAATCGCAACTGCCTTAGAATTTGTGTTTGTTTAACCAAATGATTCTGGAAACGTCGCGACTAATTCTGCGTCCATTCCAAGACGAAGACATCGGGCGGCTTGCCGAATTGATGGCCAGTCGCGATTTCATGCGCTTTTCGCTCGGCCCATACACGCGCGAGCAAACGGAGACCGTACTCCAGAAATTCCTCTCTTGGAACCACGCTGGTCTGCCTTCGCAATTTGCAGTTGTTCTTCGTGAGAATAACCATCTCCTGGGTTACTGCGGTTTTCTCCATCACCATGAAGTACCAGACGAGATCGAAATTGGTTACCGGCTGGATCCTGCGTATTGGAACCGTGGTCTGATCACCGAAGCCGCATGCGCCGTGCGCGATCATGCGTTTGTCGGTCTAAAATTACCACGAGTGATTTCCCTGATTCATCCGGAAAACATTCCCTCGCGTCGTGTGGCCGAGAAAATTGGAATGACGCCGGAAAAGGAAATTACGTTTCGCGGCTTTCCGACGACTGTGTTTGCGTTGTCTCGGGAGAAATGGCAGGAGCCGAGTGGCGCTGGATGAACTCACGCGCGAGTGCTCGATAGGCTTCGGCGGCTGCTCCAGCTGGAGCGTACTCTAGAATTGATTTCCCAAAGCTGGGCGCTTCGCTCAAGCGCACACTGCGCGGAATCACAGTTTGATAAACGCGCTCGCCGAAATGCTGGCGCACCTCCGCAACCACCTGCTGGCTAAGATTTGTCCGGGCGTCAAACATCGTCATAACGATACCGCCAAGTTCGAGGCGCTTGTTCGCGCCTGAATCGCGCACCTGCTCGATCAGCCGAACGATTTTGACCAGCCCTTCCAGGGCGAAATACTCACACTGTATTGGGGTTAAGAGTTCATCGGCGGCCGCGAGCGCGTTGGTCATCAGGATTCCAAGCGACGGTGGACAATCCAGCAGGACAAAATCAAATGTGTCGTCTGCGTGAAGTGGCTGAAGCGTTTCCGCCAGACGCGTGAGATGATTCGGCATCCGCGCAATCTCGACCTCGGCACCAGCAAGATCGAGATCGGAAGGCACAATGAACAGGTCTTCGCGTTCGGTGGGAAAAATTCTTTCCGTAATGGAAGCGCCCCCAAGTAACGGCTCGTAAAGACTGGTTTGTTCTACTGCTTGCAACCCAAACGAGCTGGTAGCATTCGCTTGTGGATCAAGATCGATAATCAAAATGCAATGACCTATTTCAGCCAGTGCCGCGCCGAGATTTACGGCCGTAGTGGTTTTGCCTACGCCGCCTTTTTGATTAGCGATCGCGACGATCTTCATAAATTAGAATAGTCAATCTAATCGATCAGGACTGGAGGATTGTTTGCCGTGTTCGAAGCTGGCCAGATGATGTTGCCAGTCGCTGCAAACGGAAACTAAATTTTTCGGATTTCAGATTTGGAATTTCAGCAGTAGCGTTAAGAGCCTGTGAAAGCTCCTTCAGTTTCAATGGAATCTGTCCCGACGGCGAAACCGTTGGAGCGTGAGGAACCCGTGGTCTTACGCAGCCAGGACGCGGGCGGCGTAGTCACGCTGACGCTAAACCGACCGCATGCGTTCAATGCTCTGTCGGAGATGATGCTTGCGGAACTACAGCGCGAATTCGAGGCAATAGCCAAAGACGAGTTAGTGCGGGTAGTCGTTCTCTCAGCGGAGGGCAAGGCATTCTGTGCCGGTCACGATCTCAAAGAGATGCGGGCGAAGCCATCGCTTCAGTACTACGAGGGACTGTTCGATCAATGTTCCGAAATGATGCTTGGCATTCAGCGATTGCCTGTGCCAGTGATCGCTCGTATTCAAGGTGTCGCCACTGCGGCAGGCTGCCAATTGGTGGCGATGTGCGATCTCGCCGTAGCGGCGAGCACTGCAAAGTTCGCGGTCAGCGGAGTTAACCTCGGTCTTTTTTGCTCGGCACCGGGCGTGGCGCTTTCGCGCAATCTTTTGCGTAAAGCGGCGTTCGAGATGCTCGTAACAGGCGAATTTATCAGCGCCGATGAAGCAAAAGTGCGCGGGTTGATTAACCGCGTTGTGGACCCGGAACAGCTCGACGCCGAAGTTGAGAACCTCGTTGCGGCAATCATCGCGAAGCCGCGTGCCGCTGTGGCGATAGGAAAGGAATTCTTTTACCGGCAAATTGAACTGGACATTGCGTCAGCCTATCAAGCGGCTGCACGGACCATGGCCTGCAACATGATGAATGAAGCTGCGCTCGAAGGCGTTCAGGCATTCATTGACAAGCGTCCGCCGCGCTGGAAACAAGAAGGAATCGGCGAAACGGCGAAACGGCGCCAAAGCGGACTGTAGCGGCGCTTTGGGACCACCGGTCCGCTTCAACGATTTAACGGTTCAATGATTTAACGAACTTCGTGGCGTCCTTCACTCTTCAAGAACTGGCCAGCATGTCTGGCGGCGAGTTGGTTGGCGATCCAAAGCTGAACATCACCGGCGCTGCATCGCTCGCAGAAGCAAGCAGCGGAGAGATCAGTTTTTTCGCTGATCGAAAATATATCGGGCTGGTGCGCAAGACGCGGGCTTCAGCTGTTTTCGTTCCGCCCGATTTCGCCGAACCGCTGGCGCCGGCCCAAGTTCGCGTCTCAAATCCTACCAAAGCGTTCGAACAGGTTGTGATCAAATTCGCACCGAAACCGATCACCTTTGCTCCAGGCGTTCATCCGAGCGCGATTGTCGGATCAGGCGTTCGCCTCGGAGAACGTGTATCAATCCAGCCTCATGCGGTCATCGAAGACGGTTCCCAAATCGGCGATGACACAATTATTGGCGCTGGAAGTTACATTGGACATGAAACAACAATCGGGTCGGCGTGCCTGATTTATCCGCTCGTGACCATTCGCGAGCGCAGCCGGATTGGTTCGCGAGTAATACTTCACAGCGGCGCAGTCATTGGCGCGGACGGTTTTGGTTTTGAAATGATCGAGGGCCGGCAACAAAAGATTCAGCAGCTCGGGATCGTGCAGATCGATGATGATGTCGAGATCGGCGCGAACACGACCATTGATCGCGCCCGGTTTGGCCGGACCTGGATTCAACAAGGTGTGAAGATCGACAACCTTGTGCAAATCGCGCACAACGTCGTCATTGGAAAAAATTCGGTGATCGTGGCCCAGACCGGCATATCAGGCAGCACGCGCGTGGGCGAGCGCGTCATGATGGGGGGGCAGGTTGGCATTGTAGGCCATATCGAAATTGGCGACGGCGCGGCGATTGGCGCGCAAAGCGGCATCTCTAAGAGCATCCCGGGCGGCGTCTGGTTCGGTTCTCCCGCGGTTCCGCTTGCAGAAGCGAAGCAACAGATTGCCTGGGTCCATCGGCTCGGAAGGCTCTTTGCACGAGTGAAAGAGATCGAGAAAAAATTAGGACTCTAGGCTCGACGCGCACTCAATAGAAGCGAGCGCAACCCTTCGGCGGAAATCCATTCTGCGCCGCACGCCTGGACCGTTTCTGCTTCCATAGAATCGGAAGTGGCGACCATTAGCTCGAATCGCTTCGCGTATTTGCTTGCGAGTCGCTCGACGATAGCGTCGGCTGTCTGCCCTGTGCGGGAATAAAAGACTTGTACGTCAGCCGGGTCGGAAGTCGCCTCGATCCTTTTTCCTTTGCCATCAAAGACGACTACCACATGCACGCCCGTCCAATCTTGATAATCTCGCAAGCGCTTTGTCAGCGCTTCACGGGCCAGCGAGGACCGCCGCACTTGGAGCTTGCGCAATTCAGGCCAGGCAAAAATAATGCTGTGTCCGTCGACAATCAGATAACGGGCTCGGTTCGGCATTGCTACGTCTGTGCATGAAATCACCAAACCCAGGTCGTCACACAGCGATCGAGTCGAATTTACTCTTCCGCGTTGGATTCCTTCTTTGTCCGCTGCTTGCCTGAAGCTGGTTGCATGGCGCTGGCTCGCAGCGCTGCTTTCTTGCGCTCCAGATACGCCTTACGTCGCTTGCGTTTGCCTCGTACACGGTGCTGTTGTCCCACGGAATGTCTATCGGTTGAAACGATGGGAAACGCAATCTGATTAAACTCGGATTGTTTCACATTCCGGCATTCGACTCGAAATCAAGATTGCGTTTCTGCGTGATTCGTTTAAAAAAGCCTCACTCCTCACACTCTCTATGACGCACCGGGAATCCGCGGTTTCCGCGGTCACACCGAAAGGCGTGGCCAGCTTTGCCATCTTGCTGCTCGTATTGGCAGCATTTTTCGGTTTCTTAAACAGCCAAAAAATGAAAACGCTTCGCGCGACGGTGGCAACTGCACAGGCCGCGCGCGATGCAGCAGAACGCGGCATACGCGAGAAACTGAATCCGCCAGCCGGTGGTGCCGTAGAAGACCAGGGTAAAGTCGCGCAAGCGGAAAACAGAGTCGCAAAAGCCGAGGCAGAGCTCGCCCAAATACAGAAAGAGAAGGCCGATCTGCAGACCAAATTAGACGAGAACCAGAAAGAGGTAGCTGCTTTACAGACGCCCGTGCAAGCAGCGGAAAAAAATCCAAATGCTTCGCCGGCTGACAACTCCGCGACAGCGCCGGCCGCGGATTTGCAGTCCCAAATCGATGATCTTCGCCGTCAATTGGACAGCGCGGAAAAAGAAAAGTCTTTTCTCTCCGAAAAGCTGCAGGCCATCCAGGATCGCGCCGATCAGCCGAAGGAAGGAAAGAAACGCCGGGAAGCTGTCCGCGAGACTGCCCCCCGCCGAACAGGTTTGCGCGGGACGGTCCTTGCAGTCAATCAGGCCTACAACTTCGTGGTATTGAATCTCGGCACTCGCCACGGAGTCGAGTCGAATGCGGAGATGCTTGTTCTGCGGGATGGGACGTTGGTCGGAAAAATTCGCATTTCTTCAGTTGAACCGGCGACCGCCATCGGCGATATCATCACCAGTAGTTTGGCGCGTGGCGCTCAAATGCAACCCGGAGACAACGTAATTTATGCTGGCACAAATCCGTAATCTTCGAACAATTGTCGTCCCTCTTCTGCTGTGTGCGTTCGCGGTAGGCATGTCCTCATGCGCGACACAAAAGGAAACTGCCTTGGTGAGCGATCCGGACAATCGTCACGACTCGCAGATCCCATGGAACAAGCAGGAAAAATGGGAAACCCAAGGGCAGTTTGCCGGAATGACAGATAGGCGCTAGCCGCGGGCGTTGACTGCGGCGAGGAACCAAAGCGCCGTTCCGATCAAATCCAGAAGCCGGCTGGAATAACTGCGTCTTTGGGTATCACGACAATGCCGTCGCGGATAAAGTAATTCTCTGCATCCAAATTTGAGGGTTTACCCTCCGGCGTAATCACAACGCCATCAGCGATGCGAGCATTTTTGTCGATGATGGCGCGATCGATCACGCAATTACGTCCAATGCCTATGGGCAGGTTTGACGAATCGGTCTGTTCTAATTCAAAATAATCCGCGCCCATCACGATGCTGTTCCGGATCGTTGCGCCGCTTTGAATAACACTGCGTATTCCGACCACACATCGTTCCAGGTGCGCATCCGAAATGATGCATCCATCCGAAATGATTGCCTGTCGCAGGGTGGCGCCATTAATTTTGCTTCCCGGCAAAAAGCGCGGATGCGTGTAAATCGGAGACTGGGGCTCAAAGAAACTGTACTCGGGCACTACATCTGTGAGATCCAGATTCGCCTCGTAGAACGCGCGGATTGTTCCGATGTCTTCCCAATAACCCTCAAAAATAAATGCGCTGACATGCCGGTCTTTGATCGATTGCGGGATAATATGTTTTCCGAAATCGACCAGATCGTTCTGCAACGATTGGATCAGCACGTCGCGGTTGAAGACGTAAATTCCCATCGAGGCTTGGAACAATTCTTCATCGTCGTTGGAGCCGATGGCGCTGAGAAGCTCCGGGCTCATCTTCATTTCCTGTAAGACTGCTTGATCGGTTGGCTTCTCGACAAAACGCGTGATTCGGCGATCAACGCCACTCTGCATAATGCCAAACTCCGAAACCTGATGCAGCGCTACGGGTTTAGTAGCCAAAGTGATGTCTGCGCCAAGCCGGATGTGCTGATGCAGCAGCGCACGAAAATCCATCCGGTAAAGCTGGTCGCCGCTTAGGACCAGGTAATAATCGAACGGGCGCTCGAGGAAATAGCGCATATTTTGCCGAACAGCGTCAGCAGTCCCCTGATACCACTGCGAGCCGGTCGGCGTTTGTTGAGCGGCAAGAATGTCCACAAAACTACGCGAGAAATTGTCGAACTTGTAGCTGGCTTGAATATGCCGATGCAGCGACATGCTGTTGAACTGGGTGAGCACATAGATCGAACGCAGCCCGGAATTGAGACAATTGCTGATCGGAATATCGACAATCCGATATTTCCCTCCAAGCGGCACAGCCGGTTTGGCGCGATCCTTCGTCAACGGGAACAAACGGCTGCCGGCACCACCGCCCATGATTATGGCAAGCGTTCGCTGGGTCGTGCCGGGCGGCAATGCCCCGAACGCTTCTGCGCCGGGATTTTTTGGAAGGGAGTCGCGCTGCGGCTGGTGTTGCATTGTTTACCAATCAATAACTCAGCGCCTGCTTTTTTGCGGTAACTTTTTTGCGCGAGCTAAAGCGACGCCGGGGACTCGAGTTTTTCATGAAGGTGCAAGCGAAAGCGTCTGTTTCTTGCGGCTGAGGACAGCCGCCGCTACACTCCAAAAAAGATGTGTGGAATTGTTGGCTACGTTGGGCGCGCTCAAGCCGCGCCCATTTTGCTCGACGGACTGCGTCGCCTTGAATATCGAGGCTACGACTCAGCCGGCATCGCCATTATAGACGGCGGGCGCCTGGAAACGCGCAAATGCGCCGGACGCATCGCGGCGCTCTCCAAACTAATGCGGAAGCAACCGGTCTCAGGTTCGCTCGGAGTCAGTCACACGCGCTGGGCCACACACGGCAAAGTCACCGATCAAAACGCGCATCCGCATTTTGACGCCAGCGGCAAACTGGCATTGGTCCACAACGGCGTAATCGAAAATTATCAGACGCTCAAAGATGAGCTTATCCGAAGCGGTGATACAAAATTTCGCTCCGAAACCGACACCGAAGTGCTAGCGCATCTGATTGGGAAACTCTACGACGACTCATGCGCCAACACGGTGGATGTGCCCGAAAAAAAGGCGCGACTGCTTGCGGCTGTTCGCGCCGCGCTTCGCCAGGTGATCGGCACCTATGGTATTACTTTGGTCCACGCCGATGTGCCGGATTTCATGATCGGCGCAAGGCGGGGAAGCCCACTCGTGCTCGGAGTAGGCAAAGGTGAAAACTTTCTGGCCAGTGATGTCAGTGCAATCGTCGCTTACACCCGTGACGCTGTTTATCTAAACGATTTCGACATCGTCGCTGCGGGAAGCGACAAATTCGAGATTACTTCGCTCGCGGGAGATAGCAGCGAACATCCAGTCAGCAAGGTTGAGTTTACAGCCGAAGACATCGGAAAAGGGGATTATCCCCATTACATGCTCAAAGAAATCTTTGAGCAACCAGACACGGTACGCGACGCGATGCGTGGCCGTCTCAACCCGGAGGAATGCACGGCAAAGCTGGGCGGCTTGAACATGACGCCTCCCGAGCTTCGCGACGTCGGCCGTATCGTCCTTACAGGCTGTGGCACCGCGCTTCATGCCGGCATTGTCGGTGAATATTTGATCGAGCGACTTGCGAATATTCCAACCGAAGTCGAATACGCGAGTGAGTTTCGTCATCGTAATACACCGATGACTCCTGAGACGCTGGTCTTTGCGATCAGTCAGAGCGGCGAAACCGCGGATACACTCGGAGCCCTGCGCGAAAGCCGGCGCAAAGGCTTTCGCACTCTGGGAATTTGTAACAACGTCGCAAGCACGATTGCCCGCGAAAGCGATGGAGGAGTTTATATGCACGCCGGTCCGGAAATCGGCGTCGCCGCTACAAAATCTTTTACGTCGCAACTTGCGATTCTTACGCTCCTTGGGTTGCTCTTTGGCCGGATGCGAAATCTTTCCGCAACGGACGGGAGCCGAGTGATTGAAGCGCTCGAAGCGTTGCCCGGCCAGATCGAAACGGTTCTGGGTCTCAGCGACCAAATTAAGGCGGTGGCCAAAAAATATGCCAATGCAAACGGCATGCTTTTCTTTGGCAGGCAATTCAACTTCCCCGTCGCGCTTGAAGGCGCGCTGAAGATGAAGGAGATCACGTATCTGTTTGCGGAAGGGCACCCAAGTGCTGAGCTCAAGCACGGCATTATTGCGCTGATTCGCCCTGATCTGCCCTCCGTATTTATCGCGCCCGACGATTCAGTTTTCTCCAAAAACCTGAATAACATGGAGCAGGTAAAAGCCCGCAAAGGGCCGATTATCGCGGTAACTAGTGGAAACGGCGCAAAGCACCTCAAAGAAGTCGCCAACGACATAATCGTGCTGCCGGAAGCGCCTGAGTACGTGATGCCCATACTGTCTGTCGTCCCGCTTCAACTTCTCGCCTATCACCTGGCAGTTCAGCTGGGCCGCGATGTCGATAAACCACGCAATCTCGCCAAGAGTGTGACCGTGGAATAATCTCCACCTTGTTAGGGCAGCGCGATGCCCGAATATCCGCTGTCGCTGGAATTTTATCGGTTTTGCAGTAAACTGCGCGCGCTCCCAGCATCCTTTCCTCCGGTGCAACACAACGAAGAGTACGTGCTCAAGGTCCTCGAAGAAGGTGGACTCATCACGCGTCCGCAGATCGACAGCGCGAGGTCACTTCTGAACGGCGAACCCGGCGTAGTGGATATTTTAATCGACGACGGAGTTGTCTCCGACGTGGAGGTGTCGCGCACGCTCGCGGCGCAAGCGCACATGGATTGGATCGACATCTCTTCCATGGTAATTCCGCCACAGATCATCAATCAAATCCGAGGCGAAGACGCGCGCCGTTTCAAAGTGATCCCGATCGCCTTCGGCGAGACCGGTCTCGTAGTGGCGGTCGGTAATCCACTGGACATCGATACGATCGACAGCCTGAGTTTTCTCCTGCAACGCGAGCTGGAACTGGTATGCACCAGTCCCCAGAAAATTCGTGATGCACTGATCAAATACTATGGGACGGCAGACGAAGCAGCCGATGTCCTGCAGAAAAAAATCGGAGACGACATCGATCTCGGATTGGAAATTGGTGATGGCTCGGAAACGACCGCAGTCGATGAAGCCGACGCGCCAATTATCCGGCTTGTCTCCATGTTGTTGATCGAGGCGCACCGCGCCGGCGCAAGCGATATTCATCTGGAACCGCTGGACAAGAAGTTTCGCGTTCGCTTCAGAATCGATGGCGTTTTGCAGGAGATGCAAGCGCCACCGAAACGTTTGCAATCCGCAATCATTAGCCGGCTCAAAATTATGACCGGTTCAATGAGCATTGCAGAAAAACGCCTGCCACAGGACGGTCGGATCCAGGTAAAAATCAAAAAGAAGCCAATAGATCTTCGCGTCTCAACGATTCCTACTAATCACGGTGAGGGCGTAGTGATGCGCCTGCTGGATAAATCCAGTCTAAAACTTGGCTTGCCGGAGCTTGGATTTTTCTTAGACGACCAGGAAACATTCGAGCGCCTGATCAAACTGCCGGACGGCATTTTACTCGTCACCGGCCCTACCGGCTCCGGAAAGACAACCACCCTCTACTCCTGCCTCAATTACATTAACAAGCCCGACCGCAAAATCATCACGGTGGAAGAGCCGGTCGAGTATCAAATGAGCGGCATCAATCAGGTGCAGGTGAATAATGAGGTCGGGATGACTTTTCCGGCAGCGTTGCGTTCCATTCTTCGCCAGGCGCCGAACATCATCATGATTGGTGAAATTCGAGATCTCGAGACAGCGAGCATTGCTACGAACGCGAGTCTCACTGGTCACCTCGTTTTCAGTACGCTGCACACCAATGATGCCCCTTCTGCGGTGGCGCGCTTGGCCGATCTTGGTGTTCAGCCGTTTCTGGTGGCTTCCTCCGTGCGAGCAATCATGGCTCAAAGGCTTATCCGCCGATTATGTGCACACTGCAAACAACCAGGGGAACTCAGCGAAACCGAATTGCGCGCATTGCGGATTGAGCCCGGTCAGCTCTCCGAGGCTCAAGTAATGAAGCCAGTAGGGTGCGAGCGATGCCGTCAGATCGGTTACAAGGGTCGAATCGGCATCTTCGAGATTTTTGTGATCAACGACGATGTGCGCCACATGATCAACAAACGCAGCTCGACTTTGTCGCTGCGGCAACGAGCGCGTGAACTTGGCATGCGCACGCTTCGCGAAGACGGGGTCCGCAAGGTGCTCGCCGGCCTTACCTCTGCGGAAGAAGTCATCTCCATCACAGTCGGCGACGTGAGCTAACAAACATGACGGAAAAGCAGTTAGCCGAATTTTTTATCGAGCAGCGCGTGATCGAGCCTTCGCAAGCGGAAGACGTCCTGAGGGAAGTAGAACTGAACGGGAAAACCGTTGCTCAGGCGATGATCGATGGGGGCTTCATCGACGAGCACGGCTTTTATCAGACAATTGCCAACGGGCTCGGCACCGACTTGATCGATTTAACTGAGCGTGATATCCCGCCGGAGATTTTGCGTCTCATTCCCAGCGGTCTGGCTCGGTTACACGGTGCTCTTCCAGTTGAGATGAGCGGAACCACTTTGCGAGTTGCCCTCGTTGATCCGTTCGATCTCCACGTTGCGGAGGATCTTCGCTTTGCGCTCGGTAAAGATATCCACGTCGTGGTTTCGCCCTCGGATCAAATAGAAGACCTGATCAAACAGCATTACGGCACCGATACGACGAGCATGGACGAAGTTCTCAAGCAACTCGGCCAGGCTGGCGAGCTTCTGTCCGTCTCTAGCGGACCCGAGGGAAACGGCGAAGCGGCAGTTGAAGCCGAAGCAAACGCAACTCCGATCATTCGCTTTGTCGATCTCATTCTTTACCAGGCAATCCAGGACCGCGCGAGCGACATTCATTTCGAGCCATTCGAGAATGAGTTCAAGATCCGCTATCGCGTTGATGGCGCGCTCTACGAAATGTCGCCACCGCCACGTCACCTTGCTCTGCCCGTCATCTCGCGGTTGAAAGTGATGGCAAATATGAACATCGCAGAAAGACGCTTGCCCCAGGATGGTCGCATTCAGAAGCATATCGCCGGACGCAACGTCGATCTCCGAGTTTCAACATTGCCAACTCAATTCGGGGAGAGCCTCGTGCTGCGGGTTCTTGATCGCAGCATTGTTAATCTGGACCTCGAAGCCCTCGGAATGCCCGATTACATCTACAATTTTCTACTGGAGATGATCGAGCGTCCGAACGGCATCTTCATCGCGACCGGTCCGACCGGCTCTGGAAAGACAACGACTCTTTACTCCTGTCTGCGTAAGGTCAATACGATTGATTCGAAGCTCCTGACTGCAGAAGAGCCGGTCGAATACGATCTGGAAGGGATCGTACAAGTGCCGGTGAACGATGCGATCGGTCTGACGTTTGCGCGTGTCTTGCGGTCGTTTCTGCGCCAGGACCCGGATCGGATCATGGTCGGCGAGACACGCGATCTTGAGACGGCGCAAATTGCAATCCAAGCCTCTCTGACCGGGCACCTTGTTTTCACAACGCTCCATACAAACGATGCGCCCGGAGCAATCACGCGTTTGATCGACATGGGTGTTGAGCCGTTTCTAATCTCATCCACCCTCGAGGCAGTCCTCGCTCAGCGTTTACTACGCAGCATCTGCCGACAGTGTCGCACGACTTACACACCGAGCGAGACGTTACTTGCTGAGCTGGGAATCTCTCGCCAGGACATGGGCAACAACCAATTCTTTTATGGCAAAGGTTGTGACGCTTGTAACAACACCGGCTACAAAGGACGAAAGGGGATCTACGAGCTGTTGAGACTCACCGACCCGATTCGTGAGCTAATCAATGAACGCGCGCCAACGGTTACCTTGAAGCAAAAGGCTGTGGAGCTTGGAATGGTAACACTGCGTCAGGACGGTTTGCGCAGCATCTTCGCTGGCGACACCACCGTCGAGGAAGTGCTGAGATACACGTGAAGGAAAATGATGAAATACAAATGACGAAGGACGAAACAAATCCGAATGATGAAATCAGAAACTATGCGACGCGACCACTGTTCTTCGTCATTCGGGCTTCGTCATTAATTGGTCATTCGTCATTCGTGCTTCGTCATTTAAAAGGTTGGTCGAATCCCAGGTCTCGACACGACATCCCGAGTTAACTAAAATCGCTCCCCATGGCTCGCTTTAACTACGTAGCTCTCGATTCCCGGGGACAAGAAGCGACAGGGTTGGTTGAAGCCGCTTCGACAAATGATGCAATCGGCCGATTGCGTCAGGCTGGGTATTTCCCAACCAGTGTCTACGAGGAGGCTGTGGCCCGCTCCGACAACAAAGCAGCCCGGCGCCGCGCGGCGAAGATGGTGCGCGCGACGAAACCGCGCGCGAAGACCGGAATTGCCCTTTTCAAGCGCACGAAGGTTAAGCCAAAAATCCTGATGATTTTCACGCGTCAATTGGCGACGCTCATTGATTCCGGATTGCCGTTGGTGCGAAGTTTGACCGTCTTGGCAAAGCAGGAACGCGACAAGGTATTGAAGAATACAATTAACAGCCTCTCCGATTCGGTTCAGAGCGGGAATACTTTTTCTGACGCGCTGGCCCTGCATCCGCGGATCTTTAACAACTTGTTCGTTAACATGGTCAAAGCTGGCGAGGTGGGCGGTGTGCTCGAGATGGCGCTCAACCGGCTTTCGGAATTTCAGGAGAAAGCTGCGAAGATTAAGAACAAGGTCATCGCAGCAATGGTCTATCCGCTCATTGTGATGACAATGGCAGTGGGCATCATGGCTTTTCTCCTTGTCTTCATTGTGCCGAAGTTCGAAGCGATCTTTCACGACATGCTTGGCGATAAACCGCTGCCAGCCGTCACCACGTTTGTTATCGGAACGAGTAACGTCGTAAAGAATCATGGTCTTGTTCTGCTCGGAGCGGTAATTGTCGCCGTGACGGCTTACAAATTCATTGGCCGCACGCGAGCCGGGCGATTCGTGATTGACAGTTTCAAACTACGCATGCCGCTGTTCGGCGATTTGAATCGCAAAACGGCAATCTCGCGATTTGCGCGCACACTTGGAACGCTGGTCACGAGCGGTGTGCCGATTTTGCAGGCACTAAATATCACCCGCGAAACCGCCGGCAACTCCGTAATTGCCGCTGCGATCTCACAGGTGCACGACAGCGTGAAGGAAGGCGAATCGATCGTTCAACCGCTGGAAGCCAGTCGCGCTTTTCCGCCGATGGTGACCAGCATGGTCGAAGTGGGCGAAGAAACCGGTAAACTTCCAGAAATGCTCCTGAAGATTGCCGATGTGTACGATGATGAGGTCGATAACGCGGTTGCGGCCCTCACATCGATGCTCGAGCCCATCATGATCGTGTTTCTGGCGCTGATTGTCGGCACGATCGTGCTCGCTCTTTTTACGCCGCTTATCAGCATCATCACCGGCTTGCAGCAGCAAACGTGATGCGCCTGCGGCGCCAATGACGAAATCCAAATGACGAATGACGAATGTTGTACAGGTGTTTGCATCAAACGCCTGACCAATCGGTTCGGCGCTTGGCACAAGCGCCGTTACAACGCGGCTTTCACTCTTATTGAACTGATCGTCGTCACCGCTGTTATCATCATTCTGACTGGATTGGTTCTAAGCACCGTCGGCTACGTTCAGAAGAAAAGTGCCCGGGCCCGCGCCGAGACCGAAATCGCCGCCATGTCCGCTGCTTGCGAGAGTTACAAGGCTGACAATGGAATTTACCCAAGAAACAATACGACAGACACCTTGGATGCGCGGCAGAACTTCGACGCCACTCAAACGGTGTATCAGAATGCCAGCCTT
>WNGE01005584.1_pt1 | contig 32730 bp, 34 predicted proteins | sample 5400651 | NCBI WGS metagenome assembly WNGE01 (sample SAMN13153370, study PRJNA577476) | soil metagenome | isolation source: 60 cm soil or saprolite under grassland replicate 2 | place: USA:California | collected 2016-06-15
CTGGGGACCGACGCGGTGGTCTCCGTTTTCGCGGGGATGACAGCATGCGCTGACGGCTGGAACTATTAGAGCGAAAAGCTCGTTCCGCACCCGCAGGATGCTGTGGCCTTCGGGTTGTTGATGCGGAACGACGCTCCGATCAAGTCATCGACGAAGTCGATCTCGGAGCCGCTCAGATAGCCCACGGAAATTTGATCGACCAGCACGGTCGCGCCGTCGCGCCGAATCACGACATCGTCGGCCCCCTGGGTGCGGTCGATGTCGAATTTGTATTGGAAACCGGAGCAGCCGCCGCCCTCCACGCTGACGCGCAGCATGCTGCCTGGGGGTTCGCGGCGCAAAATCTCCCCGATCCGGCGCGCCGCCCGTTCGGTAAGCGTAATATTGTCCATCCGCGTCCCAATGATTGCCAGCGGGCTTGAGCGATAGTTAAGTGCGCGCAGGGCTTTGGTCAATTGGCGGTCCGGCATGGCGGTCGAAGCGGCCCTGGCGCGCGCGCCCTACGCATCCGCTCCCGGCAGGAGTCGCGGCCGGTTCTACCCGGAGTCGGTGAGTGCGACCCGCAACGCCTTCCGGCGCGATTGCGACCGTATCATCCATGCAACGGCCTTCCGGCGGCTCGCGCACAAGACCCAGGTCTTTGTCTTTCACGAAGGCGACCATTTTCGCACCCGGCTGACCCACACGCTTGAGGTCACGCAGATTGCCCGCTCGCTCGCTCGCGCGCTCGGGCTCGACGAGGATCTGGCCGAGGCGCTCGCGCTCGCCCATGATCTCGGTCACCCCCCTTTCGGTCATGCCGGCGAGCGCGCGCTCGATCGCTGCCTCGCAGCCTGCGGCGGCTTCGATCATAATGCGCAGACGCTGCGGGTGGTGACCGCGCTCGAGCGGCGCTATCCCGCCTTTGACGGATTGAACCTCTCCTGGGAAACCCTCGAGGGCCTCGTCAAGCACAATGGTCCGCTCACGCTGCGCGATGGCACCCCGGTCAAGCTTTATCGCGAGCGCGGGGTGCCACATGCCATCGCCGCACATAACAGAATCCAGGATCTCGAGCTGTGGAGCTTCGCCAGCGCCGAGGCGCAAATCGCCGCCATCGCCGACGACATCGCCTACGACGCCCACGACATCGACGACGGCTTGCGGGCCGGGCTTTTTGTGCTGGAGGACCTCGCCGGCGTGCCATTGGTCCGCGACATTCTCGCAGAAATCCGCGTCCAGCATCCTGCCCTCGATGCCTCGCGACTGGTGCATGAACTGGTGCGCCGGCTCATCACGCGGATGATCGAGAATGTGATTGCGGAAACAGGCGCTCGCCTGCGGGCCTTGGCTCCGTGCTCCGCCGATGACGTGCGTCATGCCAGACAGCCGGTCGGCGGCTTCTCGCCGGTCATGGCCGAGACCGACCGCGCCATCAAGGGTTTTCTTTATCCCCGCATGTATCGCCACAGCCGTATCATGCGCATCATGGGCGATGCGGAGGGCCTGGTTTGCGCGCTGTTCGAGCGCTATGTCGAGCAGCCCGATGACATGCCGGCGGAATGGGCGCAGATCGCCGAGGGCGATGAAGCCGCGCGGCTGCGCCACATCGCCGATTTCATCGCCGGCATGACCGACCGCTACGCGCTGGTGGAGCACGCGCGGCTTTTTGACTCGACTCCGGAATTGCGTTAGGCGGCGCGACCCGACCCAAGTCCGCCGACCATGAGCGATCGGAACATCTTTGCCTCCGTCCTGGACAGAGTGCGTGCCGCCAACAACGCGCTCATTGCTGATGGTGTGCTGCCTGCCGGGATCGACCAGTCCCGCATCGTGGTCGAGCCGCCGCGCGAGAGCGCGCACGGCGACATGGCGACCAACGCGGCCATGGTGCTGGCCAAGGCCGCCGGCAGCAAGCCGCGCGTATTGGCCGAAGCGATCGCGGCAAAACTGCGTGCCGACGCTCTCGTGGCGAAAGTGGAGGTCGCGGGGCCGGGCTTCATCAACCTGACGCTCAAGCCGACAGCTTGGATCGACGCCTTGCGCGCAATCCTCGCGGCGGGGACGGCATACGGGCGCAGCGAGGTGGGCGGAGAGACGGCCGTCAACGTTGAATACGTCTCAGCCAACCCGACCGGACCCATGCATGTCGGTCATTGCCGCGGCGCGGTGTTCGGCGACGCGCTCGCGAACCTGCTTGCCTTCACCGGCTTTGCGGTGACGCGCGAATACTACATCAATGACGCCGGCGCCCAGGTCGACGCGCTCGCGCGTTCGGCCTTCCTGCGTTATCGCGAGGCGCTGGGCGAGGAGATCGGCGCTATACCGGAAGGCCTCTATCCCGGCGATTACCTCAAGCCGGTCGGGGCGGCTCTCGCGGCGGAGTACGGCGCGACGCTCAAGGACAAGCCGGAAGCGGAATGGCTGCCCATGGTCCGCAATCGCGCCATCGAGATGATGATGGCGCAGATCCGCGACGACCTTAAGTCGCTCAACGTCGTGCAGGACGTCTTTTTTTCCGAGCGTTCGCTCATCGAAGGGCCGCGCGATCAGGTAGGCGAAACCATCGCCGCGCTGCGGCGCGCCGGGTACGTGTACGAGGGGCGCCTGCAGCCGCCCAAAGGGGCGCCGGTCGAGGATTGGGAGGATCGCGAGCAGACGCTGTTTCGCGCCACCGCCTTCGGGGACGACGTCGATCGGCCGCTGATGAAATCGGACGGCAGCTACACCTATTTCGCGTCCGACATCGCCTATCACAAGAACAAGGTCGATCGCGGCTTCCGCAACATGATCGACGTGTGGGGCGCCGATCACGGCGGCTACGTCAAACGCGTGCAGGCCGCGGTCAGCGCGGTGCGGGCGATCACCAATGCGCAGACCGCCGATTTAGACGTCAAGATCGTGCAATTGGTGAAGCTCTTGCGCGGTGGTGAGCCGGTGAAAATGTCGAAACGCGCCGGCGAGTTCGTGACGTTACGCGAAGTCGTGGACGAGGTCGGCAAGGATCCCGTGCGCTTCATGATGCTCTACCGCAAGAACGACGCGGTGCTCGATTTCGACTTGGCCAAGGTGATCGAGCAGTCCCGCGATAACGCGGTTTTCTACGTCCAATACGGCCATGCCCGCTGCCAATCCGTCTTCCGCAACGCGCGCGAGGTCATCCCCGACTTGCCGAGCGAACCGGCGGCGCGTGCATCGATGCTCGCGGCTGCGCCGCTCGATCGGCTCGATGATACCGGCGAGCTCGCGCTGATGCGGCGGCTTGCGCTTTACCCGCGCTTGATCGAAGCGGCGGCACTGGCCCACGAGCCGCACCGCATCGCCTTTTACCTCTTTGATCTTGCAAGTGATTTCCACATGCAGTGGAATCGCGGAAAAGACGTGTCATATTTACGCTTCATTATCCAGAATGATCCACAAATGACCATGGCGCGTCTTGCGCTGGTGCAGGGCGTTGTCACCGTTCTCGCGTCAGGGCTAGGGCTGCTCGGCGTCGAAGCCCCCGACGAGATGCGTTAGCTCGCTCACTGGAGCTTCGCCCGACCAACCGGGTCCGACGCCAACACCGGAAGCGTGATGAGTATGGCGGACGACAACAGGCTGCGATCCTATCGTACCAATGATCCCTATGGCCGCGCCGCCGAGCCGGCACAGCCGAGCGAGGAGGCAAGCATTCGCGATCCGCTGGCCGAGCTTGCGCGTCTGCTCGGGCAGAGCGATCCGTTTGCCGAATTCGGGCAAGCCAACCGGAGCTCGCGGGAGGCGCACGACGCCCCGGCGACGGCACCGGCCGATTGGCAGGGTGCACCGGCGCGTGAGCCGCAACTTGCTGCCGGCGATGCAAGCTGGGCGGACTATACGCCAGCACCCGACAGCCGTCTCCATGACGACGCACATGCCAGTGCCGACCATCAGAGCGGTTATTACGCCGATGAGCGGGCGGACGACGGCCGTCAGGAGCCCGAGTATTACGAGGGAGACGACGTACCGCTCGATCCACATGAACACGCGATGTACGACGACCCGCCGCGCACGCGGCGCAGCCGGCTCGCCACCGCGCTCACGATCATCGGCTGCGCGGTCCTCGGCACCGCTGGCGCCTACGCCTTCCGCGGCTATTACGGCAGTCCCAGCGCGATACAGGCGCCGCCGGTGATCACGGCGGATACGTCCACGCCGACAAAGATCGTGCCGGCCGGCGATCCGCAGTCGGGCAAGGCCGTCCAGGATCGCTTGGCGAACGTCGAGAAGGAACAGATCGTCTCCAAGCAGGAAGAGCCGGTCGCGCTCAAGGATCTTGCCAACCAGGCCAGCCCGCGCGCGGTGCTGCCGGCGCCCGTCGCACCGGGGCAGGGCGCCTCGCCAGCGCAACCATCGGCAGGAGCGCCGAGCGGATCGAACGAGCCGAAGAAGATCCGCACGGTAACCATTCGCGCCGATGCAGGCGATATGAGCGCCAGGCCGGTGACCGGTCAGGCCGCGCCCGCGCAACTGCCCGCTGCGACTGCGCCGCGCCAGGCCGCGACGCCGCCCGCTCCGAAAGCCGCGCCGGCGCGCAATGGCGGCCCAATCTCGCTCGATGCGCAGGGTGAGCCGGCCCCGGCAACACGGCGCACGGCAGCGGCGCCGCCGATTGTCGCTCGCGCCACGCCTGAGACGACGGAGAGCACTTTGGATGGCTTCATGGTGCAGCTGTCCTCGCAAAAGAGCGAGGCCGAGGCGCAATCCTCCTTCCGCAGCCTGCAGGCAAAGTTTCCCAACGAGCTTAGCGGCCTGGCGCCGGTCGTTCGCCGCGCAGATCTTGGCAGCAAAGGGGTCTTCTACCGGACCATGGTTGGACCCTTTGCATCGGCGCAAGAGGCCAGCCAGTTCTGCGCGAATTACAAGGCCGCCGCCTAATCCGCGCCAATGGCGGTACACGCTTTCATCTCCGGTCTTGCGGGCGCCACCTTGACGCCCGCCGAGCGTGCGTTCCTGCGCGAGCGCGAGCCGTGGGGCTTCATCATCTTCGCGCGCAACATCGAAACACCGGCGCAGCTGAGCCGCCTGATCGCCTCCGCTCGCGACGCGGTCGGCCGCGATGCACCCGTGCTCGTCGACCAGGAAGGCGGCCGCGTGCAACGTCTCGGCCCGCCGCACTGGCCGTCCTATCCCCCGGGGGCCACCTACGGCCGCCTTTACGACCGCAACGCGGCGCAAGGGACAAGAGCCGCATATCTCGGCGCTCGCCTCATCGCCGCCGATCTTGCCAGCGTGGGCATCGACGTGGATTGCCTGCCGATTGCCGATGTGCCGGCGAGCGGCGCCGACCCCGTGATTGGCGACCGGGCTTATGGGACCAGGGCGGAGAAGGTCGCTATGCTCGCGCGCGCGGTGGCCGACGGGCTGCTGGCCGGTGGAGTTCTGCCGGTGCTCAAGCATATTCCCGGGCACGGCCGTGCCACGACAGACAGCCACCGCGCGCTCCCTGTCGTCGAGGCCGATCGGGACACCCTCGGCAAGACCGACTTCGCCGCGTTCCGGCCGCTTGCCGATCTCCCCCTGGGGATGACCGCCCACGTCGTCTATACGGCTATCGATCCTATTGCTCCGGCCACGACTTCCGTCACCCTAGTGCGGGATGTGATTCGGGGCTCCTTGGGGTTTGCCGGTCTGCTGATGAGCGACGATATTTCCATGGGAGCCTTGTCCGGCTCGATCGCGGAACGCGCGCGGGCGGCGATAGCGGCGGGCTGCGACGTGGTCCTCCATTGCAGCGGGGACATCGACGAGATGCAGGCGGTCGCATCGGCGGTGCCCTTGCTCGCCGGCGAAGCCGCGGCACGAGCGGATGCGGCGCTGCGCCGGCGAGGACAGGTTCCAAAGGACGATGTTGCGGCGCTGCGTGTCGAATGGACGGCGCTGATCAATGAAGGCGCAGCCGCCCGGAGGGCGATCTCATGAACCCCGACGAAGCCCACTTCGAAGCCGATCTTGCGGCCGAGCGCGCAAGCGGCGAACCGGCGCTGGTCGTCGATGTCGAGGGCTTCGAAGGCCCGCTCGATCTTTTGCTCGCGCTTGCCCGCCAGCAGAAGGTCGATCTCGCCAAGATCTCGATTCTGGCGCTCGCCGATCAGTATCTCGCCTTCATCGAGGAGGCGCGCAAGCTCCGGCTCGAGCTGGCGGCCGACTATCTCGTGATGGCCGCGTGGCTCGCCTATTTGAAATCGCGCCTGTTGCTGCCCGAGACCAACGCGCCCGAAGGCCAGAGTGCCGAGGACATGGCGGTCGCCCTGGCTCTGCGGCTCAAGCGTCTCGAAGCCATCCGCGACGTTGCCGAGCGCCTGTTCGGCCGCCCGCAGCTCGAGCGCGACGTGTTCCGGCGTGGCCAGCCCGAGCCGATCGCGCACATCAAGCACCCGCAATATACCGCAACGCTCTACGACTTGCTCTCGGCCTACGCGCAGCAGCGGCAAAAGACAGCGCTCTCCCATGTGCGCTTCGCCAAGCGCACGGTCTGGTCGTTGGCCGAGGCGCGTGAAGCGCTCGAGCGGCTGATCGGCCAGTCGTCCGACTGGGCGCGGCTCGACGAATTTCTCGTGGCTTACGTCGTCGAGCCGTCGCTCGCGCCGACGGTGTTCGCATCGAGCTTCGCCTCCACGCTCGAGATGGTGCGTGAGGGCGTGATGGAGGTGCACCAGCAGGGGGCGTTTGCGCCGCTCTATGTGCGCAAGCGTCAACCGCCGGAAAATGGAGTGGCCGATAAAGGCGGCGTGGCGGCGCCGCCGGCAGAGGACAAGGGGTAGAGGAGGCCAGCGATGCCGAGGTTGAAAGTGGTCGTGCCGGACGATGAGCCGGATCAGGCGGGAGAGGTGCGAGCCGAGGAGCTTCGGCTGTTGGAGGCGATGCTGTTCGCCTCCGCTGAGCCGCTCGACGAAAAGTCGCTGGCGGAGCGGCTGCCGCAAGGCATCGACGTTCACGCGGCACTGCTGCGGCTGCAGGAAGACTACGCCACGCGCGGAGTGCATCTCGTTCGCATCGGCGGGAAGTGGACCTTCCGCACTGCGAACGATCTCTCCTGGCTGTTGAGCAAAGAAACGGTGGAGACGCGCAAGCTCTCGCGCGCAGCTATCGAGACGCTGGCGATTATCGCCTATCACCAACCTGTGACACGGGCGGAAATCGAAGAGATCCGCGGGGTGACGACGTCGAAGGGATCGGTCGATGTCTTGCTCGAGACCGGCTGGATCCGCCCGCGCGGGCGGCGCAAATCTCCCGGCCGGCCGGTGACCTACGGCACCAGCGAGGCATTCCTGTCGCATTTCGGGCTCGATGCGGTAAGCGACCTGCCGGGGCTCGAAGAGCTCAAAGGCTCGGGCCTGCTCGACGGACGTCTGCCGCCCGGATTCTCGGTGCCGATGCCGTCCGATGATCCGGCCCTGCGCGATGACGAGGATCCGCTGGAACCCGGCGATCTCGATCTTGGCCTTGCACCGCCGCGCGAGCGCACCGGCGAGGAGTAGTCGTCGCCTTCCCGCGCACGTGACAGCGCTTGCGACGCCGCGGTACGGAACACGATCGTGATTAATGCGGCGAAAGGCCGCTCACTTGGCGGTTCCAGCGGCCCGTCGGGTACGATGACGGGCGTGCGACAGCGTGTGCGAGCGGGCGGAGTCCTTGTTTTTGCTCGGCACGAGGCCTAGTTTCCGGTCAAAGCCGACAGACGAGGCGGGCGTCCAGTCTCGTCGACGCGGAGGATGTGCGCATGGGTTCATTGAGCATTTGGCACTGGATTTTGGTTCTGGGCGTCGCCCTTCTGCTGTTCGGCGGACGCGGCAAGATCTCCGAGCTGATGGGCGATTTTGCCAAGGGCATCAAGTCGTTCAAGAAGGGGTTGACGGAAGAAGAAAAAACCGAGGCCGAGGCGCCCAAGACCGACCCCAAGACCATCGATCATCAGCCCGCGCCCGCTCCCCAGCCCGCCCCGACGGCCACCGTCGCGCAAACGGAGACGCACAAGGCCGGCTGAGCGCTCGCCGCGGCAACAGCCGGCGGATGGGATCGGAGGGGCGCCGAGTTCGCGCCGCTCGGAGTTAAGCCTCCATGTTTGAAATCGGTTGGGGCGAGCTTCTGATCATCGGCGTCGTCGCGCTGATCGCGATCGGCCCGAAGGAGCTGCCCGGCGTGCTGCGCACGCTGGGGCAATGGATGAGCAAGCTGCGCCGCATGGCGTCCGAGTTCCAAAGCCAGTTCCATGAGGCGATGCGCGAAGCGGAGATGGCCGACCTCAAGAAGCAGGTCGATGACATGACGAGCCAGGCGCAGAGCTATGCGTCGTTTGATCCCGTCGCCGAGGTCCGCCGCGAGTTGGATAGCACGCAGCAGCAGATCGAGAGCGCGATGGCCGACAAGCCGGCGGAGGCTTCGCCGGTCACGGCGGAGCCGAGCGCCGCGCCCGCTGGCGCCGCGCCCGCAATCGCCCCCAGCACGGATGTGGCGGCGCCGTCCTCCGCGCCGAGTGAGCCGGCAACCGCCGGCGCTGATGCCGCCAAGCCCGATGACAAGCCCGCATGAGCCGCGACGACGAAGAGAAGGAAATCGAGGCGACCAAGGCGCCGCTGATGGAGCACTTGGTCGAGCTGCGCTCGCGGCTGATCAAGGCGCTGATCGCCTTTGCCATCGCCTTTGTCGGCTGCTTCTTCTTCGCCAAGACGATTTACAACGTGCTGACCTGGCCATTCATTTGGGTCGCGGGCCCGGAAAACTCGAAGTTCATCTATACCGGCCTGCTCGAGTACTTCGTCGTCCAGCTCAAGCTCGCGATGTTCGGAGCGGCCTTCATATCGTTCCCGGTTGTGGCGACGCAGATCTACATGTTCGTGGCGCCCGGTCTCTATCGCAACGAAAAGCAGGCGTTCCTGCCCTACCTCGTGGCGACGCCCATCTTCTTCCTGCTCGGTGCCCTCGTCGTCTACTTCTTGGTGTGGCCGTTGCTGGCGCGATTTTCGCTGAGCATGCAACAAATGGGCGGCGAGGGGCAGGCCACGATCGAGCTTCTGCCCAAGGTCGAGGATTATCTGACCTTGATGATGAAGCTCATCTTTGCTTTCGGCATCGCCTTCCAGTTGCCGGTGATTTTGACGCTGCTCGGGCGCGTCGGCATCATCACCTCCGACCAGCTCAAGGAGAAGATGCGCTACTTCATCGTCGGCGCCTTCGTGATCGCGGCCGTGCTCACCCCGCCCGACGTGCTCAGCCAGCTCTCGCTCGCTGGGCCGTTGATACTGCTCTACTGGGGCTCGATCTGGTCGGTGCGGTGGGTGGAGAAGAAGGCGGCCGCCGACAAAGCCAAAGCCGCCGCCAGCGCCGCCGCCAAGCCGGCGGAATAACGGATCATGCGGTCCTCGACGGGTCGTCATCGCCCGCGCATGCGGGCGATCCAGTATCCACGGGCCTTGGAATCAGGCACGAGGTCCCCTAAGCAACCCGGCGTCGGCGTTTACTGGATGCCCCGCTTCGCGGGGCATGACGGCGAAAGACGATGCACGATATCAAGTGGATTCGTGACAATCCCGACGCCTTCGACCGGGCGCTCGCGCGGCGTGGCCTCCCGGGCGAAGCCAAGCGCTTGATCGAAATCGACGAGCGCCGGCGCGCCGCCATCCAGAAGGCGGAGGCCGCGCTCGCCCGCCGCAACACCGCCTCGCGCGAGATCGGCGCGGCGAAGAAAAGCAACGAGGAAGCGGCGGCGCAGGCGCTTCTTGCCGAAGTCGCGCGCCTGAAAGCGGAAATCCCGCAATTGGAGGAGGAGGCGAAGAAAGCTTCGAAGGAGCTCGACGGCGCGCTTGCGCAGATTCCGAATCTGCCGCTTGACGAAGTGCCGGATGGGCAGGACCCGAGCGGCAATGTCGAGCACCATCGTTTCGGCATCAAGCGCGATTACAGTTTCTCGCCTCAGCAGCATTTCGATCTCGGCGAGGCGCTTGGGCAGATGGATTTCGAGACCGCCGCAAAGCTTTCTGGCGCGCGCTTCGTGGTCTTAAAGGGCGCGCTGGCGCGGCTCGAGCGCGCGCTTGCGCAATTCATGCTCGATCTGCACACGACTGAGCATGGCTACACTGAAGTCGCGCCGCCGCTATTGGTGCGTAACGACGTGATGTTCGGCACGGCGCAGTTGCCAAAGTTTGCAGAGGATCAGTTTCAAACAGGGCGACCCCTGAGCGATGATGAACGTGCAAGCCTCTTGCAAGAGTTGCCGGAGCAGAGCCTTCTAAGACTGGGCATCGAGTACAACCTCATCGCTCAGCCACTGTGGCTGATTCCGACTGCCGAAGTGCCGCTCACCAATCTCGTTCGTGAATCCATCGTTGACGAGGATGCGCTACCCCTGCGCTTCACCGCCGGCACGCCGTGCTTTCGCGCCGAGGCGGGTGCGGCCGGCAAAGATACGCGCGGCATGATCCGCCAGCACCAGTTCGACAAGGTCGAGCTCGTCTCCATCACCACGCCGGAGCAGAGCAGGGACGAGCACGAGCGCATGCTCGCCTGCGCCGAGGAGGTCTTGCGCCGGCTCGATCTGCACTATCGCGTCGTCACGCTGTGCACCGGGGACATGGGCTTTGCCGCGCAGAAGACCTACGACATCGAGGTGTGGCTGCCCGGACAGAATATGTACCGCGAGATTTCCTCCTGCTCGCTGTGCGGCGAGTTCCAGGCCCGGCGCATGGACGCGCGCTACCGCACGAAGGGCGGCCGCCAGGTGCGGCACGTGCATACGTTGAACGGGTCCGGGGTCGCCGTCGGCCGCACACTCATCGCGGTGATGGAGACCTACCAGCAGCAGGGCGGCTCGATCGCGATCCCGGATGTATTGCAGAATTACATGGGCGGCTTGAAGACCCTTGAGCGCCCGGGCAAGGACCGATGACGGAGGACAAGCGAGAGCAAACGGTCGAGGCGCGGACGGAGGAGGTTCCGTCCCCCGCCCTGCGTCCTGCGCCGTCCGAGCCCATGCGCATTCTCATCACCAACGACGATGGCATTCACTCCGAGGGGCTCGACGTTTGCGTCGAGATCGGCCGCGCGCTGTCCGACGACGTTTGGGTGATCGCACCGGAATTCGATCAGTCCGGCGTCTCACACTCGCTCTCGCTCAACGATCCGCTGCGGCTGCGGGAAATCGGCGAGCGCCACTTCGCGGTGAAAGGTACGCCCACGGACTGCGTCATCATGGGCGCGCGGCACGTGATCAAGGATCGCCCGCCCAACCTGGTGCTCGCTGGCGTCAACCGCGGCCGCAACGCCGGCGAGGACGTGATCTATTCCGGCACGGTGGCCGGCGCGGTGGAGGGCACGATCCTCGGGATACCCTCCCTTGCATTGTCGCAGGCTTATCGCTCGCGCAGCGGCGAGCCGCCGCATTGGGAGACCGCCGTTCGTTTCGGCCCCGACATCATCCGGCGCGTGCTCGCTGCCGGCATTCCCCGTGACGTGCTGATCAACATCAACTTCCCGGATTGTGCGCCCGCCGACGTCAAGGGCGTGGCGGTGACGACCCAGGGCCGCAACCGGCAGGAGCGGCTGCAGATCGATCAACGCCAGGACGGCCGCGGCAACGCTTATTACTGGATCGCCTACGTGCGCATGCGCGGTCAGCCGCCGGCCGACGGCAGCGACATTTCTGCGCTCGCCGACAATCGCATCGCGGTCACGCCGCTGCGGCTCGACATGACCGATGAGCCGTTCATGACGCGGCTGGCGGAGCTGTTCGATTGAAGGGTATTCGTGTCCCGGGCGCAGCGCAGCACGAAGTGGTGCGCTGCAGACCCGGGACCGTTACGGGTTCGGAGTTCGGGAAGGTCCCGGATCAGCGGTGCACCGCTTCGCGCGCTCTCTCACACGGCCGCCCTTAAATCTGACCACGCGCTCGCGCTGCACCGCATCCGGGACACGCGCGCATCAGTCGTTGCCCGCCAGCGCGCTTTGCAGCAGTTGCTTGAGGCCGTCCATCTGGAACGGCTTTTTCAGCGTCGGCCGGTCGCTATAGCGTTCGGGCAGGCCGCGCTCGCCATAACCGGTGGCAAAGACGAACGGCCGGCCGCGCGCCGCAAGCGCGTCCGCCACCGGCAAGACCGGCTCACCGTCGAGATTGACGTCGAGGATCGCGATATCGAAGTCCGCGGTCTTCGCCGCTTGCAGCGCCTCGTCGATGCGTCCCGCCTCGGCGGCGACCGTATAGCCGAGCTCGCCCAGCATGTCCTCGAGCAGCATGCGGATCATCAGCTCGTCTTCGACGACGAGGATCCGCTTGGGCGGCAGCGCGGGCTCGACTTGCGCGGTCATCTCGTCCCCGGGTTTTCGATCGGCACGCAGCGGGCAGGGGAGCAGACCGTCAAGGCGAAGTTGAGGCACCTTTCGCGCCGGCTTGTCGGCCACCGCGCAGCCGCGTTTGGTCCCTAGGGTGCAGTGCCAACAGATTGGATTCCCAACGCTTTCGGCGCGGTCTCGCCGCGCCCCGGTTTTGCGTTAAAGTCGGCAAGGAGGCTCGGCGTGTCCAAGCAATCGCCCGGCGACGACAATGTCGGCCGTATGCAGTTCCTGCTCGGCCTGCGCAGGCGCGGCATCGGCGATCCGGCGGTGCTGCGGGCCATGGACGAGGTGCCGCGCGAGCATTTCGTTGAAAGCTCGTTCGTGGACAAAGCGTATGCGGACCAGGCGCTGCCGATCGCATGCGGGCAGACCATCAGCCAGCCTTATGTGGTTGCCTTCATGACCGAGCAGCTCGGCGTGCAGGCAAGCCATCGCGTGCTCGAAGTGGGCACCGGCTCCGGCTACCAGGCCGCCGTTCTCTCGCGGCTCGCGCGCGAAGTGATCAGTGTGGAGCGGTATCGGACGCTGGCGGAAACAGCGCGCCGGCGATTGGCGGCGCTGGGCTACGACAACGTCGAGGTGCTGGTAGGAGATGGTCTTTCCGGTCTCCCGGAGCGCGCGCCCTACGACCGCATCATGGTCACCGCCGCCGCCGAAACTATTCCCGACGCGCTCGTCGGCGAGCTTGCCGACGGCGGCGTGATGGTGTTGCCGCTCGGGCCGCACGCCGGCCCGCAGCAGCTGGTGAAGCTCACAAAGGGTGAACAAGGGATTAAGCAGGAGGATCTGATCGGAGTGCGGTTCGTGCCGCTTTTGCCGGGAAAGGCGCAGGAATTGTAACGACTTTGTTCGCGCGGCGGCAGGCTTGAGGCGCCGTCATCGCTTAAAGCCGTATTAACCCGCAACGTATTAACTCGGAACGCGTGTTGCGTACGAGTGGGGTGCGATGTCGGGCGTTGCCGAGATGTTGCGTTCGCGGCTCTTTCCGCGAGCAGCCGTGCTGGCGCTGATAGGCGCCGGCGTTGCCGCCTGTAGCGCGGATACATCTCGTTTCAACGATAATCCATTTGCTTCCATAGGCCGTCCCGACGCTTCGATGCAGCAAGCGCAAACCGCGCAGGCCCCGCAGCCGCATGCGGGCCCGGCCGCCGTTGCGACTCCCGCCGGCGCAGGAAAGGCCGTGGCCTCGAACAGCCCGCGTTCCGGCGAAGCCACGGGATCGGTGCTGCGCAAGCAGTCCGGCAATTGGAGCTGGGACGGTGGCACGACGGTCACCGTCGCGGCCGGCGACAGCGTCGATACGATCGCACGCCGCTACGGCGTACCGGCATCCGTCATCATGCAAGCCAACAACATCGCCGCGCCCGCAACACTTCATCCCGGCCAGCGATTGGTCATTCCGCGCTACACGTCGACGCGGGTTGTTGCAACCGCGCCCGCGCCGCGGCTGCCCGCCTCTGCACCCGCACCCGCCGCGGCGATCAATGCTGCCGGTCATTCCGGTGTTCATGTCGTTGCGGCCGGCGACACGCTCAGCAAAATCTCGCATCGCTACCACAAGCCGGTGAACGAGATTGCCAAAGCCAACAACATCCAGCCGACGGCCACCCTCAATGTCGGCGACCGCCTGATCATTCCGGGGGCGCAGACCTCGGAGGTGAAGGTGAACGCCCCGGCGCCCGCCGCGCAGCAAAAGACGGTCGTGGCTTCCGCCGCACCGAAGGAGCCCGAGCCCGTGCAAAGCGCGGCCGTCGTGGCGCCCACGGATGCACTGGACAAGGAAGCGACAAAGCTCGCGGAAGGCAACGGTGCGGTGCCCAAGTTCCGCTGGCCGGCCAATGGCCGCGTGATTGCGGGCTACGGGGCCACGCCCAACGGCCAGCAGAACGACGGCATCAACATCTCACTGCCGGAGAATACGCCGGTCAAAGCCGCCGAAGACGGAGTCGTGGCCTACGCCGGCAACGAGCTCAAGGGTTACGGCAACCTGGTTCTGGTGCGCCATCCAAACGGCTACGTCACCGCTTACGCGCATGCCAAGGAGCTCCTGGTCAAGCGCGGCGACCAGGTCAAACGCGGTCAGGTGATCGCGCGCTCCGGCCAGACCGGCAACGTCAACACGCCGCAGCTCCATTTCGAGATCCGCAAGGGATCGTCCCCGCTCGATCCCACGCGCTTCTTGAACGGCGCCTGACCGGCGCGCCGCGAAACAACAGACGCTTCATCTGTTGTCCGCCCTGCGTCCTTTGTCCTGAAGCTTCACCCCAAGCCGGCCGGCGAGATCCTGCACGTATTGCCAGGCGACACGCCCCGAGCGCGCGCCGCGGGTGGTCGCCCATTCGAGCGCCTCGCGATGGGTCTTATCGCGCGGATGCGCGATGCGGTAATAGGCGACGTAGCCGTCCACCATCGCCAAGAATTCATCCTGGCTGCAGCGGTGGAAGCCGAGCCACAGCCCGAAACGATCGGATAGCGACACCTTCTCCTCGACGGCCTCGCCGGGATTGATCGCGGTCGAGCGCTCGTTCTCCATCATGTCGCGCGCCATCAGGTGGCGCCGGTTCGACGTGGCGTAGAAGACGACATTGTCGGGGCGGCCTTCGATGCCGCCCTCGAGCATGGCCTTGAGCGACTTGTAGCTGGTGTCCTCGGCCTCGAACGACAGGTCGTCGCAGAACACGATGAAACGGTAGGGCGCTCCGCGCATCAGCGCCATCAGCTCGGGGAGGCTTTCGATATCCTCGCGGTGGATCTCGATGAGCTTGAGCTGCCCGTCGCTTCCCTTGCGCCGCGCGTGCGCGGCATTCACCGCTGCATGCACGGCCTTGACCAGCGACGATTTCCCCATGCCACGCGCGCCCCACAACAGTGCGTTGTTGGCCGGCAGCCCGCGCGCGAAGCGCTCCGTGTTCTCGAGAAGCATATCGCGCATGCGGTCGATGCCCTTGAGCAGCGACATCTCGACGCGATTGACGTTTGCGACCGGCACCAGCCGCCGTTCGTCAGGGTGCCAGGAGAATGCGTCGGCGGCGGCAAGGCGGGGCGTCTCGGGCGTGCTGGGCGCAAGCCGCTCGAGCGCGCGGGCGATGCGCTCGACCGTGGCCTGCGAAGCGGGGGCTTGCGCGCTTGCGCGCTGGCGCGAGGAAGACGGGGGCTTTTGGACGCGTTTGGCCATGGGATGCAATCGTGCGCCGCACCCTTACCGGGGCTCCGACGGACCTGCAAGATCGCCATGCGGAAGGGCTGAATCGGCCGGATTCTCAAGGCAAAGCAGCGTTGCAATTGGGCCGGTGCCGGTTATAGTCCGCGCCGATTTCGTCGCCCGATCGACTGTAGCGGCGCCGCCCGGCGCGTCGACAACAGCGCCGCGGACCGCAAGCACAAAGGACAAAGAGATGTTCGTGACGCCCGCTTTTGCCCAAGCGAGCCAGTTGTTCGGCGGCGACAACCTTATGGTGCAATTGCTGCCCTTCGTTTTGATCTTCGTGATCATGTATTTTCTGATCCTGCGGCCGCAGCAAAAGCGCGCGAAGGAACACCAGGAGCTGGTCAAGAACTTGCGCCGCGGCGACACCGTCATTACGTCCGGGGGACTCGTCGGCAAAGTCACCAAGGTCGTCGACGACGATCAGATCGAGGTCGAGATCGCCGACGGCGTGCGGGTGCGACAGGTGCGCGCGATGGTGTCGGGCGTGCGCGCCAAGGGCGAGCCGGTCAAGGACGAAGGGTAAGTCCGGCCGCCGCGTCAACCGGGACGAGCCATGCTCTATATCTCGAAGTGGAAGGCAACGGCGATCCTGCTCACGGCGCTGATCTGCTGCCTGTTCGCGGTCCCCAACTTCTTCCCGGAGAGCATGGTCAAGCGCTGGCCGGCATGGGCGCAGCGGCACATTGTGCTCGGTCTCGATCTGCAAGGCGGCTCGCACATCCTGCTCGAGGTCGATGTCAACGACGTGCGTCGGCAGAAGCTCCTGGCATTGCAGGACGACGTCCGGCGCGTCCTGCGCGAGGCCCGCATCGGCCTCATCCGTGCTCCCGTCGTCCGCGGCAATGCGGTCGAGGTCGCCATTCGCGAGAGCGATCTGCAGCAAGGATTGGCGAAGCTTCGCGAGCTCTCGCAGCCGCTCGGCGGCTTCCTCGGAAGCACCGGGGCGCGCTCGGTGGATGTCGAGAACGTCGGCGGCGGGGTGGTGCGACTGAGCCCCACGGAGCCCGCGCTGCTCGAGCGTGTCCGGCAGGTCGTCGATCAATCGGTCGAGATCATCGGCAAGCGCGTCAACCAACTCGGCCTCGTCGAGCCGTCGATCCAGCGCCAGGGAAACGATCGCATCCTGGTTCAGGTGCCGGGTCTCGGAGATCCCCAGCAGCTGCTCGAGATTCTGGGTAAGACCGCCAAGCTGACGTTCCGCCTCGTCGACACGTCGACGCCGGTCGAGCAGGCGCTGCAGGGACGGCCGCCGCCGGAATCGGAAATTGTCTACGGCTCCAAAGCGGAGAACCGGCAGCCCTATCTTCTGGAGAAGCGGGTGATCGTGTCCGGAGAGGAGCTCACTGACGCGCAGCCCGGCTTCGACCAGCGTAGCAGCGAGCCGATCGTCACGTTCAAGTTCAATACCTCCGGCGCGCGCAAATTCGCGCAGGTCACGCAGGAGAACGTCGGCCGGCCGTTTGCGATCGTGCTCGATGACGAGGTCATTTCCGCTCCCGTCATTCGCGAGCCGATCCTGGGCGGTAGCGGCCAGATTTCCGGCAATTTCACGGTGGAGTCGGCCAACAATCTCGCCATTCTTCTGCGCGCCGGCGCGCTGCCCGCCAAGCTCACCGTGATCGAGCAGCGCGTGGTGGGGGCGGGGCTCGGGCAGGATTCGATCGAGAAGGGCAAGCAGGCGTCCTATTTCGGGGGTGCCTTGGTCATCATCTTCATGGTGGTGACCTACGGGTTGTTCGGCGTGTTCGCCAGCATCGCCGTTGCCGTCAATGTGGGCATGATCTTCGGCATCTTGTCGCTACTCAATGCAACGCTGACCCTGCCGGGCATCATCGGCATCGTGCTGACGATCGGTATTGCGGTGGACAGCAACGTGCTCATCTACGAGCGCATCCGCGAGGAGGTTCGCACCGGGCGCACGCCCATTACCGCGATCGATGCCGGTTTCACGCGAGCGCTCGCCACCATCCTCGATTCCAACATCACGACGTTCATTGCGGCGGCGGTATTGTTCTTCTTCGGCAGCGGGCCGGTGCGCGGTTTCGCCGTGACGCTCGGCATCGGCATCATAACGACCGTCTTTACCGCCTTCACCCTGACGCGCCTGATCGTGGCCTGGTGGGTGAGGTGGGCGCGTCCGCGGCAGCTGGCGATTTCATAGGCCGATCAAACGTGCGCCTGCATCCGAAACTCCCGCTGCTGCGGATCGTCCCCGACGACACCAAGTTCGACTTCATGCGCTTTCGGCGCATCAGCTTCCCCATCTCCGCGGCCCTCTCCATCGTTGCCATCCTGCTGTACTTCTTTCATGGGCTGAATTTCGGCATCGACTTTGTCGGCGGCACGCTGATCGAGGTGCAGTCGAAGAGCGGTCCGGCCGATCTTGCCAAGATGCGCGCGGCGCTGAGCGGGCTGGGCCTCGGCGAGGTGCAGCTGCAGGAATTCGGCGGCCCCGCCGACGTGCTGATCCGCGTCGCCCAGCAGCCCGGCGGCGAAGCGGCCCAGCAGGCCGCCATCGGCAAGGTGCGGGAGGCCTTGGGCAGCGAGGTGGATTACCGTCGCGTCGAGGTGGTCGGACCGCGGGTGTCGTCGGAACTCCTGGCCATGAGCACGATCGGGCTTGGGCTCGCGATCTTCGCCATCCTGATCTACCTCTGGTTCCGCTTCGAGTGGCAGTTCTCGCTCGGCGCCATGATCGCGAACGTGCACGATCTCGTGCTCACGATCGGCTACATGTCGCTGACCCAGATCGACTTTGATCTGTCGAGCATCGCGGCGCTGCTCACTATTCTCGGCTACTCGCTCAACGATACGGTCGTGATCTACGACCGCATTCGCGAAATGCTGCGCCGATACAAGCGCATGTCCATGCCGGACCTGCTCAATATCTCGGTCAACTCGACGCTGTCGCGCTCGATCATTACCCACGTCACCGTGACGCTCGCGCTGCTCGCGCTGCTTTTCTTCGGCGGCCATGCCATCCACAGCTTCGTGGCGACCATGATCTTCGGCGTCGTGCTGGTCGGTACCTATACCTCGGTATTCATCGCCGCTCCGATCCTGATCTATCTCGGCGTCGGGACGACCCGCATGGAGGCCGAGGAGGCGACAGGACAAGAGACAGCATCGAGCGCCAGCCGGTCCTAGCTCGGATGAGCATCTCAGGCGCGTGAACGCGCTTGGAGCTTCATTCGAACGCCAAGCGAGCCCTATGCAGGATGCATTTGCCCATTGCGAGGGGCTCGTACGCGCGGCGGACAAGGACCGCTTTCTCGCCAGCTTGTTTGCTCCCGCCGAGCATCGGGACGCGCTGCTTGCCCTCTACGCGTTCAATTTGGAAATCGCCCGCGTGCGCGAGGTCGCTCACGAGGCGGTCGCGGGAGAGATCCGGCTGCAATGGTGGAGCGATGTGCTGGGCGACGCGGGCCGGGGGGAAGTCGGGCGCGCAGGTTCGACCTCTACGACGAGCCGATGGGGACCTTGGCCGATCTCGAGGCCTATGCGGACGGCGCCTCCACGAGCGTGATCGCGCTCGCGGCGCAAATCCTCGCTGGCGGCGAGCAGCCGGATATCCGCATGCTGACCCATCATGCCGGCCTAGCGCATGCGTTTGCGGGGCTGCTCGCGGCATTTCCAATCCATGCCGCGCGCGGCCAAATTTTCGTTCCGCTCGAAATCCTGGCGCGGCACGGAGCTACCCGCGAGCAGGTGCTCGGTGGGCAGGCGACACCGCAACTGCATGAGGCATTGGCCGAGTTACGTCTGCATGCCCGGCGCCATCTTCGAGCGGCGCAGCAACTGCTCGCAGCCGCGCCGCCGGCCGTCATGCCCGCGCTGCTGCCGGTCGCGCTCGCGGGGCCGACGCTCGCCCGCATGGAGCGGCGCGGCTACGATCCGTTCACGCCCCTCGAGATCGCGGCGTGGCGACGGCAGTTGATTCTTTGGCGGGCGGCACGCTGGCCGCGGCGGATGTTCGACTAGAATCGGTCGGCGAGGTTGCGTCGTTGCGCGATGATGGCACTCACGATTGCCCGCTCGGTTTCTCCCGCCAGCAGGCCGTCGATCTGGTCGAGCTGATTGGAGGCCACGAGCTGCAAGAGCTCAAGGCGGATTTCGCCGGTGCGCAGCCTCGGCAAACCATCGACCAGCTGGATGCATTCCGGCGGTTCCGCATCGGCAACCGAGTGGGCGATGAAATCACGCATCAGCGGCTCCGACAGCCCCGGCTCCGCTTCGACGAACGCGTATAAGCTGTTCTTTGCGCCGCGATCGTAGAAGCTGACGATGGCGACATCGCGTACCTGCGGGTGGTGCCTCAGACACGCGGCAATGCGGGGAGCGTCGTGGACAAGGCGAGCACCGCCGCCCTCGAGGTCGGGAAGGCGGAACACACCGTGCACGATCCAATTGTAAACATGCTTGCCCGTCGCCATCCATGATCGCGTGATGCCGCTCTTGCGGCGGCGAAGACGCCATTCGGTGGCGGTGAGGGCGTCCCGCAGATAGCGGTGCTTGTGTTTGACGAGGTGCCGCAAATCCTCGTAGGCGAGAATCCGGAACAGAGGTCCCCGCCGCTGGAAACAGCTGGCGAGCTGGAAGTCGGTGAGATAGGCGCGGCCGTCGCTGCCCCGCAACCAGTTCTGCTGCTTCGAAAGATCGTTGTGGCAAATTCCGGCCCGATGCAGCTTGCAAAGCGCGGTCCGGGCGGAATGAAAATACGCGCGGTCCCCGTGCGGTTTGGCAATCTGCAGGGCAACCCCATCGATCCAGCCGCGCACGAGTACGTGCCGTCCGGCAAAGAGCAGCGGCGGCGCGACGCCGAGCTGGCCGGCGATCGCGAGCGCCTTGCGCTCACGCGCGAACAGGTGATGGGCGATAGCGAAGCTCCACCATGGCACCTGGTCGATCCGGCGCAGCACCGCTTCGACCTCGCCCGCAGACGTAACAAAGCGGCCGCGCTCCACGGTCGAGAACGGGTCGCGTTTGAGCACTAGGCGGCTCGTCCAGCGGCCCTCGAGTTCGGGCGGCAAGCTCATCGCCCTCTATTCCGCCGCCACGGCGCGATCATCGCCGCTGATCCAGCGCGCGAGGTCGGCGAGCGCGCGGCGAGTCAGCGCCCGCTTTTTGGCGAGCGCCTTCTCGCTGCCGCGCAGCCGCTCGCCGCTTTCGCCCTTGGGTGCGTGTGCGAGCGGAGGAAAGAGGCCGAAATTGACGTTCATCGGCTGGTATGAACGCACGCCGGCCGGTTGCGCGCCGGCGGCGACTTCCATGTGGCCGCCGGTGATGTGCGCGAGCAGCGCGCCATGCGCCGTGGTCGGCGGCGGCGCCGTGAGGAACCGGCCGAGCCGTTCGGCGGCGGCGAAGCGACCGGCGATGAGCCCGATGGCGGCAGATTCCACGTAGCCTTCGCAGCCGGTGATCTGGCCGGCAAAGCGCAGCCGCGGCTCGGCCTTGAGGCGCAAGGCGTCATCGAGCAGCTTCGGCGCGTTGAGGAAGGTATTGCGGTGAAGGCCGCCGAGGCGTGCGAACTCGGCCCGCTCGAGAGCTGGAATGGTCCGAAAGATCCGCGTCTGCTCGCCGTGTTTGAGCTTGGTTTGGAAGCCCACCATGTTGAAGAGCGTGCCGAGGCGATTGTCCTGGCGCAGTTGGACGATGGCGTAAGGCTTTATGCCAGGCGCATGCGGGTTGGTGAGGCCGAACGGCTTCATCGGCCCGTGGCGCAACGTGTCGCGGCCGCGCTCCGCCATCACCTCGATCGGCAGGCAGCCGTCGAAATAGGGCGTCTCCCAATCGTGGAAGGCGATTTTCTCTCCCGCGAGCAAGGCGTCGACGAACGCCTCATATTGTTCGCGCGTGAGCGGACAATTGATGTAAGCGGCGTCCGAGCCGCCAGGGCCCGCTTTGTCGTAGCGCGACTGCAGCCAGGCGCGCGACATGTCGATCGTATCGCGGTGGACGATGGGGCCGATGGCATCGAAGAAGGCGAGTGCGTCCTCGCCCGTGAGCTTCGCGATGGCATCGGCGAGGGCGGGCGAGGTCAGGGGTCCGGTGGCGATGATGACGCTGTCCCAATCGGCGGGCGGCAATCCCGCGATTTCTTCGCGGCGGATATCGATCAGCGGATGAGCGGCAAGCGCTGCGGTCACGGCCGCGGCAAAACCGTCGCGGTCGACGGCCAAAGCCGTTCCGGCCGGGACCTGATTGGCATCCGCCGTTCGCATGATCAGCGAGCCCAGCCGACGCATTTCCTCGTGCAGGAGCCCGACGGCATTGAGTTCGTTGTCGTCGGAGCGGAACGAATTCGAGCAGACGAGTTCCGCGAGCGCGGCGCTCTTGTGGGCCGCGGTCATGCGCAGCGGCCGCATCTCGTGCAGCACGACGGGAACGCCGCTCGCGGCGATCTGCCAGGCCACCTCGGATCCGGCGAGTCCGCCGCCGATCACGTGCACTGCTTGAGAGCGCTCGTCGGCCATGGCGCGAAGGTATTCGCGTCACCTGGGCCCGACAATCCCTCAGGAGCGACGCCGCAAATTAGGCCGGCGCTCTAGGTGCCGGCCTCGTCCAGAAACACAGAAACGAATAAGAGCCAGGGAAAGCAAAACGCCCGCCGAAGCGGGCGCTTTGTTAGAGATTTCCGCGGTCGGCGTTGTCCCATGCGATGCGCGGAATATCCGACCGCGTGATGCCGATATCGGCCAATTCACGGTCGCCGAGCTGATAAAGCTCCTTCAGGCTCGCATTGTATCGCCTCCAAGCGCGGAGGAAGTTGAGGATTGCAACCAACATTGTTGTCACCTTTCCGCCCGGCCAAGCCGGGCCCATGGTTCGTCCCTAGTTGCTGGCAAGATAAGGTTCCATGGTGCATTGCAGCAGGTGCCATGCTGGGCCGCAGCCATGCATAAAACGCATGGCTTAAGGCTCTGTTTCTTCATAAGAACTTCATAATTCGACCGCGCCAGCGAGCGGCAAAATCCGATGCCGATTCGAGCCCAAAATGGGTTGTCGATGGACGCTAAGTGGAGGTCGCGCTGGCGCCGCCGAAGCGCTCCTTCCAGCGCGGAATGACCTCGCGATTGTAGACATTGTCGGGAATGTCGCCCTTGAGCGCGGTGACGACCGAGCGCGCGGCCCACGCCACCCCCTGCCGCAGCTCGCCGCCCTCGCTATAGGAGGCGGAGTGGGGCGAGAGCAGCACGCGGTCGCCGAACTTGTGCAGCGGCGAGTCCATCGGCAGCGGCTCCTCTTCGAACGCATCGATGGCGGCGCCGCGGATGCGCCCGTCCGCGATGGCTCGGGCCAGCGCCCTTTCGTCTATGACCTTGCCGCGGGCGGTGTTGAGCACAATGGCGTTCGGCTTCATCAGCTTGAGCTCGGCTTCGCCGAACATGTAGCGCGTCTCCCGCGTGAGCACGACGTGAAACGACACCACATCCGACTCCCGCAGCAACGTTTGATAATCCACCGCCGTGACGCCGTGGGTGAGAAAGTGCGCGGGCGGCACGTAAGGGTCGTAGGCGATGATCCGCGCGCGCCAGGGCGCCAGCAGCTGGGCGACTCGCGTTCCGATCCGTCCGAGACCGACGAGGCCGATGGTCTGGCCGGGAAATCCGTCGGAGGCGCGGCTGCCGACGTAATAGGCGAAGTTGTCCGCCGTGCGCCATTTGCCTGCGCGCACATCGGCGTCGCGCTCGGCGAGCTTCTTCAACAGCGACAGCATGAAGGCGATGGTGGTTTCAGCGACGCCGAAGCAGTTGGATTCCGTCGGCGCGTGGCACACCATCACGCCGAGCTCGGTCGCGGCCTCCGTGTCCACATCATCGACGCCGACGGTATATTTCGCCACGATGCGCAGGCGCTGCGAGGCCTGCATGACGCGCCGGCTGATGGGCGTGTGGCGCATGGACGTGCCCATGAGCGCAACCGCATCCCGCGCGGCCTCCACCAGCGCATCTTCATGCGCTGTGCGGGGCAATTGCCAGGCGCAGTCGCCGAAAACGAGCTCGCAGCCCATGCCCTCGAGCGTATTGACGGTCTCGGGCGGCTCCTCGCGCGGGGCAAAGATCAGGATTTTCGGCTTGGACATTGACGTTCCACGATTGAATGGGCGGGACGGACGGCTGCGGAGAGGGGATTGTAGCCGGAGGCAGGGCGAGATCAGTTGAGCTTGATTCCGCTATCCTTGAACACTTGCCCCCATCGGTCCAGTTCTTTGCGCACGAAAGCCTCGAATTCCTCCGGCGTGCTGCTCACCGCGCTGATACCGGATTTCTCGAGTTTGTCGGCGATGACCGGATCGGCATACATCTTGACGACCTCGCGCTGAATCTTGTCGACGATAGTGCGTGGCGTGCCGGCGGGCGCCACGAGCCCAATCCAGGTCGAGATATCGTTGAGTGCCGGAATGCCGGCTTCGACCGCGAGTGGCCTGACCTCCGGCAAGGCCGGCAGCGGCCGGCTGTTGAGTTTCGCCAGCGCGCGTAACTTGCCGCTACGGATGAGCGGAAGGCTGGTGGCGGCACCGTCGATGATGTAGTCGACCGCGCCGGTCAAGAGACCCTGCACCGTCGGTGCGCTGCCGTTGAACGGAATGTATTGGACGTCAGCCCGGCCTCGCGGTTGAACAGATAGCCGGCAAGTCGCGTCGTGATAATCCCGGCGCCGTAGTTGAGCTTGCCGGGACTGGCCTTGGCGCGCGCGATCAACTCATTCACTGTCTTCGGGCCGTCCTCGGCGCGAACGCTCAAGAGCGACGTGTTCTTGGATGCGAGCGTGATTGGGGCGAAGTCCTTGAGCGGATCATAAGACAGGGTGCTGGCGGTGACCGGATTGAGCACCATGGTGACGTCCATCGCCGCGAGCAGGGTGTAGCCGTCGGGCGGCATCTTGGCGACGCGCGCGGCGGCGATTGCGGTGTTGGCGCCCGGCTGATTTTCGATCACCACCGGCTGGCCCCACACCTCGCTCAGACGTTGCCCGATCACGCGAGCGAGAATGTCGGTCGGCCCGCCGGCCGGGAACGGCACGACGATGCGGACTGCCCGGTTGGGATAGGTCTGGGTGTCAGCGGTTCCTTGGGCGGCGGCGACGGCGATGGCGATCGTGGCGATGAGAGCGGTCGGCGCAAACAGCGCACCGAAGGAAGCAGCGAGGCGAACGATAAGACGCGATACGGTCAGCACGGCTCGGCAATCCGTTCGATCCGCTCAATCGTACTTCATTCCTGTTTCCTTCACGACCGTGGACCAGCGTTGCGCTTCCTTGCGGATGAAGGCTGAAAATTCCGCTGGTGTGCTGGTGGCCGGGAACAGGCCCGAGGCGTCCGCTTTCGCCTTGACGGTGGGCTCGGCCAAGATCTTCGCCACTTCAGACTGCAGCTTGTCGACGATGGCCGCGGGCGTGTCCCTGGGCGCAACAAGTCCGAGCCAGACCGTGATCTCATCCATGTTCGGCACCTCGGTGGTGATGATCGGAAGGTCGGGTACCGGCGGGAACGGGCGAGGATCGAATTTGGCGAGAACGCGGAACGCCCCGCTTTGAATCAGCGAGAGCGATGCGGACGGCCCGTCGAAGGAAAAATCCACACTCCGGGTGAGCACGGCTTGCGCCACTTCGGCACTGCCGTTGTAGGGGACGAGCACCGTGTCGATCCCCGCCGCCTTGTTGAAGAGGTAGCCGGTGAGCTTGGTTGTGATGGTGCCGGCACCGTAGTTGAGCTTGCCGGGTTGTCGCTTTGCCTTGGCGATCAACTCCTTCACCGTCTTCACGTCGCTCGCCGCGTTGACGATGAGCAGCTGCATGGTCTTCGCGGTCAGCGTGATCGGGGCGAAGTCGTTGAACGGATCATAGGGCGGGGTGCGGTAGAGGTACTGGTTCATGGTCAGCGTCGAGTCGATGGCCATGAGCAACGTGTAGCCGTCGGGCGCTGCCTTGGCGACCTGTTGGGCGGCCAGCACCGTATTCGCGCCGGGCCGGTTCTCCACCACGACCGGCTGGCCCCAGTCCTCGCTCATTTTCTGGCCGATCATGCGCGCGAGGACGTCAGAGGGGCCACCGGCCGGGAAGGGCACGACGATCTTGATCGATCGGCTGGGGAAGGCTTCCGGCCGCTCTTGTGCGGCGGCGGTCCCCGTCACCACAGCCCCCAAAATTGCGAGCGCGATCCAGCAGCGGGTCATGAGCATCCTTCAACTTGATGCGGACTTTTCGTTCGGACATTCTCACTGTTGCGCGCGTCCGAAGCAACACCGGCGTCCCATTCAAAATGGAGCGCCCATCGGCTAGCTTGATTGACGATCGGCCACATCGAGGCTTCAGGAGGAACCGTGCTCGCTCCCGCTCCATCCCGCCAAGATCGCATGGCGATGCACAATGCGAACAAGCTCAAGATCGGGCTGTTCGGGGCGAACTGCTCGTCGGGACGGGCGGTCACGCTCGTTCCGGAGCGCTGGTCGGGGAGTTGGCCGGACAATCTCAAGCTCGCGCGGATGGCCGACGAGTCTGGTATCGATTTTCTCCTCCCGATCGGGCGCTGGAAGGGTTATGGCGGCGACACCGACTACCAGGGCGCCACGCTCGAGACCATCACCTGGGCAACGGGCCTGCTTGCCTCGACCAAGCGCGTCACCGTCTTCGGCACCGTGCATGCGCCGCTGTTTCATCCGATCATTGCCGCCAAGGCAATGGTGACGGCCGACCACATCAGCGAAGGCCGCTTCGGGCTCAACATCGTGGTTGGCTGGAACGAAGGCGAATTCGCCATGTTCGGCGTGCAGCAGCGCGATCACGATGCGCGCTATGAATACGCGCAGGAATGGATCGACGTCATCAAGATGGTCTGGTCGGACAAGGAGGATTTCGACTTCGAGGGAAAATATCTCGACATGAAGGGGGTTCGCGGCAAACCCAAGCCTTATGGCGGCTCACGACCGCTGATCATGAATGCCGGCGCTTCGCCAGTCGGCCAAGCCTTCGCGATTCGCAATTGCGATGCGTTTTTCTTGCAAGCATCCCGCACCTCGCTCGACGAGACCGCGCAGAAGGTTGCGACCGCCAAGGAGCAGGCCAAGCAGCAGGGCAGGGAGCTCGGCGTCTATACCGTCGGCGTCATCACCTGCAGGCCCAGCAAGAAGCAGGCCGAGGATTATTTTCATTATTCGATCGTGGAGCACGCGGACTGGAGGGCCGTCGACGACATCCTCGCCCTCAAGAACATCACCGCACAGAATACGCCGCCGGAGAAGTTTCAGCAGATCCGCACCGGATACGCGCAGGGCATGGGCGGCTTGCCCATCGTGGGCGACCCCGACCACGTGGCGAGCCAACTCATCGATCTCAGCAAAGCCGGGCTGACCGGGGTCGCCGTCTCGCTCGTCAATTATCTCGACGAACTCCCCTTCTTCTGCGACGAGGTCCTGCCGCGCCTGCAACGCGCGGGGCTACGCGAGAAACGGTGATGAAGCACCGACGCGTCAGTCGAGCTTGAGATTGCCGCTATGCTTGAGCACCTTGGACCAGCGGTCCGTTTCGCTGCGAATGAACGCGTCGAACTCGGCTGGCGAATTGCTGCTGGCCGCTTCAATGCCCACTTTCTCCAGCCTGGCGATCAGGCCCGGGTCGGCGTAGATGCGCGCCACTTCGCGATGGATTTTGTCGGTAATGGCGGACGGCGTCCCGGCGGGCGCCACCAGCGCGATCCATGTGGAGCTTTCGTCGAGCTCGGGTAGCTCGGCCGCGACGCTGAGGCTCGGCAAGTCGGGCAGGATCGAGAGCGGCCGGTTGCTGTATTTGGCGAGCGCGCGGTAGTGGCCGCCCTGGATCAGCGGCAAGCTCGTGCCGGTGCTGTCGAGGGCGAAGTCCACCGTTCCCGCGAGCACAGCCTGGCCGATCTCGGCGCTGCCCTTGAACGGAACGAGCTGCACGTCGATGCCGGCGGCTTTGGCGAAGGCAAGCGCGCCGAGGCGCGAGGTGATCGTGCCGGCGCCCATATTGAGCTTTCCGGGATTGGCCTTTGCCTTGGCGATCAGTTCCTTGATCGATTTGGGCCCGTCGCTTCGCACGACCACCAGCGCGATGTTCTTGATCAACAGCGTGATCGGCGCGAGGTCTTTGAGCGGGTCGTAGGGCAGATTGGGCGTCACCAATGGGTTCACCACCATGGTCGTGTCCATCGCCGCGAGCAGCGTGTAGCCGTCGGGTGCCGAGCGCGCCACCACTTGCGCGCCAATGGCGGTGTTGCCGCCGGCGCGGTTCTCGATGAGCACCGGCTGGCCCCAGTCTTCGTTCATGCGCTGTCCGACCAGCCGCGCGATCATGTCCGCGGGGCCGCCCGGCGGGAACGGCACGATGATACGGATCGCGCGGTTGGGATAGGTCTTCGGCTCCGCGTCGAGCGTTGCTTGCGCCTGCGCATGCCCAAGCGTCATGGCGACGGCGGCAGTGGCGATGAGGATGCAAGGCTGCATCGGCGGCTTTCAGTCGAGCTTCATTCCAACTGCCTGGATGACCTTGGACCGGGTGTCGGCTTGCGAGCGGACGAAGGCGGCAAACTCCTCCGGCGTATTGCTGCTGGCCGGCTCGATGCCGGCATTGAGCAGTTTTTCCCGGATCTCGGTCAGTGCCAAGACCTTCCTGATCGAGCCATGCAGCTTCGTCACGACGTTGGGCGGCGTGCCCGCCGGCGCGACAATGCTCTGCCAGATGCCGAGATCATAACCGGGGAAAGTCTCGGCGATGGTTGGAATCTCTGGCGCGAGCGAAAGCCGTTGCGCACTCACCAGGCCGAGGATCTTGACCTTCTTGTCGCGCCACAGCGGCAGCGACACGTTGACGCTTTCCATGCCGAGGGGAATGTCGCCGGCCAAGATGCCGGTGATCTGCGTCGTCCCGCCACGATAGGGGACCATGCCGAAATTGGTGCCGGCCATCATGTTCAGGAGGCCTACATTGACCTGCGACGTCGGGGTGCTGATCCCGATCTGGAAGGTGCCCGGTTTGGCTTTCTCCTGCTCGACCAGTTCTTTGATCGAATTGACCGGGATGTTGATATTGCCGACCACCGCGGAGGGGACGAGAGCGATCAGCGAGATCGGTACGAAATCCTTGAACGGATCATAGGCAAGCTTGCTGTAGAGGAACGGATTCATCACCAGCGTGCCGTCGATCGCCATCAGCAGCGTGTAGCCGTCCGGCGCTGCTTTGGCGACCGCCTGGGCACCGATAATGGTGTTGGCTCCGGGCCGATTGTCGACGACGATTTGCTGCCCCAAGTCTTCGCTCATTTTCTGACCGACGAGGCGGCCGAGAAAGTCGGCGGGCCCGCCGGGCGCGAAGGGAACGACCAGCGTGATCTGCCGCACAGGATAGGTCTGGGCGGCCGCGGCCGAAACGAAGAGCGCAAAGAGGGCGGCGGCGGAGGCAAGACGATGCATCTTCATGGATCGATCTCCGATTGCCGCTCATGCATCCAGCTGCCGCATCAATCGGCCAAGCCGCGACATCGGGGGCAGCGGAGCAAGTTCCGACTTGAGCCGTTTGACGCAACCCCACAGCACCGCCTGGTTGCTGTTGACCACCGGCTTGCCGAGCGCGTCCTCAATCTCTGCAATCGCCTCGATCTGTGTGGTGTTGGTGCAGCTCAGGAAGATGCCGTCCGTGTCCGAGCGGTCGTGTTTGCGCGCGAGCTCCGCCCATTCGCGCGGCGTGACCGCGGCGAATTCGAGCGACTTGAGGCCAAGCGCCACGTCATGGACTACGGCAAAGCCGGTCGCGCTGAGATAATCGATCACGGCCTGATTGCTCTTGTAGGGACTAAGCAGGAGGAGCCTGCGCAGCCCTAGGGCCTGCAATGCTTCCAGCACGAGACGGCTCGTTGCCAGCGCCTCGATGCCGGTTGCCTCCTTGATGATCTCGAGAATACGGCCTTCGCCGTGCGGGCCCTGGGTCATCGAGGTATCGGTGCAGTGGAAGACGATGAGATCGGGCGCCACGTCCGCGAGCAGCTTGGCGGAGGTTGCGATCTCCTCGGCCATCGCCGCGAGCGGGCGCTTCCATTCGCCGGCAACGCGGGCGCGCGCGACATGCACGCCGAGACCGGGCGGTGCAAAATGATTGAACTGCGGCTCGGTCAGGCTGTTGACCGAGGGAATGATCATTCCGATCCGGACCCGCGTCGCCGGCAAAAGCTTCTCGTCTGGTCGCCGCTCGACCATCGTCGCCATGATCGCCTCGAGCGCAGCTATTTCACCCTGGGAGCCGCGACGCTATCCTGCCGTTCGCAGGAGCGCGATGCAACGACTACTCTCGAAACAGGACGTGATTAGATAAGCTGCGACAGCACGGAGAATTCTGCGGATGTGGCCGGATCGCCGTCTCATCGAGCTGTTCAAGATCGAGCTTCCGATCGTGCAGGCGCCGATGGCCGGTGCCATGGACTGGGAGCTCGCAGCAGCGGCGGCGGAGGCGGGCGCGCTCGGCTCGCTGCCTTGCGCGATGCGCAATGCCGCGCAGATCCGTGAGCAGACGGGGAAAATTCGCGCCCACACCGCCAAGCCCATCAATCTCGCGTTCTTCTGTCACACCCCTCCGGCGCTCAACAATGAGCGAGAAGCGCGCTGGCGCGAAACGCTCGCTCCTTACTATCGCGAGCTTGCCATCGATCCGGCGGCGCCGATCCCGTCAAGCAACCGTGCGGCCTTCGACGCCGCCTTCTGCGAGGTCGTGGAAGAACTCAAGCCGGAAGTCGTCAGTTTCCATTTCGGCCTGCCGGAAGAGGCTTTGGTGACGCGCGTCAGGGATGCCGGCTGCGTGATCATCAGTTCCGCCACAACCGCCGCCGAGGCACGCTGGCTCGAGGCGCGCGGCGTCGACGCCATCATTGCACAGGGGAACGAGGCGGGCGGCCACCGCGGCATCTTCTTGAGCGACGATATCAGCACCCAGGCCGGCACCTTCGCGCTCGTTCCGCAGATCGTCGATGCGGTCAAGGTGCCGGTCATCGCCGCCGGCGCCATCACCGACGCGCGCGGCATCGCGGCTGCCTTCGCACTTGGGGCTGCCGGCGTGCAGATCGGCACCGCTTATCTGTGGTGTCCGGAGGCGAAGATTTCGGCGCCGCATCGCGCCGCGCTCAAATCCGCGCGCGACGACGGCACGGCATTGACCAATCTCATGACCGGCCGGCCGGCGCGCGGCATCATCAACCGCGTGATGCGCGAGATCGGTCCGATATCCGATGTGGCGCCCGAGTTTCCGCTCGCCGCGGGCGCGCTTGCGCCGCTGCGCGCCAAGGCCGAGGCCCAGGGCTCGGGCGATTTCTCGCCAATGTGGGCCGGGCAAGCGGCAGCGCTCGGTCGCGCAATGCCCGCTGGGCAATTGACCAAGACGCTGGCCGCCGAGGCGCTGGAGCACCTGCGCGCGCTGGCGGCATCGACGAGCGAGGTCAGCCGCGCGTGATGTGCAGGCGTGTGCCCCAAGGATCGGCGGTCGCGATCCCTGCAGGTGTTACTGCGATCTCTGCTCCGGCTTGTGCGAGTCCCGCGTTCGCCGCCTCCAACGCCGCGGCATCGGCGGCCTCGAGCGAGAACCAGGACAGCCCTGCGCGGTCCTCATCGCGCCGGCCGGCGCCGGCGCTGTGCCAGACATTGCCCGCGATGTGGTGGTGATAGCGTCCCGACGACAGGAACGTCGCCCCATGCCGCCGGCGGGTCACGTCGAGCCCGAGCGCGTCGCGATAAAACGCCTCCGCGCGCGGGACGTTACCGACGCGCAGATGCACGTGCCCGATGCGCATCCCGTCGGGCGCACCCGGATAAGTCGCCGTGGGTGGAACTTCTCGCAAGATGCTCTCGACGTCGAGCGGATCGGTGGTGATCTTCAAATCCGGGCCGGTCCACTCCCAGGTCTCTGCCGGCCGGTCGCAATAGACCTCGACGCCATTGCCTTCGGGATCGTCGAGGTAGAAGGCCTCGCTCACGGCATGGTCGGAGGCACCCGTGAGCGGCACTTTGTGGCGCGCCACGTGCAAGATCCAGCGCGCAAGATCGGCGCGGGTCGGCATGAGGAAAGCGGTGTGATAGAGGCCCGCCTCGCGCGCGTCGTCGGCTTTGGCGTTGGGCCGATGCTCGAGATGAACGAACGGCACCCCGCCCGCACCGAGCGCAGTGCTGTCATTGGCGCGATCGATGACGGTGAGCCCGAGCACATCGCGGTAGAAGTTGGTGAGCCGGTCGAGATCGCGGACCTTGAGGCCGATCGCGCCGATATGGAGCGGGGTGCGACTGGCGAAGGTCGGGATGGCCGACGGGTTAGGGGCGTCCATGGCAGCTATATCGACCCTTCAGCGGAGAGGCGCAATACGGGCCTCACCCCGAGTTGCCGTCTCTGCTATAGGTCGCCGAGCCTGCTCGGCTAGGAGCCCCCATGTCCGTCGACGTCGCTACGGTCCGCCGCATCGCGCATTTGGCGCGTATTGCCGTCGCCGATGACGAGGTCGAGCACCTGCGCGAGGAACTCAACGCCATCCTCGCCTTTGTGGAGCAGTTGTCGGAGGTCGACGTCGAGGGTGTCGAGCCGATGACCTCCGTCATCCCCATGGAGATGAAGAAGCGGCCGGACGTGGTCACCGATGGGGGCATTCCCGAGGACATCATCAAGAACGCGCCGGCGGCGGAGGACCATTTCTTTGTGGTGCCGAAAGTGGTGGAATAAGCCGCGGCGGCTTATTCCACCATCCTCGGGCAAGCGCAGCGAGACCCGAGGATCTCGAGAGGCTGAGCAATTGACCGACACGCGATCGGCCATGCAGCAGGAGCGATGAGTGCGCCCCGATGTGCCTCGCTTGTGAACAACAGGAGTATTTTTTCCGCCTGTGGTGCGCGAAATTTCTCGCACGTGGCAAGATGCCGCCGGGCGTCACGGCGGCAGATTTGCAGGCGCTCGGCCTGTCGCCGCCGATGCCGGGGGATGGCAAGCCCGAGGAGGATCTCCGAAAGCCTGAGCCCGGCGCCGCGTTTGCTTGCGACTCTTCGGACGAATGACCGACCTCACGTCTCTGACGCTTGCGGACGCACGCGACCGCCTTCGGCGGCGGGAGTTCTCCGCCACCGAGCTCGCCGACGCGCATCTTGCCGCCATGGAGACGGCGCGCGCGCTCAATGCCTATGTGCTGGAGACCCCGGAGCGGGCACGCGCCATGGCGC
>WNGE01004775.1_pt1 | contig 32728 bp, 21 predicted proteins | sample 5400651 | NCBI WGS metagenome assembly WNGE01 (sample SAMN13153370, study PRJNA577476) | soil metagenome | isolation source: 60 cm soil or saprolite under grassland replicate 2 | place: USA:California | collected 2016-06-15
AACTGTTCATTATCTTCCTGTGCAGGCATCATAGAAATATATTGCGCAATGCGCACTTTATCGCCTGATAAATTAGGCCGTATGCCATGCGGTTGAAGACTATTAAATATCAAAAGATCACCCGCTTCCATTTTTACTTTTACAATTTCAAAACCAGTTGTATCAGGTTTAAAATGATCACGGTCTTCCGGTTGCGTTAATTTCCATGTGTCGTATGTTCTGAATAATTCCGGCACACATTGAAAGCCGCCCATATTTTCATCTCTTTGATCAACCAACGCGAGAACACCCTGCACATTCTGTGGTTTTGTTTCAGGATCATAATCCCAGTGAATAAAACCTTTATATTCATAACCGGGGCGAATGGGAAAATTTAAATTTGCTCTGTCTATTGTAACCCATAATTTTTCTGTACCCCAAATGTCAACGAATGCATCATATACTTTTGGATACTGGCGATTATCCCAGAGATATTGATGATTATAAATTTCAACCATACCTGTGTTGGTAAGCTCTTTCATTTTCATTTCTGCACGAGGTGGTGCATACCATGTTGCCGGATCATTTGGATCCTTCTCTTCAAATTCCCACAGGAAATCCCGAAGCCTTTCCACCTGCTCTTTGGGCACTGCATTTTTAATAACCACATAACCATTGTGAATCCAGAACTTCCAGTCTTCTTCACTTAATACGCGAAGTGGTTTACCGTTGCTGCGGTCACTTAATTTAATGTTGCTGCTTTTTGCAGTAGAAGGATTACCGGGAATGTCTTTGTGCGCATTGTCGGGAATCATAGTGGGCGCCATTGTAGCTGCCATAGTTTGTTGTTCCATATAGCAATATTTATTGTGATTTATAAATTAGAAATAAACATTGGACATTGTTTGTTACTGCGTTTGCAAAAGCCTGTCTCTGTTCTGTGCACACATTTTTTTTCAGACGAATTTTTATCTTGAACAGTATCGTTTTTATCTGCAACAATCTTTGCTGTTAAAAAGTGTACAGAATTATTTGGATAATTGCCAATGACAGGAGTAATGCTTTTCGGTTCCATACGGCTTATTTTTATTATTATGACATACCAAAAATACTTTTCTTCAAGCCCTGATTTCTACATTTGCAATTACCAGTTTTTGTTCTGTATTGATATTTTTTATGAGAATTAGGGAAGAAAAGTATATTTATGGACAAATGTTAACTAAATTCCGAGTTTTGAGCCTTGAGCTATGAGCAAAAAAATCGTAGCTCGATGCTTATAGCTCACAGCCTTTCAGGCTCATACACAACATTGGAAAAATAAAAATTAATCACTTCAAAAAATTTTGCAGTGAAAGTAAAACTCGAAGAAATAAAACCGGATGTTGACAGTTCGTTTAAAATTTTGCTTACACCAAATTTGAACGATTTATTCTATTGGCATTTTCATCCTGAATATGAGATTGTATATGCCGAAGCAACTAATGGAGTACGTCATGTGGGTGACCATATTTCGAGATATGAAAAAAGTGATTTGGTATTTATTGGCCCCAATATTCCGCACCTGAATTTTGATTATGGTGTAAAAACTTCGTGTGAAATTGTGGTTGTGCAAATGAAAGAAGATTTTTTGGGTAAAGATTTTTTTGCATTGCCTGAGATAAATGAAATTAAAAATTTATTTGAGCGTGCCAGTAGCGGAATTGCTTTTCATGGTGAAACAAAAATGATGGTGGGTGAAAAATTAAAGGCTCTGTCTTCGCTTCCTCATTTTAAACAGTTAATAGAGTTGCTTAACATATTTCAATTTCTTTCCGCAAGTAAAGAATGTACCGATTTACACAGCAGACCAATTGCAAATGCATCTTTATTAAAAGAGCAGCAACGCATGCATAAAATTTATCACTTTATTGAAACGCATTACCAGCAAGCGATTGACGTAAATGAAGTTGCTAAACTTACACATTTGACCACTGCAGCCTTTTGCAGGTATTTTAAAAAATCAACCCATCTTACTTTTACTGACTTTGTAAATCAGTATCGCATTAACCAGTCGAAGAAGTTATTGCTGCACGATAAGAATGTAACCGAAGCCTGTTATGAAAGTGGCTTTGAAAATCTGTCTTACTTCAATAAAACGTTTAAAAAAATTACAGGAGAAAATCCTTCACAATTTAAAAAAAGGCATGCGGTACTGTAAGAAGATCGTGGTCAAGAGGTTTTTTTGAACTAATATTTATTATTGATGAGAATATCAAAGGTTAGCACCGGAAGTATATTCTAAAAAGACTTTTCATTTTTCAATTTAAATACTTTACCTTGGTTTTGCTGTATCTATTCATTATCCTCCGATTTACCGTACCAACCAATCATTGAAAGCACTTTTCTTCATCGTTGTTTCAAATTATTTTTTTAACCTCAAAATTTTGCTGCATGAAAAAACTACTTTTTTTTCTTATTGTTTCCATCATTTACAGTGCATGCACAAACAGAACTGCCGGAATACACGAAATTGCAAAAGCTGATTCATCATCAGTTTCGTTCCCCTACACTGCTGACTATTCTTCAAAGTTCTCCATTGGCAGTGACAGCAATGCCCTGGCTGTATTAAACAATTATAAAGCATGGGAAACAGGCGATATGGAGACATTCAAAAATACAATTGGGGATTCCGTTACTCTTTATTTTCCTGATGGATCTAAATTCATAGGCTCAAGGGATTCTGTAATGTACTATGCATCAAAATACAGGGACAGCCTTTCTAAAGTTGAGATAAAAATGGATGGATGGATTCCTCTGCATTCTGATGACAAAAATGAAAATTGGGTAAGTGTTTGGTACACTGAAATTGATACGCACAAAAATGGTAAAGTTGATTCGGCTTATTACCAGGATGATAATAAGATTGATAAAAACAGGAAGATTGTATTTAGCTCTTCCAAGAAACAGGTATTGAAATAATTTAATTTTTCATTTCTACGGATTTTTATCCCATTCTGCTTTTGTAGTACATGAGAAAAAAGGCTTCATGGAAAATCATGAAGCCTTTAAATTTTAAACAATTGAAAAATTTTTACAACTCCAGTAAGGTCTTTACAGGATCTTTTCCAAACAACAGCAACTCAGGATTTTCCAATAATTCTTTTACTCTTACAAGATAGCTTACACTTTCTCTTCCATCAATAATCCTGTGATCATAGCTGAGTGCAACATACATCATAGGTCGAATTACCACCTGGCCATTTATTGCCATTGGTCTTTCCTGTATTTTATGCATGCCAAGTATAGCACCTTGCGGAAGATTGATGATCGGCGTGCTCATCAAGCTGCCAAACACGCCACCATTTGTAATGGTGAAAGTGCCGCCCTGTAATTCTTCCATTGATAATTTATTATCTCTTGCTTTTCCTGCAAGCTCAATCACTCTCTTTTCAATATCGGCCATACTCAAACTTTCAACATTCCGAATCACCGGAACCGTTAAACCACGCGGCGTGCTTACAGCAATACTTATGTCAGCGTAATCATGATACACTAATTCATCACCGTCAATGTATGCATTTACTGCAGGCCATTCACTTAATGCAATGGAGCATGCTTTTGCAAAAAAACTCATAAAACCAAGGTTCACACCATGTGCTTTATTGAATGCTTCTTTGTGTTGCTTGCGTGTATCCATGATGCGTGTCATATCCACTTCGTTAAAAGTGGTAAGCATTGCAGTTGTGTTCTTTGCTTCAACAAGACGGCGGCTGATCGTCTTGCGCAGGTTGCTCATTCTTTCGCGGCGTTCATTGCGTGTAAAGAGTTGCTGACCATCAAACGCTTTTTTGCCCGGATGTTGTAAAGCTTCAAGTACATCGTTCTTTAAAATTTTTCCACTGGGTCCGGTAGGTTTTATTAAAGAAGGATCAACTTTTTTATCAGCAATGATTGCGGAGGCAACAGGCGTTGCTCTTACTTCATTAGAAAAAGCGGTAACGGGAGCCGCAGAAGGAGGCGGTTGCACTGCTACTATAGGCTTCGTTTCTTCCTTCCTTGCAACTGGCTCTTGAACCTTGTCTCTTGTTTCTTGTACCTTTGCACCTGGTTCTTGCACCTTCGTACTTTGTACTTCTTCCTTCGCACCTGCAGCGGGTTTTTCAGCAGATTCATCAATATGTGCCAGTACCGAACCGACATGAAGTGTGTCTCCCTCTTTTGCTACGGTTTTTAATGTGCCGGCCTGTTCTGCATTTACTTCAAAGGTTGCTTTTTCGCTTTCCAGTTCTGCAATCACCTCATCACGGTCAACATAGTCGCCATCTTTTTTTAGCCATTTCAATAGCGTTACTTCACTGATAGATTCACCAACCGATGGAACTTTAATTTCAATCATTTATTTGTAAATTTTTTTTGATTAAAGCGATTCATTCTTTTTGTTTTTTCAAGTTGAAAGGGAATACTTTTCTCATCTATAAAAGGAAAATCTTCATAATCTACTTCGAAACGTTTTGCAAACAGTATATCAAATAAATTCGCAAAGCTTTCATCAAATTGTTTTGTAAAAACAAATCCTTTATGAAAAAGTGCTTTAACTCCTTTATGAGTTTTCGGATTTAAGTTTCTTTCTATCAACAATGCACTTATTGCGTAAAATGCAGCGTAATAAATACGGCCTAAAGCATCGGGAGGAAAATTATTCTTCAATAAAATTTCGGCAGCCTTGAGTGACTTGTCTGCCCTTTCTAATTTATATTTTATATAATCTTGTTTCGTTTTCAAACTTCTATTCCCTCTTCCAAAATGCTATTATAAATGTTAGTTATACTATAATCTTCTTCCCAAACTTTCTTATTATGAAATAATGTAAATACAATGTCGAAAGATGCAAGTTCAATTTCTTTTAAAATGTCAGCTCGGATTTTTTGTTTTATATTTTCACTTCGTTCAGGAAGATTACCAAAAATTAAAAAGTCCCAGTCACTTTCTTCATCCCAGTCACCACGTGCCCTGCTTCCAAATAAAATTATTTCTGCATTTTTATCATAGCGATGCATAATTTCTTTTACTTTATTGATGACAAATGCTGATGATTTATCTTCAGTTAAATGAGCAGAAATATTATTTGTATTAGCCAGATTCATGGCGGCAAATTTATTCAGTTTAAATGAGGTAATTTATATACATTCTATTTTTCTGTTTGTTCATCAGCATTGACATTGTTCCAAATTTACAAAACTATTTTCTCCATTTGTGCTTGTCCTGGAGGCATTAACCTTTGCATTACCGAACTCAATATCACCACTGCTAATGCACCTGCGACATTAAGCCATAAAAATCCCAGTCCTATTATTCCTTTGCTATCTAAAATAAACAGTAGCACAACAATTAATTCTGATACGACAGCCGACCAAAAAACTGCTTTTCCTTTTATTTGTTTCAGATAAAATGCAACAAGGAAGATGCCGAGTATTACACCATAAAATAAAGAACCAAAAACATTTACAGCTTCAATTAAACTGCCAAGCCTGTTACTGAATTGCGCCACGATAATGCAAAATATTCCCCAGCCCAAAGTAATCCATCTTGAAATATGATAATGTTGTGCCTCCTGCAAATCACTCACTTTCACATGAGGATGATGTTTTTTTATGCGACAATAAAAATCTATCATCGTGCAGGACGCAAGTGAATTCAATGCTGCCGCAATGGAGCCCCATGAAGCCAAAAAAATAATGGCAATGAGTAAACCTACCAAACCTTTGGGCAAGTTATCCACTACATAGCGAATAAAAATATAGTTCGTATCATTTGTATCTGTTGTTCCATCCGCTTTTTTCAAATAGTCTTTGTATTTTACCCGTAATGCATTTACTGTGGCATTGCTTTTTTGCAAACTATCTTTATATAAAACTGCATTGTTCTTATTGCTATGCAATGCATCAACATATTTTGTCGCATAGAAATTTTGTTTTGAGGAAGCTTCACCAAATTGTTGCTGCACAAATTTTAAACTGTCTTTGTAGTTGGAAGAATAAACTTTTTCATCAATAACTTTATTAAAGAATATCGGTCCCGTGTTGAATTGATAGTAAGTAAACAACAATGCGCCCAACAGTAAAATCAAAAACTGCATAGGCACTTTTACAATGCCGTTCATTAATAAACCCAAACGACTTTCGGTTATATTTTTTGCTGTTAAGTACCTGCCCACCTGGCTTTGGTCTGTACCAAAATAAGAGAGTGCCAAAAATAACCCGCCAATCAAACCGCTAATTAAATTGTATCTGTCTTTCCATTCAAAACCTTTATCTGTTATGCCTGTAGTTATAACGTTCAACTTACCTGATGCGCCGCTCACTTTTAATGCATCACTAAAACTTACGTTGGAAGGAAGATTATGAACGATATAATATCCTGCAATAAACATTGCAGAAAAAATTATGATTAGCTGAAGTTGCTGTGTATAGGCAACAGCTTTGGCGCCGCCGCTGAATGTGTAAATAATAAGGATGCCGCCCATTACAATATTCGTCCAGAAAATATCCCAGCCCAGCAGTGACGATAAAATAATGGAAGGCGCATAAATACTTATGCCTGTTGAAAATCCTCTCGAAAGCAAAAACAAAAGCGAAGTAAAGGTTCTTGTCTTAACATCGAAGCGTTGTTCAAGAAATTCGTAAGCAGTAAAAACTTTCAGCTTTTTAAAAATGGGGACGAAGCTTATGCTTATTATGATCATTGCCAGCGGCAACCCGAAATAATATTGCACGAAACGCATGCCATCAGTAAATGCTTGCCCCGGTGCACTCAAAAAAGTAATAGCACTTGCCTGTGTGCCCATGATGCTCAGCAATACAAGTCCCCAGGGCATTGAACGATTACTCAAAAAATAACCATCAAGGTTTTTGGTAGTACGGCTCTTGTACAAACCATATGCAACAATACCCGCAAGTGTTACCACCAGTACTATCCAGTCAAGGCTACTCATGAAAAATTTTTGGTAAACCAGTTAAAGAAAACGATCAACGCAATCAACACTATGAGCACCAGTAAATACCAGTAGCTCCATTTTTTAAAAAGCGGTATGTTTTCTTTTGGCTCGTTAGACATGTTAGTTGATATGGTTTATTTTTATGTACCCGGCTTTTAAAGCATTATCAAGCTTCGTTGCGTCGCACATTTGTACTTTTCTAACTTTATTAGTTAATCTTCAATGGTAATGACTCACCACGCACCGGTTTAGTTCTCACATACAAACAAATGTAGCAAGTATAAATTTGTATGAAGTGAAGGTTTTTATAAAAAGTGATGAGGAAGAGTATTGAAGTATTAATGGTTAAAGACTAATTCCAATTCAAGAATTGCAAATCCGAATAAATTTTCTGTTATTTACTTCCTTATATGTCTGTCCACCTTTTCCTGCATATCATGAAGCGTCAGTAAGAGGGAGGGATAAAAATATTATAAAAAAGAAAACCTTGATGTGAGCACAAGGTTTTCCTGACTAAAGTATGAATTAATTACCTGCTTTCACAAAAGCTGTTCTATATACATTATTTTCGGTTCTTACTTCAAGTATATACTGACCCGCAGCTAAAGCATTGATGCTTATAGTTGATTTGTTTTCGCTGTTTGATTGTATTGTACCGATTACATCGCCGATCATACTAAAAATGTTTATTTGTCTGATCTTCTCTTTAGCAACAAATACATTCAATAATGTTGTTGCAGGATTTGGGTACACTACAAAAGATTTTTTCGTGATATTTACGGGGACAGTATTTGAATAAATATATTTACCATTTTTATCCAACCGTTTTAAGCGATAATAATTGATGCCGGGGAAAGGATTGCTATCAAATGTCGAATACTTTTCTGCTTTTAATTTGTTGTTTTTTGCTGCAACTATAATACTGTGTGTAAAGTGAACACCATCAGTTCCACATTCAATTTCATAATGATCAAGATTGCGTTCATCTGAAGCTATCCAGTTAAGATTAACTTTTTGATCATTTAAATTTTGGGCTGTAAAATTTATTTGAAGAGCCGTTACATTTAGTGATATATTGATATTATCAACAGTACAGTTACTTGTTTTTGTATTTGTACGTGCAGTATGAGCAATCCCGACAAATACGGGAGAGCTACCAAAGCCAAGATCAATAGTTGATCCGGCTTTTGTCCATACGGTGCTGTCAGCAGATAAGAATGCACTATATTGAGTTCCTTGTTTTACAAGCTTTACCCAATAGGGAGCAGAGATGCCTGGAATATTGATACTATCTGTAATCCCATTAGAAGCATTTCTATGTGCAAATACAATTCCTCTGGAACTTGTTACGCCAAGAAAGGCATGTCTTGAACCTGGTCGTAGATCTTCCCTTATCATAACTCCTGCCTGGCTCCAGTTATTAGCATTATCAATACCCACAACTCTCGCAACTATTTCACCATCACCTGTAGCCTGGTTTTTATAAGTAAACCGAAAAGCATCACTGATATTCCATATTCCACTGCCCGAAGCAGTGATATTAAATTGACCATTGTTAAAACAAACATTTCCGGGGAATGCATTGTTGCCTATGTCTGTTATTGTCCATTCAACAGGAACAGAATTACAATTGATAAAAGGAGGTGGATTTAATCCATATACTATCAATTGATTGGAGAAGGTAGCCTGATAAACTTTACCATTTGCCACTGTGGGAGGAACAAACTTGGCAAACCTTCCAACGCTGTCCCGAAAAGAAAACATGTTACTATTCCATAGCTCATGTGTAATATCGTTTGCATCAAACGTTCTTAGTACTCCCGGTCTTACCTGGTTGATTGCATTTCCAAAAAAAGGCTGGGATGTCCATAACAATGCAGTTCCATTTTGTATGCCATTTGATGAGATGCTCATAAACGCACCCGGCATACCGTTAGGTAAAGTTATATTACCTGTAACTATCCGGTTTGTGTCAAATAAACCAGTGGTTCTGTCTAAAGGGAATTTTTTTAGAAAGCTATTCTCCGCCCATGCAAATACAGATTCTTTTCCTGAAGAGTCTTTAAAATATACTGGTGTTCCATGCAGATGTTTTGTGTTAGAAGTACTTGCATTAACATCAAGTTTCTGAAGTACCTGTGAATCATCCGTTGTAGCGCCCCTCATGTTAGTAACGTCAATTAAATACAAAACACCTTCTTTACTGCCTGACAGCGATAAGTTTGAATTAGGTATAAGCAGAACGCCATTTACACCATAATCAAGATCGGAATCATTGAGATATTGATAATTTTTTGGTGTAAAAAAATCCTTTACCTTAAGATCCGCTGATAATTTCAATAAACTTTCAGCACGATTAATTGTATCATTTGCATTTAAGTCTCTGCCGGTAGTTCCATTGCCGGTAGTAACATAAATATTACCATTATCATCAACAACGGGACCCTGCCCACTCATCCAGATACCGGCCCATTTGCCCTCAGGAGTGTTATTATACACATACTGACGAGTCAATGTTTTTGCATCGTATCCCATTATCCAGCCATGGTATAATCCCCAATCGCAATGCGATGACCAGGCTATGTACACTATTCCATTGTATAATAATAATGCAGGACGCTGATTTTGTATTTGTTGATTAAAAGTTATTATACCTGATACACTTCCGCTCCCGTTTCCATTTACCTGTGCAGTGATATAAACAGGACTGTTAAGTCTTTCTGCTCCGGTAGTTATGTCCAAAGCATGAAGATATTGTACAAATATTTTGTTCGTGTCTGTTGAAACACTTCTTGCCACAACATATAAGGTATTTGTGCTGGCATCAATTACAGGAGTACCAACGATGCCCATATTGCCGGAAAAATTTTGGTACTTGCCACCACAGGCAGTAGTCATATCTGTATTTTTAACGGCTCTGTAAGTGGGATAAGTAAGATTCTTTTGCCAGAGTGGTGCACTTATCTGAGTACTGTCTGCATCAAAAGCATATACACTGTTATTAACTGTTGCCGCAAATACAACATTTCTTCTCACTCCATTTATTGTAAGACCACCAACTACCAAAGGCTGCGCGTACATTTGATCATCAACACTTCTCGAAAAAAGTTTTCCAAATGAAATCCTGTTTACGTTTCCAACATTTAATATTTTTTCTGCATCATTCCATCCTGTTCGTTTAAGATTATTGTGTTGTGTAAGTACCGAAGTAGTAGGGAGGGCAGTTGTGAAAGTTGTTTGATATTGGGCTGCTAAAGCATTTCCGGCCAAATCCTTTACTCCTTCTGCTATAAGGCGAATATAGTAGGTGGATGAATAAGCGAGATTTGCTGCAGGCGTAATCGTTATTATTTTAAAGTTACCGTTTGATAAACTTACAGAAGAAACAATAATCCTGAGCGACGCGTCAAGTAACTGAACATTTGATGTGTTAACAGATGCAACATCTATTTTCTCACTCATAGTTATCTGAGGATGCACAGTTATTTCAGCAACTGCTCCATTAGCCGGGGTGACTGAACGAACTGTTGGAGGCGTAACATCCCGGGTGGTGGAAGTGGTTACAGATGTTGAATGAAGCAGGGGTATTTGCCGGGCAAATGCAGTAATGGTTGCGCATAAAAGAAGTAAAAGTAATTTGGGCATAACGTTGAAATTTATTATGTGAATTTAACTATTATTTTATACCCGATAATAGAAGTTATCAACGCATCAGTCTTTCACTACTAAAATTTACAACTGCTTCATTAGCACAGTAAGATTATAGTTAATGATCAATAAATCAACAAAAAAAAAATGAATTATTTCCTTCCGGCCAAGCTTCCGGCAAGCAATCCAATTATCAAACCAATAAGTAACCCTGCCCTTACATTTTTTATAATTAAACCAATTGCAACACCGAGTATCACAAGGAAAAAAATGCCTACTCTTCTTCTGTCACTCTTTTGTTTTTCCGCCATGTTATTTGTTTTTGGGAAGAGCGATTAAATTTGCCATAAGCCTGTATGCGCCGGGCACTCCTGCAGGTAATTCACGAAAGAATACCAAACCCGTGTACACAAAATTTCCTTTACCATATTTCGCAATGATAAGGCTGCCGTTGGTTTCGGGTTCATTTGCATCATGCATGCCAAGCGGTGCTTCATAATGAGTTGAATCTTGTTGCTCGGCCTGGTAAAGACTGCGCTCCTGTATCCATCCTTCAAAATCGTTTGGAGTTATTTTGTTGGGAGAGTTCAACGCGATATGATTTGGTAAAAGAATATTCACTGCTGCATTTTCATCAGTAACTCTTGTCCGGCTGATTGCAAAATCATAAGGGCCAATTTTCATTTTTGTTGATGGTGCAAACCCAATTGTATTATACTGCACAATATAGTTTCCGCCACTTTGAATGTAACGCATCAGCGCATCATATTTGCTGCTCATCCAATCATTCACATTATATGCACGTACACCCGCAATTACAGCATCGAATTGTTTGAGATTTTCATCGGTAATATTATTTGCGTGTAAGAATGTTACGTTATAACCCATCTGTTTCAGAGCTTGTGGCACTTTGTCTCCTGCACCAATAATGTAACCAATATTTTTCCCTTTTATAATTACATTTATTTTTTCTGCTTTTGCCTTCAGTGGTGTGTAATAAACGATAGGGGGAATGTGTTCGTAAGAGATTGTATGTTCATCCATTAAAGGTTGCGTGTAAGATGTGTTTTGATTGTCTATAACCTTATTAACAGCTACACCAATTTCTGTACTCCCTGTTGATGCATTTGTTGTAATGATAGCTTTCACATCCTGCGATGCATCTTTACTTAATGAATCGCCCAAAGTGCCGCCGCTTATTTTCCAGCCTTCGCCTGCTGTCATATGTATGTCTACATCATTGAATTTTTTCTTTGTATGTAATTCAAGCTCTACCTGTTTTTCTTTTGCACCGTCGAGTACATACAATGGTTGGTCAAACTTGCCTGTTATAGCGGGCACTATGCGTAATGGCTGGTATACTTCACCTTTCACAGGATCAGTAAATTTATATTGTACAGGACGATCAACAGTAAAATCAACATTGTTTACGGAAAAAGTAAATGTTGCTTTGTATGCAGGATCATTTTCCGCCTCGCCAATAAGTTGCTGATCGCTTATATCAAAACTACCTGATTGCAAAGGTTTCTCGAGCCAGTAAGGCTGTGAAATTTTTGCATCAACGGGAACATTGAATGATCTGGAGAAGATGATGTTTTGATTATAAGGCAGGTTATTGCTTAAGGTTGTATCAAATGATAGCAGTTGAATATTTTTTAAGACAATATCACTTTTGGTTCTTTTATTTATAAAAAACTGTACACGAATAGTGTCTCCCTGTACTGCATATATATTATTTGAAGTAGCGTCTGCAAATAAGCCACTGCAAGCAGCTATTAAATTTTTTACTTCCTGCAATTTTTGTCGTTTCCAATATTGTTCGGGAAGATTTTGAAGAGTTTGATATAGAGCGACAAGAGCAGAAACAGATCTTTCCGGATGTTCAAAATTGTATGACTGGATGATATTATTTACTTCTGTTGTTATTTCATTATCTCCTGTTCGTTGCCATGTGGTATCCACTCCATCCATCAAACTATATTTTGGTGCATCACCTGCTGTGGTTTCAAAATATTCAAACGCCTGTCCGCGTTGCCTTGGCACTCCAAAGCCCTGGCTCTTGTGCTGGCTGCGGCTTTCACTTGCAATTTCACCATAACTTTTTCCAAGCAAACTGTTATAAACACCAACATCCATTTTGAACTGATTTTCGTTTGTTGTATTAATACTACCAAACTGAAAAGTATTCCATAAAATTCGTTTTGCCTGCCAGGGACGAATGCCATATTGAAATTGTTCAGGAAATTTTGTTGAATCTGTTGCTGCAGTAAATGCTTCTTTGGCAAGTATTTCAGAAGCCTGGTGATGACCATGACCTGCACGCTCGTCACCGGGAAAACGCGTAATAATTACATCAGGCTGAAATTTTCGGATAATCCAAACAACATCACTTAATATTTTATCATGTCCCCATGTTTTTAAAGCTTCATCTGCTGTTTTGCAAAAACCAAAATCATAAGCACGTGAAAAGAATTGCTCGGCGCCGTCCATTCTTCTCGCTGATAATAATTCCTGTGTTCTTATTAAACCAAGCTCAACGCCCTGTTCATCACCAATTAAATTTTGTCCCCCATCACCACGTGTTAAACTTAAATAGCCTGTTCTGTATAATTTTTCTTTTGAGAAGTATGCCAGCAATCTTGTATTCTCATCATCAGGATGTGCTGCGATATACAAAACACTGCCCAGTACATTTAATTTTTTTATCTGAAGGTAAATGTCTGCGCTGCTATAGGTAGGTGGCGTTTGAGCTTGTGAGGAAAATGTAAAATATAAAGTGTAAAATGCAAAGTGTAAAAGTGCAAATACGAATTGTAGTGAAGACTTTTTCATACCTGTTTTATTGGAAAAGCGAAGATAGGTGTTAGAGATAGTTGAATGTTACTATAAACAAAAAAGCTAATGACAAATATTTGTAAATGAAGTTCCAAAAAACAAAAATCAAGAACCAAATAAATTTGAAAAAATAAAAAAGCAAATAATGAACCTAATAAAAATTTGTCTTTTGATTTTTGATTCTTAATTGGTTTATGTTTATTTTCAAAATAGTTTGCAATATTCAGGAATATATTATTCTGTAATCAACACTGTCTTTTTTTCAATTTCTGCTTTTTCATTTTGCTGCGCTTTTATCATCCGGCTTACACGATACACCATAAAAACACAGATAAGGCTTAATACAACTATTACATACCCTAAAGTATTATAATGTTCCAATGGACTAAACTTAGTTTTTTGTACTACAATCATACCACCTACGCCCGCTGCTATTCCTCCTGCTATTTGCTGTAGAGATGAATTGATACTCATAAAGGCACCACGATCCTGGAGTTTGGGCAAGGCTGATATCATTGCCATTGAAGGCACCATGCGGCTCATGATACCCATCATAAAAAATACATTCATCAGTAGAACAAACCAAAAAGGAACCGCTGCAAGATTAGTATAAATAATTACCATTATCATCATCCAGAGTGATGCCATAGCAAAAATTTTAAACTTATCTATCCTGTCGCTCAACTTTCCAATCACTGGCATTATTACAAGTGAACTGATGCCCGCAACCATAAACAACAAGGGTAATTGATGCGTTGTGACATGGAGATTATTAATAGCAAATGCGCTGCCCCAGGGCATCATCATAAAACCGCCCAGGGTAAGCATTGCTGTCGCCAAAAAACCAATGCGATAATTGCGTTTTGAAATGGTATGCAATAAATGTGTTAATGCAGTGCGGTCAGTTTGCACAGTTAAGTGTTTGGTAACAGGTTGCATTTTAAATAAAATAATTAGCCACACTACGCTTGCTAAACCAACGATCATTAAAAAAGGTGATTGCCATCCCCAAATATTTGCCAGGTACAAACCAATCGGAATTCCTAATACCTGGCTTGCACCAAGACCCATTTGCAGAAAACCCACTACGCGGCCACGTTGTTCAATAGGAAATAAATCTGCAACAATGGCCATTGATATTGAACCCATAACTCCACCAAACAAACCTGTAATAATGCGTGCGGCAATAAGCATTGGATACGATGTAGTAATACTGCATAACAATGTACCTGAAATAAAACCGATATAAAAAAACAACAGTAATTTCTTCCTGTCAAAACGATCAGCAAAACCTGCAGTGAGCAAACCAGAAATACCTGCACTAAAAGCATAGCTTGATACAGCGAATCCAAACTGTGATGTTTTTAAATTCATTGATTTCATGAGCATGTCACCCAGGGGCGACATGACCATAAAATCAAGCACAACAGTAAATTGAGTAAGTGCAAGAATTGTAATTACAAATACCTGGTAGGTTGAAAATTTTTTCATAGGTGTTTGATGGTTAGTAGTCATAGTGCTATTTATTTGGTTGAATTGACTGTTAAATTATTAATTCTTTCGCAGCACCCTTGCCTTTTTTAATTAATACTTCAGCTGACTTATTTGCCAGGGATTCAAACATAATATTTTATCTCTATCCTCTCTGTTAGTATTAATTAATAACAGGAGATGTGCATTCGAAAAGGTGTTGTGGCCTTCACATCTTTTTGTGTAGAACGATCGTTTTTAGAAACTAAAAGATGCACGCTTTTTTTACAATTGAGGGATGTAAATATAAATGAATCGTTATTCTTTAAAAGGGAACGCCAATAAAAAGGAATTGGGAATTTGGAATTGGGAATTAGGAAGCATTTGTCAACAGGCAATAAGCAACAGGCAATAAACAGTATGCAATAAGCAATAGACAATAAATGGAAATAGAATTGGAATTGGAATTGTAAAAGAAAACTGAGAACTGAAAACTGTAGAACTGTCAGTCATATTACAAAGCTGTTAACACAGTGGTTAGCAAGGCAACTATTTAAGCTGTAAATTTGCTGATTAAACAAAAACTATGCTTGATACCATTGAAAGTGCGATAGAAGATATAAAGCAGGGAAAACTGGTTCATGAGTAAATATGGGCGCGGCCTCATTTGTGCACCTATTACCCAACAACGCGCTGATGAGTTGCAGCTTGAGCTGATGGTAAATAATAACACCGCACTGCATGAAACACCCTTTACTGTAAGTGTTGATTTGCGTGGTCATGGTTGCACAACGGGTATCAGTGCGCATGACCGTTCAAGAACTGTGCAAGCATTAATTGATCCTGCTACACAACCCTCTGATCTTGGCAGACCCGGTCATATTTTTCCTTTACGGGCAAAAGATGGTGGTGTGTTAAGACGTACAGGTCATACCGAAGCGGCTATTGATCTTTCACGGCTTGCAGGTTTTGAACCGGCCGGCGTATTAGTAGAAATTATGAATGAAGATGGTACAATGGCGAGGCTGCCTGAATTAAAAGAGATTGCTCAAAAATTTAATTTAAAAATTGTTTCCATAAAAGATTTGATTGAATACCGTCTTAAAACAGATTCACTGATTGAAGAAATAGTAAGGGTTGATATGCCTACCAAATTCGGGCATTTTAAACTTGTTGCCTTTAAAGAAAAAACTACAGGCGGGGAACATCTCGCGTTGATAAAAGGTTTTTGGCAAAAAGATGAACCGGTGCTTACACGTGTACACTCCAGTTGTTTTACCGGCGACATTCTTGGAAGTTTTCGCTGCGATTGTGGTGACCAGTTGCACAAAGCAATGGAAATGGTAAATGCAGAAGGAAAAGGCGTGATCCTGTATATGAACCAGGAAGGTCGCGGCATTGGTTTAATGAATAAATTGAAAGCTTATAAGTTGCAGGAAGAAGGACTCGATACGGTGGAGGCCAATCTCAATCTTGGTTTTGGTATGGACGAAAGAGACTATGGTGTGGGTGCGCAAATACTGCGTTATCTCGGCGTAACAAAACTTCGACTCATGAGCAATAATCCAAAGAAGCGTGCAGGTTTAAAAGGTTACGGTCTCGAAATTGTAGATATTGTGTCCATTGAAATAAAACCGAATCCTCATAACGAAAGATATCTAAAAACAAAAAGAGATAAACTTGGTCATGAGATTTTAACAGGCGATAAGCATCTTTAAATCTCTGTAAATTTTTATTGAATTATTGGGACGAACTGCATCTCTTGTGGCATCGCCTGTTGTGTTTGCCCCGACACTTTGTGGGTCACTCCCTTGTACACCTGTCCATTTATAGCAGATCCGTTTTCACAGCATCATCGTTGAAAAAAAATAATTCCTGCCGGCTTACTACTTTACCTGCTTTATATACTTCACCTACCTTATATACTTTACTTACTTTGCATACTATTTTTACTTGCTCTTTTACTTACTCTTTCTTGCCTGTACAAAGTTTTTAAAGGCTGCACCACTTTCACGCAAGGTTCCATCATCATTCTGCAGCGCTTTGGCGCCTGCTTCGCCATCACCGCTAAACCAAATAACATAGTCCATATTATACTTTGAAAACTCTTCAAGCATTTGCGGAACAAGTTCCGGTGAACTGCTTCTTTCTCCGCATTCGTTCGACATAACTTTTTTTCCGGTTGCTCTTGAAAGATAATCTATGATTTCTTTTAACGCATTCGGTGTTATTTGTTTTACGTTTTCATCTGTACCGCCACGTATGTTTTTTATTGGTTCGTATATATGAAAGTTTACATAGTCAAGTGGCAATCTTTTATAAGCTTCAATAAGTTTTTGCACCCTTGTTGTTGTTTCACCTCCTTCATCATCTTCACTGTCATTTTCAGTATTATTCCTTATTTCTTTCATCCATGCCGGTTTCATACAGCGTCTGGCAAAATCATTTGCTTCTTTCTGCATACCTCTTTTCATGTAATCATTATACACGAGTAAAGAAAACCCCTTACCGGTAAGCCCCGCATTTGTGACCTTTAAACCTTTGCTATGTGCTACATTAATCGCTGCAGTTAATTCATTAATATAATCTTCAATGGGACCGCTGTGATATCTTCTGTTCAGTTCTTCATTTTCAATAACAACCACCTCAGGTTTGTATTTATCTAAAATATCACTTAGTATTTGTTTATACTTAACTGTATCCTTTGGAAATGGTACAGGATTTTTCTCGCCTTCAGTGCCTCGCACATGTCCCCAATTTATATTCAGAATTACTTTTAAACCAGCAGCAGTGTACTTCTCAAAGTTTTCGTCACGGCCATTCCAACTCTGCATTACAATAGCATCTCTTACATAAGCCACGCCAAGCTCCTTAGCTATCTGAATTTTTTTGTTTACGTTCGTTTTACCGTATACAAGCACGCCAAATTTTGTTTGAGCTTTTATTGCAACAGGCATGGCAAAAAGTAAAAGGACAATAAACTTTTTCATAATGTATATTTAAACTATTCAAGACAAACGGAATATATAATTTGCGTTAAAGTTTTTAGATAATAAAATCAAACATGAATTATATCATCAAAAACACACTTATAGTTAATGAAGGAAAAATCGTGCCGGGCGATGTGGTAATTAAAAATGGAAGAATAGAAAATATTAATGAATGGGCAAACACAAAATATGCGGCGATGGAAATTGACGGTTCAGGAAAATATTTATTGCCGGGCGCTATTGATGACCAGGTGCATTTTCGTGAACCGGGACTAACACATAAAGCCACCATTTATACAGAAGCAAAAGCAGCAGTGGCAGGAGGCGTAACCAGTTTTATGGAAATGCCCAATACTATGCCGCCTACTTTTACACAGGAATTACTGGAAGAAAAATATGCTATTGCCGCTAATACTTCTTTGGCCAATTATTCTTTTTATATGGGTACTTCTAACAATAATATGGAGGAAGTTCTTAAGACAAACAAAAAGAAAAATGATGTTTGCGGCGTAAAAATTTTTATGGGTTCCTCTACCGGTAACCTGCTCGTAGATAATCCGCTCTCTCTTGATAAAATATTTGCAGAATCAGAATTATTAATAGCTACACATTGTGAAGATGAACTGATTATTAAAAATAATTTTGAAAAACTAAAAAAAGAAAAGGGAACGCTGGAAGCATCTGATCATCCTGTGATACGAAACGACGAAGCTTGCTTTCAATCCTCGTTCAGAGCAATTCAATTTGCAAAAAAACATGGAAGCCGTTTGCATATTCTTCATATAAGCACAGAAAAAGAATTACAGTTATTTACCAATCTTATGCCGTTAGAACAAAAAAGCATTAGTGCTGAGGTATGTGTGCATCATCTTCATTTCACCAGCGATGATTATGCAAAACTTGGTAACCAGATAAAATGTAATCCTGCTATAAAAACTTCCAATAACAAAGCTGCATTATGGCAGGCTTTGCTTGATGACAAGCTTGATATAATTGCCACAGACCATGCGCCACACACATGGGCTGAAAAAAATGAACCTTATGAAAAGGCGCATGCAGGCTTACCACTTGCGCAGCATTCATTACCGCTGATGTTGCATTATGTGAAAGAAGGAAAAATAACAATTGAAAAAGTTGTAGAAAAAATGAGCTATGCTGTAGCAAAATGTTTTCAAATAAAAGAAAGGGGATATATACGTGAAGGTTATTATGCAGACCTTGTACTTGTTGATATGAATAAACCTTTTACGGTAAGCAAAGAAAATATTTTGTACAAATGTGGCTGGAGTCCTTTGGAGGGTTTTACATTTCCGGCAACTGTTACACACACATTTATAAATGGAAATATTGTTTATGGAAATGATGGGTTTGATGAATCTAATAAGGGCATGAGATTAAAATTTGAACGATAAGTTTAATTGCTTAACTGTTTAATTGTTTAATTGCTGAAATTATAATCGCAACTGATTTATATTGCTGCCTGATGATATATAGATGAACGAAATGCGACGCAAGGAACGATGCTATGAAATACAAAAGCTGGTATCAAAATTTCTACTAAAAAACTAAGATGTATTTACATAGTAATGAAAACTGTCGAACATTCAAATACTCGAACATTCAAACTCTGTAATGCAAGCAGATAAAACCACGCTCAACGATCTGTCCATTTTTTCTCCTGAAGAAGAACAATCTGTTTTTCATCATCTTGATTTTACACGCACTTTTGGCGGCCGTGAATGGTTGAAATATTATCTAAAAACACCTCTATCAACTCTAAAAGAAATAAATGACCGACAGCAGTTATTGCAATGCATTTTGAATATAATAACTGAATGGCCTCAAAGTGTTACTAATGGCACGGTAATGGTGCTGCAAAAATTTTATGAAACGGCGCTTGAAGCAATACCGAACAATCCAAACATTTTTAATGCGCTTACTTATAAATTATTGAATGGTGCTGATTATTCGCTTATAAAATATTCTGTGGGACATTTTGCAGAATTTGTAAAAGGGTTATCTGCAATAAATGAAATGTTATGGCAAAACAATTGCCCGTCTTCATTGCAGACAATGCTTGAGCGCATACAAAGGCTGCTGAACAAAACTGAAATAAAAAGGCTTTTGCGCAAAGAGCGTGAAAAAGATTTATCGTTAACAGATACTTTAAGTGAAGGTTATTTTCTTCGTCACCATTTTAAAAATAATTGCATGGAGCTTATTGAGCTCTATAGTCAACTCGATGCTTTTTACAGCATGACAACAGCGTGCCTGAATTATCATTTTAGTTTTCCCAAATTGCTTGAGTCAAACAGACCACAGCTAGCCGCTGCTCAATTATATCATCCATTGTTGCCAACGCCTGTATCATATACTGTATCGTTAACACAGGAAGAAAATTTCTTATTTCTCACTGGTGCTAATATGGCTGGCAAAAGCACTTTTATTAAGGCCGTTGGTGTAGCAGTTTATCTTGCGCATATTGGTATGGGTGTGCCTGCGCAAAGTATGCAGTTAAGTGTGTTTGACGGATTGCTCAGCAATATCCAGGTGGCAGATAATATAGTAAAAGGAGAAAGTTATTTTTTCAATGAGGTGCAACGGGTGCATAAAACAATTGAAAAGATTAGTGATGGCAAAAAATGGCTTATTCTTATAGATGAATTATTCAAGGGCACCAATGTGCAGGATGCTATGAAGTGCAGCACTGTAGTAATTGAAGGGTTACTTAAAATGCAAAGTGCACTATTTATTCTTTCTACACATTTATATGAAATAGGAGAAGCGCTCAAACAATATCCCAACATTCAATTTCGCTATTTTGAAACTCAGATAAAAGAAGATCAGCTTATTTTTAGCTACCAATTAAAAGAAGGTATCAGTAACGACAGGCTCGGGTATCTCATTTTAAAAAAAGAAGGTGTGGTAGAGATGCTGCAAAAATTGTAACTGTTGTTTAAGATGATAAATATTTTTTGGGACCAGCATCACAATATATGTCATCGCCTGTTGTGTCACTCACTTTGAGGTTCTGTCTTTCAATCATCTTTATCACGTTTTCATTGATAAACATATGCTCTGACATTATTGGGCATTTTTTTAAACGTCAAATCTATCTCAATAAAGTAATATCTCCTTTTTTGATGTAACTGCTTCCATCAGAAAATACGATGTTCAATACATACACATACACTTCCTGCGGTTGTATTAGTCCTTTATACCTGCCATCCCATCCCTGTTTTATATTGCCGGTTTGGAATACAGGTGTGCCCCAACGGTTATAAATGCGCCAGTCCATTTTTTGAATGCCAAAACCTTTTACTGTTACAAAATCATTCATTCCATCACCATTAGGAGTAAATGCGTTGGGCACATCTACCAATGGTACAATGATTGCCTGCGCCGGCTGACAAGCAGTGTCTGTGCAGCCAAAACTATTATAAGCTACAAGACAAGCGTTATAGGTGCCTGTTGCATTATAAATATGGGAGACAAGAGAATCTCTTTTAGTAGTAACAAGTGTATCACCATCACCAAACATCCATTTATACAGTATTGCACCGAAGGAGGAATTGGTAAATACAATAGCCGTATTTTCTTTAGGTGGTTGTGGCGCGTAGCTAAAACTTGCAGTGGGTTTATCACTTACAATAATTGTTTGCTTAGTGCTGTCAATCCGATTACAGGTTGATGAATCAACAGCTACTAACCTTACAATATAAGTTCCGGTGGAATTATAAACATGTGTTGGATCTGTATCAGTTGATGTGCTGCCATCTCCAAAATCCCAGAAAAATTGCTGACCTGCAAGTGATGTGTTTGTAAAGACAGCGGTATAAGGGACACAGCCTGATGGCGGCGTTTCAAACTGAGCCTTTACATTAGCCGCAATGCGAAGTTGCTTTGTTGCTGAATCCGGTGAGTTGCAGTAAGCAGTATCAAGTAAACGTACCCGGTGCAGGATAACTATGCGTAATTGAAAGTTGATTGGTGATAATAATTGTACCATCACCAAAATCCCATTGAAAACTTTGAGGACCAAAGGGCTTACCGACAGGCGCAGTAGAAGTATTATTAAACTGATATTTTAATGAATCGCAGGGAGCAAGTTTCGCTGAAGTAAAATTAATATCAGCTTTATCATTTCTTACTCTTATGTTTAAATAAGAAGTGTCTGCAATATTGCAGCTCATTGAGTCAATTGAAATTAGTCTTACACGAAATACACCAAGGCTGTTAAAAGTATGTGTTACAGATAAAGAAGGCCAATTTGTAGTGGTATCAGGTGTGCCGTCACCAAAGTGCCATATAAATTTTTTTCCTGTGCCAATGGTATCAGTAAAGACAACCGTAAGCGGCAAGCAGCCGGATGTATCACGTTTTACACCATTAATTGAAGACTGAATGCCGGAACCCACTCCTGCTAATTCAAAAGCAATTTTTACTGCAGCTTCATTGCATTGAGCACCTGCTCCAATAGGAGTAGGATTATTCGAAGCCCATACTCCGGGCGTAGTTGGGAAAGTTCCCACATGAAAGCAATTGGCACACATTGCTTCATAGATTACCCCTTCTTTATCATAACGGCTTGTGCCTCCATCCACATGATCACCTACATCTTTTACATTATCAATATTGCCATAGAATGTACCATATAACTGGCTTGATGCATTCCTTTCAAGAACAAAAAAATAGAAATCACTATTGTCGGTATTGGCACGTATTGGATTGGGTGTTGTGGTTAAACCACTGGTAGTAGCATTAGGATATCCTTCTGTTACATTTAAACCACCGCCCCAACCAGCCACATATACATTCTCACAGCGGTCAACAAGCATTGCCGTTATTGAAATATCCGGAAAAGATTGACCCTTACCAAAATTTGCTGAATATTCAATACCACTTAAATCTGCCTTCATTTTAGTAATAAATTGTTTGCCATGAGCCTGATTATTCACGGCGTTAAATGAAGATCTAAATATAGGAAAACCATCACTTGTGGGACTTTTTGTAGTTGTACCTGCTATATAAGGAAAACCAAACTTATCGAATTGCAGTCCATATACCATATCGTTTCCCGGAGTGCCTGCATAGCAGGTTTTTATCTGGTTTTTGCCGTCATTACTAATGATCGAAACAAAACCATCACACACACCTCCCTGGAAATTGTTGAATAAAATCGGACCTGAGTTCATCCCCGTACCTTTTAAATTTGTGCTTGTTGTTGCGCCGCTGACATAAATATTATTATTAGCAGGACTAAGTGATAAAACAAAAGCAGCATCATCTCCACTGCCCCCAAGAAATGACGCAAAATATATGTTAGTTAAATCGGGGTTTGCTTTTATTAAAACACCATCTTGAAGTCCTCCTGCAAACCTGGTTTGAAAAGCATTTGCTGTAGCGGGGAAGTCAGTAGATTGCGTACAGGATGCAAGATAAATATTGTTACTGCCGTCAACTATCACTTCACTTCTTGCATCATCACCATAGTTGCGGGTTATGCTCAGTGATCCCGGTGTTCCCTTGTCGCGAATATTTACACCGTCATTAGCAGTGCCTCCAATTTTTCTTGAAGCAAGTAATGCTTTTCCGTCCGCACTTAGTTTGGAAATAAAAATATCATATCCTCCACCATTGCCATAATTTGCCGTGGTAGTGGGAAAATCAGATGAGTTAGTACGCCCGGCTATTACAAGATTACCTGCGTTGTCTACTATTAAACTATGTGGTTGTTCATTGCCTCCGCCACCAAGGTAAGTACCATAAATGCGTGCTGAACCGGTTGAATTTAGTTTTATAATTCCCACATCATAACCACCTAAACCTCCGCCTTCACTTGTGCCGCCACCAAAGTTTGTTTGAAAAGCTCCGGTGCTTACAGGATAACCTGTTCCGAATGAAATGCCACCCGCATAAAAATTTCCACCGCCATCATAAGTAGCAGTATAACCCCAGTTATCGGATGTGCTTCCTACAAAGCTTGCAAAGATGAGTGTGGGGTCAATTATTAATGTTGCATTCTTTGAGTAGTTGCCTATTTTAAAACGAACAGTGGTTCCTTCAACAACATATTTTGCATCAACATCTGTTCTTCCCTTTTCATCAAGCTGGTAACAGTAAGGACGAAGTTCCGATACTTCACCCAAAGAAGTTTTTACAATGAGGTTACCATTTTTTCCAGAGAGCCCGTCAACACCATTAAACTGTAAAGCAATTTTATTTGCATCTGCTCCGGGATGAATAATAAGATCGTATTTTAAATTACCGTTGCCTGTGTAATATCTTGCATCAATACCGGGATAAATATTTTGATAAGCAACAGCCTGGTATATTTTACAGCCTGAAGCCCATTTGGTGGGGTCATTGCCTTTGTAATAATTATTGTAGGTGTTAAGCGGTTTATCGGGAACTAAAGATGCATTGGGAGAAGAGCCAATAAAATTTACTTCATAAGCATGAGAATGTAATAATGTTTCTTTTAAAGGAGTGGTGCCTGGCTTTTCACCACTCACTTGTCCTGAACTATTGTGATAATGACCTGAATAACGTGCAGCGATATTTTGAAGGTCACCCTTGCTGTTCAGTAAAACTTTATAACCCTGTTGCTGCAAAAAGAAAACACTGCCACCCATGTCGCTTTGAAACTTAACCTTACTATCCCATTGACCTTTGTTTTCAACATATTCAAGGCTTTGAGCAAAACTTAATTTAAAGGCGAGCAACAGAAAAATAGTTGTGCAAAATCGTATAAAAGGGCTCAAGCGATATTTTTTTAAAAAGGTACAGATAAAATTTTAGCTGCATAAATAATTTTTGTGTTATTAAATTTTTGAATGACTACTTAAGTTCAGTTAGTAACAGTAGAAGTGAGCAATAGGCAATAGGCAATAAGCAATAAGCAATGAGGGAGAACTGCGCACTGAGGAAAGTCAACTGATAACTGTAAATAGAATTCATTTGTTAAATTTTTCTAAATCAATTGCTCAAATGTAACATCATACGAATTCAATCGTACATTTATACGAAGTTATTCGTAAATTAAAAATGTAACTACAAAACTAAAAACAATGAAAAATGCGTTTAAGCCAAAGAAATATCTTGTACTGGCTGGTTTGTTTGTTATTACTGTTACTGCTGTTGCCTGGCAGAACGATAACAAAAACAAAGCCGATACAACAACCAGCAACTACACGACAAGAGATACTTCCGAACCCAAACAACGTAATAATGATCAAGATGAATTTAGAATGAATGAACTGGAAGATGCGATGAAAAAATTAGATGTGGAAATACAGAAACTTGATCTTCAGATGAAAGGAATTGAAGTTCAAATTTCTAAACAACTCAAAGAGGCTATATCGAAAATTGATGTTGAAAAGATGGGCAAGGATATAGAAGAACAGATGAAGAAAGTTGATGCAGATAATATAAAAACGGATGTAAATAATTCAATCAGGGAAGCACAGGAAGAACTTAAAAAAATTGATTATGAAAAGATGAGAGAGGATATAGAAGAACAGATGAAGAAAATAGATGTTGATAAAATTAAAACAGATGTAAACAAATCAATACAACAGGCTCATGACCAACTAAAACAAATCGATATGCAACAGTTACATAACGAGATGCTGGAATTACAGCAAAACTTCAATAGCGATAAATTCAAAAAGCAAATTGAAGACGCCATGAAAGATGCCAAACAATCAATGGAAAAAGCCAAAAGGGAATTGCAGGATATAAAAGAATTTACTGACCAGTTAGAGAAAGATGGATTGATTGATAAAAAGAAAGGATATACTATTGAATGGAAAAAAGAAGGCGATCTTTATATCAATGGTAAAAAGCAACCAAGAGAAGTATCAGATAAATACAGCAGGTATTATAAGAAGGATGGTTACAAAATAGAAATGAGCGGTGACAATGGCAGACACAAAGAGTCTTTGTAAAAAACTTCCCTCGTTATAAAAAGTAATAAGCTTAACCATCAGAGTGATTCAGGAGGGAATGAAGAAAGGAATATCGAAGAGTAGAGACATTGATGTTTAATGCTCAATTTTCCCGCCTGCTTTGACGGCAGATTATCAGGAATGTTGAATAATGTATAAGGCGTATAAGTGAGCAATGTTGTGTAACGAAGCACCGGGATTGTAAACAAGAAGCGGGTGCAAAAAGTTCGTCACCTAAAAATAATTTCAAAACGCTTTTATTAACTCAGCATATATCATTTTGATAAGCCTCGAAATTTTGCTGTAGTATTTTTTAGAAGTGAACACTGGGACATTTTACATCTTTCCCGTTACTGCTGAAGACGCCGGTTTTTACAATAGAAAGTTCATAGGCTCCCCGCGTTTGATTATAAGTACCTAAAGAAGAACTGGTAGCATCATAGTTAATGGTAATGGCAAGATCATTCCATTGATAACCTATCATTGGTATAAGCGCATCTTTCAAACGCACATACAATCCTCCAATTAATTGTGAATTACCATCGCCGCTTAAATTGTAATGTGCATTAAGGCCGCCTACAGTTTCATAAACGGTTCCCATTTTGCTTACATAAACATTCGGATTTATGATCCACTGATTATTGAGCTTAAAACTTCCGTTGAGGAATATGGTTAAGCGTGGGTCTAAACGGGTATCTTCAAACTCTTCAGCGAAAAATGATTCTTTTGGCCGGTTAAGATGCATAGCACTAAAGCCCGCATTGAAATATGCATTTTCAGATGGGAAGAAAGCATAATTAAGACCGGCTTGTATATCTAAATATGTAACCGAATTAGCAGCAAATGATTCGCCACTGGGCGTAGTTACATCAAAGAACTTACCGTTCCATTGATTATCAAATGTAAGTTTACTGATATCAATTCTTTTATTTACAAAACCCACATTAAATCCTCCGCTCAATAAACTTTTGAGTCCAAGCAACTGATGATAGGCAATAGATGCAAAACCACGCGTAGCACTAAGTGAACCACTGCCTGCAACATCTTTTAATAGAGTGGCTCCCAGGCCAACCCATCCATCGGGAAAACGATTATTAAACAATTGCACATCGCCCCATGCACTCATTGTTTTGTATGGGTTTGGTGTAATGCTTGCCCATTGATTGCGGTAGTTAATACCTGCCCGCCAGTCAACATCAGGAGCAAAACCTGTATTGGCAGGATTTACCAATAAAGGTGTATTGAAATATTGTGAAAAATGGAGGTCCTGGGCATGCATCATTGAATATTGCATAATGCATACAGCTACAAGGAGCATCTCTTTAGCGTGGTTAAACAACTTCTTCTTCATAAAAATCAATCTATCTCAGTAAAGTAATATCACCCTTTTTGCGATACCTGGTGCCATCGGAAAATGTGACATCTAATACATACACATATACTTCCTGTGGCTGTAATGATCCTTTGTACTTGCCATCCCATCCTTGCTTTATATTGCCGGTTTGGAATACAGGTGTGCCCCAACGGTTATAAATGCGCCAGTCCATTTTTTCTATGCCAAACCCTTTTACTGTTACAAAATCATTCATTCCATCACCATTGGGTGTAAATGCATTGGGCACATCTACCAATGGTACAATGATTGCCTGCACCGGCTGACAAGCAGTATCCGTGCAACCAAAACTATTATAAGCTACAAGACAAGCGTTATAGGTGCCTGTTGCATTGTAAATATGGGAGACAAGAGAATCTCTTTTAGTAGTAACAAGTGTATCGCCATCACCAAACATCCATTTATATAATATTGCACCGAAGGATGAGTTTGTAAATACAATAGCCGTATTTTCTTTAGGTGGTTGTGGCGCGTAGCTAAAACTCGCAGTGGGTTTATCACTTACAATAATTGTCTGCCTAGTGCTGTCAATACGATTGCAGGTTGATGAATCAACAGCTACTAACCTTACAATATAAGTTCCGGTGGAATTGTAAACATGTGTCGGATCCATATCAGTTGAGGTACTGCCATCTCCAAAATCCCAGAAAAATTGCTGACCTGCAAGTGATTTATTTGTAAAGACAGCGGTATAAGGAACACAGCCTGAGGGCGGTGTTTCAAACTGAGCTTTTACGTTAGCCGCAAGGCGAAGTTGCTTTGTTGCTGAATCCGGTGAGTTACAATAAGCAGTATCAAGTAAACGTAGTGCGACATTATATGTACCGGGTGCAGGATAGCTATGCGTTATTGAAAGTTGATTGGTGATAATAGTTGTACCATCGCCAAAATCCCATTGAAAACTTTGAGGACCAAAAGGTTTGCCGGCAGGCGCGGTAGACGTATTATTAAACTGATATTTTAATGAATCGCAGGGAGGAAGTTTCGCAGAAGTAAAACTAATATCAGCTTTATCATCTCTTACTCTTATGTTTAAATAAGAAGTATCTGCAATATTGCAGCTCATTGAATCAATAGAAATTAATCTTACGTGGAAAACACCAAGGCTGTTAAAAGTATGTGTTACAGATAAAGAAGGCCAATTTGTAGTGGTATCGGGTGTGCCATCACCAAAGTGCCATATAAATTTTTTTCCTGTACCAATGGTATCAGTAAAGACAACCGTAAGTGGGAAGCAGCCGGATGTATCACGCTTTACACCATTAATTGCTGATTGAATACCGGAACCAACTCCTGCTAATTCAAAAGCAATCTTTACTGCGGCCTCATTACATTTAGCACCTGTTTGAGCAGGATTGCCTGGCGACCAGACTCCTGGCGTTGTTGGAAATGTTCCTATCAATTGGCAATTAGCACACATTGCTTCATAAATTATACCTTCTTTATCATACCGGCTTGTTCCGCCATCTACATGATCGCCCACATCCTGTACGGGATCAATATTGCCAAAGAAAGTGCCATATAACTGGCTTGCAGCATTTTTTTCAAGTACGAAAAAATAAAAATCACTATTGTCAGTAGTGGTGCGTATGGCATTGGCTGTTGTGCTTAAACCACTGGTAGTAGCATTAGGATATTGTTCCCCAGAATTTATACCGCCTCCCCACCCTGCCACATATACATTCTCACAGCGGTCCACAAGCATTGCTGTTATTGAAATATCCGGAACCCCTTGACCCTTACCAAAATTTGTGGAATATACAACTCCACTTAAATCAGGTTTCATTTTGGTAATAAATTGTTTGCCGGCACTTTGCGTGTTAAAAGCCGCATTGATAACAGGAAAAGCAACGGTTGTAGTTCCGGCTATATAGGGAAAACCAAGCTTATCAAATTGAATTCCATATATCATATCATTTCCTGAAGTACCTACATAGCTGGTTTTTATCAGACTGCTGCCATTGTTGGCGATAATAGATACAAATCCATCGCACGTGCCCCCCTGGAAACTGCTGAATAAAATTTGACCACCGCTATTGCCGCCTGTAGCCTTTAAGTCGCTGCTTGTGGTCGCTCCTGCCACATAAATATTACTGTTAAAAGGATTGAGTGATAACACGAAAGCAGCATCATCTCCACTACCACCTAAAAAAGAAGAAAACAAAATAGTATTTAAATCTCCGGTGGCTTTAATAACAACTCCGTCCTGCTTTCCGCCAAATGAAGTTTGAAAAGCTCCTGATGTAACCGGAAAATTTGAAGATTGTGTGCAGGATGCAAGATAAATATTGTTGCTGCCATCAATGTTCACTTCACTTCTTGCATCATCACCATAATTGCGGGTAATACTGAGGGGACCTACAATTTCTTTGTTACGAATATTTACGCCGTCATCAGCAGTGCCTCCTATTTTTCTTGAGCCAAGCAATGCTGTTCCGTCCGCACTTAGTTTGGAAATAAAAATATCATAACCTCCGCCGCTGCCTAAGGGGTCTATAGTTTTAGGAAAATCATTGGAGTTGGTTCGTCCGGCTATTACAAGATTACCCTCGTTATCTACTATTAAACTATGTGGTTGTTCATTGCCTCCACCGCCAAGATAAGTACCATAAATTCTGGCAGAGCCAGTTGAATTTAGTTTTATAATTCCAACATCATAACCACCTAACCCTCCGCCTTCGCCTGTGCCGCCGCTAAAATTTGTTTGAAAAGCTCCTATACTTACAGGATAACCTGATCCAAATGAAATACCAGCTGCATAAAAATTACCGCTGCCATCATAAGTAGCAGTATAACCCCAGTTGTCTGATGTGCTTCCCACAAAGCTTGCAAAGATGAGTGTGGGGTCAATTATTAATGTTGCATTCTTTGAGTAGTTACCTATTTTAAAACGAACAGTGTTTCCTTCAACAACATATTTTGCATCAACATCTATTCTTCCCTTTTCATCAAGCTGATAACAGTAAGGTCGAAGTTCTGATACCTCACCCAAAGAAGTTTTTACAATGAGGTTACCATTTTTTACAGAGAGCCCATCAGCACCATTAAATTGTAAAGCAATTTTATTTGCATCTGCACCAGGATGAATAATAAGGTCATATTTTAAATTACCGTTGCCCGTGTAATATCTTGCATCAATGCCGGAATATAGGTTTTGATAAGTTATTGCCTGATATATTTTACAGCCCGATGCCCATTTAGACGGGTCATTTCCTTTGTAATAATTATTGTATGTATTAAGCGGTTTATCGGGAACTAAAGATGCGTTGGGAGAAGAGCCAATAAAATTTACTTCGTAGGCATGAGAATGTAATAATGTTTCTTTCAAAGGAGTGGTACCTGGCTTTTCACCACTCACTTGTCCTGAACTATTGTGATAATGACCTGAATAACGTGCAGCTATATTTTGAAGGTCTTCCTTGCTGTTCAGTAAAACTTTATAACCCTGTTGCTGCAAAAAGAAAAACGAATAAAATTTATCCTTTCTGAATATTTCTATGTTATCAGGTTTTTTAGGGGGATGGGGTGGAATTTTAGTGACTTGAAGCGTCCCATGTGTCAACCACTTTTTAAGTGTCTGACATCTTTACTTCATCTCACAAGACTTACTTTAGTTGAAGAGTGTGACCAAAAACTTCTTCATATCAAAATATAATTAACGCAGCAGCACTTCAATTGTTGTTTATGAAATTCTGCTCCAGACAGTTTTACCTTTTTGTGATAAAAGATAATTTTTCAGGGGAAGATTTTTTTCATTGGCAAGGTCTTCATCGTTCATTAAAAGTTCTTCGGCATAATGTTTTGCCAAATCTAATAAGCCTTTGTCATTGACTATACTTGCCAGTTTAAAGTTTAACATTCCACTCTGTCTTGTGCCTTCAATATCGCCCGGACCACGCAGTTCAAGGTCTTTTTCAGCAATTTTGAAACCATCGTTTGTAATGCACATAATCTTTATACGTTCCCTTGCATCATTACTTACTTTTGAACCCGTTAAAAGAATACAATAACTTTTTTCACCCCCGCGCCCTACACGGCCACGCAACTGATGTAATTGTGATAACCCGAATTTTTCTGCACTTTCAATAAGCATTACCGTTGCATTAGTAACATTAACACCCACCTCGATAACAGTGGTACTTACCATAATTTGTGTATCGCCCTGCATAAAACGCTGCATGTTTACATCTTTTTGTTTGGCGGGCATGCGCCCATGCACAACACTTATGCTGTATCGCGGTTCAGGAAAAAAACTTTTTACCTGCTCGTATCCCTGCATAAGATCTTCATAACTCATCTTTTCACTTTCTTCAATCAGCGGATAAATAATATATGCCTGTCTTCCTTTTTCAATTTCTGCTTTTATAAAATCCATCACACTTGCACGCTTTGTTTCATAGCGATGCACCGTTGTAACGGGTTTTCTTTCCGGCGGAAGCTCATCCATTACACTATAATCAAGATCACCATAAGCTGTCATTGCCAGCGTTCGTGGAATAGGCGTTGCCGTCATTACAAGAACATGCGGCGGTATGTTGGCTTTTTTCCACAACTGCGCTCTTTGTGCAACACCAAACCGATGCTGTTCATCTACAATGGCAAAACCGAGACTTTTAAACTGCACTGCTTCTTCAATAATTGCATGCGTGCCTACCAGTATTTGTACAGAACCATTTGAAAGAGCTTCCATTATTTTTTTTCTTTCCGCAGAGCGCGAACTGCCTGTAAGCAACCGAATGTTTACAGGCATATCTTTCAATAGATACTTTACACTATCATAATGTTGCTTTGCAAGAATTTCAGTGGGCGCCATCATGCAACTTTGATAACCATTATCTGCCGCAAGCAACATTCTGTGCACCTGTTAATTCAAATGGCAGATATTCACTGTAAAAATCGTTGAACAGTTTTCCTACTTTTTCAAACACCACACCTTTACTGCTGCGATGCCGTTTAAGCTTTGTAAGTTGTAATCTTATTTGCGCAAGAAAAAACTCTTCAAACTTCAGGCGTTTGAGTGCTTCACTATAATCATGCAAGTTTCTTGGGAAATGAATATCGCAATATGCTTTAAAACGGTTGACTAATTTTAATTTTCCTGTTATAGCTGCAGGAATATTTTCAGGAATATCTTTTTCTGATAGTTGAGGTAACAATGCGGCGGTTAATTTACCTATCTGTCTTCCGTTTAATGATTTCGCTTTTAATTTTTCTGTTGTTGGATAAACAGGTTCCAAATAATTTTTCCCTTCCACAGTACCTTCTGTAAGTGACTCAATTTCAGGGTGAGTTATTTGTGGTTTGCCATTAAAGAATCCAACCCTTCCATATACCAGATAATCTTTTCCCGCCTCCAAAATTTTTTGCACCCAATGAATACTTTGGAACCAAACGAGTTCAAGATAACCGGTATCATCTTTTAATTCTGCTACCATGCGCTTTGCGCCTTTTGCGCCAATTATTTCAACGTCCGTTATAGTCCCTGCAACTT
>WNGE01001219.1_pt1 | contig 32727 bp, 38 predicted proteins | sample 5400651 | NCBI WGS metagenome assembly WNGE01 (sample SAMN13153370, study PRJNA577476) | soil metagenome | isolation source: 60 cm soil or saprolite under grassland replicate 2 | place: USA:California | collected 2016-06-15
TAGGCATCCGCCAGCGCCGCGGCCACGGCTAAGCCCAGGCGGGTCTTGCCCATGCCACCTGGACCGGTTAGCGTCAGCAGCCGCAGCGCCGAACGGGCCGGGTCCAGCAGGGCCGCCGCAGCCGCGACTTCGCTGTCACGCCCGATGAGCGGCATCGGCGGTACCGGCAGTCGCACCCGCGTCGCTGCCCGAGCCGACGCAGCCGGTGGCGCGGGGCCAGGTGCCTGCGGCTGAGCAGCCGACCCGCTGGGGGCCAGGTCCAGGGCCTGTCCGCGTAGCGGCACGGCCGCCTGCAGCGCGGCCCGCTCATCCCCAGAGAGGTCCAGCGCCGCGGCCAGGGCGGCCACGGTATTGGGGTACGGACGGCGGCGCCGATCCTCCTCGAGCGCAGCGATGGTCGCAACGCTCACCCCGGCGCGCTCGGCCAGCACCTCTTGGGTCATGCGCGCGCGCAAGCGGAGCTGACGCAGCAGGCGGCCAAAGGACGGGTTCTCCTGCCCATCCGGTGCGGGGCGGCCGTCGTCCACGGGCTGGGGCGCGCGCATGCGCGGCAGTGTACCGGCCGCTCGGGCCAGCCTCAGCACCCCCAAGACGAGGGGGTCAGACGAGGGGTAAGTCGAGGGGGTCAGTGGCGGTGGGAATCTAGCCCGATCGCTGGGATGCTGGCGGGCGAGGACGCCGCCACACCCGACCGGTCGGATAACGGCCCCGCCCTCATCCCAGCCCATCAGCCACTCCATACGTGGGTTCGTCATGGACGCGCTGCTGGTCCTCAGTCTGTTCCTCGTTCTCTCGGTACTGGCCGCGCGGTTCGGCTACGACAGCCGCGAGCACCTGGCCTCCAGCGAGGAGGCGTTGGCCCGCCAGGGGTTTGCCTGGCACGGAGACCGGCCATGAACCCGCTCGACCTGACCCAAGCACACCCGATCCGGCGCACGCCCCGACGGCGGCTGGCGTCGCTGCGGAAGCTGGCGCCGGCGCTGCTGCTGTCGCTGGCGCCTTTGCTCGGCCCGGCTCAGACGGGCGTGGTGCACGCGGCCTCTGGCGACTGCACGACCAGCGGCGTCCAGGTCAGCTGCACCTTCACCTCCACCGGCACCGAGCAGACGTTCAGGGTTCCCGCAGGCGTTACAAGTCTGCACGTGTTCGCGGTCGGGGCCTCCGGCGCGCCCGGGACTCCGAACTTGGAGGCGTAGGAGGACCTGGGGGCTCGGGAGCCGTCGTCGCTGCGGATCTTACCGTCACCCCGTCGTCCACGTTGTACATCGAGGTTGTCGGTCCCACAGGCTCGCGCTCCGAGGGCGGTGGGTCCTTCGAAGGCGGCGGCGCCGGGGGTGGCGCGTCGGATGTTCGCATGTGCTCGTATCTGACGACCTCGTGTGCCGACGGCTCACCGAGCTCTGTCGCCTCCCGCATCCTGGTCGCGGGTGGCGGAGGCGGTGGAGGCAGCGGGTACGCCTGTGGGCAGGCGGGAGCCGGCGGAAGCGCTGGGAATGCCGATTACAGCGGCAACTCGGGGACCAGGAAGCGGAGGATTTTTTTGCTCAGTGGGTAGCGGCGGAGGCGGCGGCACGCTGACCAGCCCTGGCGCGGGTGGTCGTGACCAAACCTTTGGCAACCCAAACACGTCGGGTGATTTCGGCGCCGGAGGCACCTCTGCGCAAGGGGGCGGTGGTAGTGGCGGTGGCGGCTACTATGGCGGCGGCGCCGGAGGCGGCCTCGGCAACGACGGCGGCGGGGGTGGCGCTGGATCGAGCAAGATCACTCCAGCTGCTCAGAACGGGACGGTCAAACCGAATACATCCGCACTCGGTCCCTCCGTGACGATCACCTACACCGTCACCTACGCTTTCAGCGGCTATCTGGCGCCCGTCAATAACCCGAGCACGCTCAACACGGGCAAGGCCGGGCGGGCCTACCCGGTCAAGTTCCAGCTGACGAATGCCAGCGGCGGCTTCATCAGCAGCCTGAGCGCGGTCAAATCCATCACCTACCAGAGCACCAGCTGTAGTGCCTTCAGCAGCGACCCGACCGATCCGCTGGAGACGAGCACCACCGGCAGCAGCGGCCTGCAGTACGACAGCACGGCCAACCAGTACGCCTACACCTGGGCCACACCCAGCACAGCCGGCTGCTACACGCTGTTCGTGGCCCTGGACAGCGGCCAGGTCTTCCCCGCCTACTTCAACCTCTCCTAGGTACGCCCCACCCCGAGGCGGCCAGCCCGACCTGGCGCTGGCTGCCTCGGCTGCAGGGCGGATCACCGGTCGCGTGGTCCGCCCGCACCGGCCCGGCGGCTCGCACGAGCCGCCGGGTCTTCGGCTTCATCGACAGCTACTTTGGACCGTGCACCCGAGGAGCATCCGCCCATGGGCGACGACGAGATCGAGACCCGCTACTGCCGGTACGTCGAGGAGGTGCGCAACCACCACCATCTCGACCGCCTGGCGGCTTACCTGAGCCCGGACGTCGTCGTGCACGCGGCGGGCGTTCCACCGGGCCTGGCGGGCGCCCGCCAGGCCCTGGCCAACTACCTGACCGCCTTTCCCGACCTGCACCTGACCATGGACACGCTGCTGGCCCTGGATGGCGAGCTGCTGGCCCGCCTCACGGCGACTGGCACCCATCAAGGTGCGTTCCTGGGCCTGGCGCCCACCGGCCAGCGGATCAGTGTGTGCGCATTCGAGGGCTGGCGACTGCGCGACGGTCGGTGCGCCGAGCACTGGCTGCAGCTGGACACCGGCGAGCTGCTGCGCCAGCTGGAACTACTAGCGCCAGACACCGAGTGGCTGCCGCTCGATGGAGCTGTTGGAGAGAAGCGGCCACGAGCCGGTGGTGAGACGCCTACTTCGCGCTGCGGATGAACAAGAGCCTAAGGATCTCACTCAGCACGGCGCAGGGAGGTGCGCGCCGACGAGACGACCACGGAAATGCTGGTGGCACGCCGCGGAGACCAGGCCCGCAGCTCGTTGGGCGGGCCGCTCTTGAACATTTCTTCTATTCCGCTGCCCAACCTAGCGGTTGGCGAAATGTGCACGCTCGCCTGCGAGCGAGTCGGCGCGGGCTATGCCCACGCGATGCTCTCGACCGCCCGCTGGAGATCCTGCTGGGTGCCACGTACATAGCGCAGGGTGGTTTCGAGCGAGTCGTGCCCATGAATGGCAACTTCCGGCTACTGCAACGATTGCTGCAGCAGATCGAACGGGTCCTGGAGCTCAACGAGCTCACCGGCGTTACGCCTGAGGTCGTGGTCGCCGCCCGCGAAAGCCTGGTGATCGGTGCGAACTGATCGCCCGATACCGGCGGCCGAACCAGGCGCGCCAGCCGAGCAGGCCACTGCGGCCTACCTGGCGCGACTGGCCCCGAACAGTCGACGGTTCGTCTTGGCGCGGCTGCGCAAGGTCGCGCCCCTTCTGGCGGGTCCAGATGGCACGGTCGCCTGGCACGATCTCGGCCACGTCCGCCTGAGCTGGATCCGCGATCGGCTCCAGTCTGATGGCACGACGCCGCTCATGATCAACCTGACGCTGATCGTTCTACGCGGTGTCGCACGCGCAGGTGCCGAACTCGGCTTCATTTCGGAGGAACGCGCCGACTCACTGCACCTGGTTCGCGGTCTTCCGGTTCCGCACAACCGTCCAGCCCTTGGCCAGGTACTGGCGCCGAATGTGGTGGCGGCCGTTTTCGCCGTGTGTTGGCAGGACCGCTCGATTGCTGGCCTGCGCGACCTCGTGCTCTTGCACGGCATTTACTGGGCTGGCTTATCCACAGCTGAGTTGGCCAGCCTCCGCGTGGACGATTACACGCCGTCGCCGCCGTTGCTGCAGGTGCACTCGGCCCGCTCTGCCAGGCAGCGACGAGTCGAACTCGTTGACGAGTCGGCCGTCGTTTTCGAACGCTGGCGAGCCGTGCGCGGGTCTCAGCCAGGTGTTTTCTTTTTCGATTGCGACGAGGCGCCTGCAGACAGGCATGCCCATACAGCCGGTGGGATCACCCAAACGGTCCGTCACCGTGCAGTATCCGCGGGATTGGCACCACTCGGCCCGCAGATCTTCGCCGCGCGGCGATTCACGATCTTCTCGAATCAGGCGTCAGCCTGACCGACGTTCATCGACGTTTCGGGTTCGTCAGCCATGTGACCCTTGCAGACCGTTACGATCATCGCGATCTGCATGACGCTCGCTGGCAAGCCCAGGCATGGCAGAACCTTGCGTTGCTTGGTCTTTGAAGCTGAGAGGCGGTCGTGTTGTTCACACCGTGGCTGCGAGCACCGCGCAATCTATCCGCTGGACCTCATCACGCGCAGCTATCAGCCGTCACCTGCGACAAATAGCGCATCAAGAAGCGCGCCATTTAGCGAGTGAGGTGACACCGTGACGACGGTAGAAGCCCTGGTCAGAGGTTTGTCTGACCAGGGCTTCTGGTACCGGAGGGATTTGAACCCGCGACGGGCGTGTCCGGCTTGGCGAGCTGCGAAGTCGCGTCGCGCGAGGCCGCCAGTACGCTCGCCCTAGCGGCGCGCGCAAGGCGGGCTGCTTCCACCGTCGCGGGCGTGTTGGCACTGTGTGAAGCGGCAATCACTAGGGAGCCCGGCCCCCCGACCGGGGCAGGACCGCGCGACACGAACTCGCTGCTATTGAGGACGGTTGTCCGGACGGTGGATTTTCGATCAAGCAAGAAGCGGGTCGAGTCCATGGCCAGAGTGAGCCGCCACAGCCGACCTAGAACATGCTGCGCAGTCCCTGGTCGAGATGGCCGAGATCGAGCGCACACGGTTCGGCACGCAAGCGCCGCGCGTTCAGCGGCTTCTGTCCCCGGAGCTGGGCCGCGCTTCGTCTGGCGATGAGCGGCACGAGAGCACTGGCGCAGAAGTCTCTCTGCTAATCAGCTGCTTTTAACCACGTCGACGACCAAAAGGAGCGAGTCACCCCTATCAGTGAGCGTCGCACAGGACCGCACATCTGGCATCCCCTCTGGCAAGACGGAGCCTTCGGCGCCGCGCCAACTCCCACTCCGCGTCCAAAGATCTAACCGCTTCGCGGCGGTCGGTCCCGCACCCGGCCGCCGCGGGGACGTTCTTCACTACGCCGAGCGACCCGCAAGCCTTTTTGATCGCGGACCGTCAGCTGAGGAAAGAGCGCCGGAATCAGAGTTCGTGACGCAGTCGGTTAGCGCGCTGGGTGACCTCCGCAAGGACGTTGTGCGCGATGGCCAGGTCGTCTGGGTTGAGGTCCGCGTACAGACGACGAGTAACTGCCGTTACCGACTCCGCCACGCTGGCGTGTCGTGCGGCGCCGGCGGCAGTCAGTTCAATCGGGCCTGGGCCAGCGGGGTCGCTGTTCGCGATGAGCCCGCGGACTTCGAGACCGCGGAGCAACTCGGCAACCTGAGATCGGTCCAGGCCAAGCTGTGGCTGATCGGCGAGAAAGTCGTGGAGGGCGGCCGGCGGGTGGGCCGCGCCGCGGGCAGCGACGAGGCGCAGGGTGATGTACTCGGTGCGACTCAGGCCGGTGTTGGTCCCGTCGAGAAGCCGCTCGAGTAGGCCCGTCAGCGCGCCTTCGGCTTCGCCGACGTCCTGGCCGGTGAGTGTTGCTGCTGCTGATGACATGGATTCGTTCCTTTGCTCCTTGAAAAGCAGGGTCTCTAGCGTGCGCACAAGTTCGCAGGTGCGCTGACTCTGGGTACCTCCGATCGGTGCGGTGAATTCGTCCTGAAAGGCATGGACGATGGCAATTGCACGCTCGGCCACGTGGCTGCCGCGCTTGGTGAGGCGGAGCTGCATCGCGCGGGAGTCGGCGGGATGAGCGAGGCGTGTAATGAGCCCCGCGCCCTCAAGTGCGCGAGCGAGCTTGGAGACGAAGATCGGCTCGAGCCCGGTCCACTCCGCCAGCTCGCGCTGGTTTGGCTGCACGCCCGTGTGCGAGTAGCCATATAGCGACGCGAGCAGCGTGTACTGCGCGTGCGTCAACCCGAACGGGGCCAGGGCGAGGTCGATGGCGGCGCGCAGCCGGGTGGTGAGCCGCCACAGCAGGTAGCCAACGGTGGGGTGTTCAGTCGGCCGCGCCATCGAGGATAGTATACATGGCTATTATTGCATTGGAAACTATTTTCCGAGTGGGAGGTGGCACGCCTGGTCGCGCAAGGACTGAAGAACAGAGAAATCGCCGAACACCTCGTGTTGGCTGAGAGCACGGTCAGCTCGCACCTCGCACAGATTTTTGGCAAGCTACGAATGACGAGTCGTGCCCGCCTCAGCGCCTGGGTAACTGCGGCGTACCGACGTGATCGGCATTTTCCGAACGAGCGTGCCGTCATCCGACTCGTTGGCAGTGTGCTCGCCGAGCAGAATGACGAATGGGCCATCGCTCGTCGTTACTTCTCCGCTGAGTCGCTGGCGACGGTCACCGGCACCGATTCACACGACCCGCTACCGGCTCCAAGCATGCTGGAGAAGGTAGCCTAAGCCCGGACAACCAGACGGGAGCCGCCGGCTCAAAAGCCCCCACTGCCCGGACCCACGACCGAAATGCGTCCCAAAGGCGTGCCAAGCGCGTCCGGCTTGCAAACCGCAAGTGCTATTTCGGTGTGCGCGGCGTCCGGGGCAAATCGAGATTGGAAATGGGCAAAAGAGGGGGAATATAGCCTTCAATTAGCGTTCAAGACAGCCTGGTCCGGAGATCTAGTTGGTACTGCAGCTGCGTGCGGTGGTGCTGCCGCTGGAGCACTCGAGCAGCGACGATCGCCATGGCGTGCTCATGTGCAGACGCCTGCTGCAGTCGACGCTCGGCGCCCGTGACCCATTCCGTACACGTTACTCAGCCTACATGTGCTGCCGATCAACTCTCGGAGCACCGGTACGAAGATCAGGTCTGCACCCATCATTTGTGAGAAGCGAGCGTGAGAAGGTCCCGGCCGGCCGGACGCACGACCAGCCACCCTACAGCGGCTCTGCTCGCTGAGACGAGGGTGGTTCACACCCCTTCGGGCTGCTACGGAACGAGGGTGCCGACGATCACTTGCCCGCAGCGCCCAGGCGCCACCGCCACAGCCCCTGATCCGTCGCCGCGAACAGCCAGCCGTCGTCGGCGCCCAGGGCAAGATCACTCACCGCCCCGATATCCTGCCGCCCGAGATCGGCCCAGGTTTCACCTCCATCCAGGCTAGCGGCGACCGCGCCACCCGCCGGTGGCTCGAAGAACGCGGGGAACACTTGCCGGGCGACGTAGACGTGGTCGGGCTGCGCCGGTTCGTACGCCAGTCCGCCCAGGCGCAGATTGGGCGCGGTCGGGTCCACGTCCGGCGCAAAGCCCCGCGAACCGCCGCCGCGGTAGGCGAGTACCTCGTTCCAGGTGGCCCCGTCGTCGTCGCTGCGGACTACCGACGAGCCACCGGCGCGCCGATCGCGATTGACCGCGAGGTAAAACCGCCGCGGCTCGAGCCCCTGTCCACCGACCAGGGATTGGGGATAGCCGAACAACGGTGGCGCGTTCGGCTGAGGATTGAACAGCGGGGTCCACGACTCCCCCGCGTTCGTGCTTTGGGCGAGGGTCTCGCCAAAGTTGCGGCCTGCGATGCAGTCGGCCGCCCGGAAGACACGCCGGGCATCGGCGGGGTGCGACTGGAGGATCGGCACATCCCAGCTGCACAGGCTGAAATGGTGCTCCTCGAGCTGCTGCCAGGTGGCCCCACCGTCGCGGCTGCGGAGGAAGCGGAAGTCAGCGGGGGCGCCACGGCCGCCGCCCACCGCGACATACAGGAGGTTCGTGTCGGCCGGGCTTACGGCCAGCCCCAGCGCCTCACCGCCCACGCCCGGGCCGTAGGCGAGGATCGGCGCCCAGGTAACCGCGTCGTCGGTGGTCTTGTAGACGCCACTCGGGCCAGCGGCGTACAGGATGGTGTGCTGGGTGGGGTCGCTGCTCAGCAGCTGGGTGGCCGGCCCCAGCGACACTGGCCCCCAGCTGTCGCCCGCATCGTCGCTGCGCATCAGCTCCCTCGCGGTCTGGGCGAACAGCACCCCAGTGGACCGCGTGAACAGCCGCAGCGCTGGCTCGGTCAGACCCGTCAGCTCCCAATCGGGCGGGTTGGTCAGGGCCTGCGGCAGTGCTCGGCCGACCGTCACGTCCGAGGTGAGCACGAGCGACGGCAAGGCGAGCGCACACAGCAACGCGATCAGGAAGCGGTGCACGATTCCGCGTTGGTCCTCGCAGATACTTGACTTCACTGGGCCCGAGCGCGCACCGCATAGCCCGAAGCGCACACGCCGCCGTGTGCATCCTGTACATACGCTACGGGAACCAACGGTGCATGGTAGACAACGGAGACGTGACCGGCGGCCGGCTGACGGTCCGGGTGGCCCCGGTCGCGACGGTCGCCTCCGGAATGGGGTGGGCGACCACACTCCGGCTGCTCGCGAAAGGACATCTATCCTCGCGAAATTGAACAACTGGGTGTACCTCGATAAGGGCCCCGCCGTGCGCTGGACGATTGCCGTTCTTCTGGACTGAGCTGTCGATGGATATGGAGGTTGGCCTCGTCAGCTTCCTACCAATCTGAAGGTCGCGCTCAGGCACTTTGGCCGGGTAGTTCGACGGCCATCGACGGGATCGAGTGCGCGTGGCGGGCATGATCCTGGCCACCGAGGGCACTGGTCACAGAGCTGCCGCCGAAGAAGACCCCGCGGCCGGGCCGGCGGCCCGGACATGTACGACTAGGGCATCGCCCGGTCGACCCACACCACCCCTGCCCCTGTCGCCCTATCTCAGCGAGAGGGGGGGTTTCGTTTGCGCCTGACAGGCCGGGCCGGCTCGTGCTTGAACCTGGTGCGCAACCAGGCGATCAAGAGCGGGACCTGAGAAGAGATGCCAGCCTGGATCAGCGTCGGCCCAATCGAACCCGTGGGAATTTGCACGCCCCCAAACACGAGCGCGTCCTTCTCGCGCACGTCGATGGACATCGGGTAGGACCAGACTGTGCCCTGAACGGGATTCCGCGACGGGTCGTCGCGCAGCCTGTAGATCAGTTGAACATTCAGGGTGGCTTGTCGGTTGTCACCCGGCAGCTTCGGCGAGAGCGACCACGTCCACGGTTGCGTGTGCTCGTCCACGCGCTGCTCGCCAACACCTGGGCTCATCAGCCGCGACTCGAAATCAGTCGCGGCGATATCCGCCGTGGCGAACAGGTCGCGCGCCGGTCCGCCTGCGTCGAGGACGGACACGCCTGGTGTGCCCAGCGGTCGCGGCGTCGCGGCCACGTTCGCAACGTTCGGCGTCAGCGTCAGCACGACCTGGCCGTCCTGCGAGCGCGAGATGATCAGCGTGACACTCGCCGGACGATCCATCGCGGCTTTGCTCGTGTAGTTGAGACCGAATGTCAGACTGGTGCCCGAGCCAGCCTGCGCGAGACCGATAACTGGCAAGAAGCGCAGCGCGGCCAGGGGCGGAAGGTCGCCCACGCGCTGCGGCGTCGGGGACGCTGTCGGCGTTGGCGTGCGACACACCGGGACGCTCGGGCTTGGCGTCGCGGTCGCGCGGGGCGCGGCGAGCACCCGGACGGGTGTTGCCGTCGCTGTCGGGCAGACTGGCAGCGTTGGCGTGGGCGGCGGCCTCGTGGGCGTGGCAGGCGGCACGGGGATGGGGGTTGGCGTCGGCGAGATTGGCGCAGTGGTTGGTGTTCTCGTCGTTGGTGCGAGTGTTGGCGCCACAGTTGGCGCAGGCGTTCGCGCCACGGCCGTTGGCCCGGTCGCCTCGGTAGGCTTCGCGGCGGGCGAGGCCGCCGGGGCGGGTGACCCCGCCGCGGACCGCATCGGCACGACGACGGCCGCCGACTGCGGCACGGCCAGAAACAGCGCTGCCACGCCCAGCACGAGCAGGATCAGCCCCAGCGCAGAAAGTGCTCGCCACCAGACCACGCGTGCAGACCACGCCCCATCCCATCCGAGGCCGCGGCTGGTGGCGAGCGTATCACGCTGTCTGCCAGCGATTCGCTGGTTACGGCAATCGCACCGTCCGACATAAGCGGACCTCGAACGCGACGAACTCGCGATAGCCCGCGCAACGCATCAGTGTGGTCGCGGCGTCAGCTTCCCTACCAAGCTGATTCAGGTCGCACACAGCAGATTGGCCCGGTAGTTCGAGGGCCATCGACCGGGTCGCGTCGGCAACTACTTCGCGTGCAGCGGCCAAACGGGGTCGTGCTCATAAGCCATGCCGGCGTCTGTTGTCTGCGACGCCATTGGCACGGCATTGGGACGCCTGCTGGCGACAGTGGCATCGTTGACAGCGCGACGCCAGCTCGTCTGCAGGCCTCGTCACCGTGCGCGGCCCGCTGACCTGACAACCAGCGCCGACGGCCTACCGAACCGCGGGGCCGCGCGGCGGGTGCAACGTGCAGGTCGTCACGCCAGGAGACGACCGCAACCAGTGATTGGCGCTCACAAGTTCGCTCGGGCTGCGCTCCAAGCCGTAGTCGCGCCAGACCGGGACGCCGCAGTAGCGGTCGCCCTCGGGGCAGCACGGGCGCTGCCCAGCCGCGGCGCGCAGCACGCACGGCGGGCCGATGTACCGGCCGATCGTCGGCATTAGCGCGGCGACCTGCGCGACCTCCTCGACCGAGGTGTCGAAGATCTCGCGCTGGGCGGTGAAGCAGAGCCGTTTGCTCCACTTCCACAGGTAGTTAAGCAGGCTGCCCGACTCGTGGAAGCGCACCGCGTGGGCGTTGGGCAGCAGGTAGACGACATCCTCGGGACACGCGCCCAGCTCGAGCAGGCCCGAGATCGACGAAGAGCGCGGCGCCAACCGCCTGCGGATGGCGCTCGTGCGGCTGCGCGGCATCCTGTCCCGGCAGGTGCCCGGGCTGGCCCCCTCCATGGTGAGCTGCCAGCGGTCGGGCACCTGCCGGCTGGACATCGACGTCGTCTGGTCCGACGCCCACCGCTTCTCGGACCTGTGCACGGCCGGGCGCACGCTTCCGCCGGACGAGGCGCGCGATGCGCTGGAGCGGGGCTTCGCCCTCTACGGCGGCCCGCTGCTCTCCAGCCGGTCGACACGGCTCTACGACTGGATCCACGAGGATGACAGCGCCGGGCCGTCACCCCGCCGGCGCTACCACGCGCTGTACTGCTGGGCCGTGCAGCGTCTGGGGCACCTCTACCGTCGCGAGGGGCGAACGGATCGGGCCATCGCGCTGTACAAGAGCCTGCTCGCGACCGAACCCACGCTGGAGGACGTCACGCCCCGCAACTCCCGGAACTGGGGGAGTGGGACGGGCCTATCCACGGCGAGCTGGGGGTGCTCGCGGTCGAGCCCGACGGCGGCCGCATCCAGTGCCACGCCTGCGGACGGTGGTTCCGCTTCCTCGCGAGCCACGTGACCCAGACCCACCACCTCACGGCGGGCGAGTACCGCGCGATCTTCGGACTGAGGACCCAAACGGGTCTGATGAGCCCGACCATGAAGCAGCGGCGGCGCGAGCAGGCCGAACCGATCCTGCGGCGCTTCGTCGGCGTCGGACTCGCCGCGATCCACGCGCTCCCCGACGACGAGCGGCGCGCGATCAACCGCGGCCGGCGGTGGCGGCTGGAAGGTCGACTCGATCCGCGGAATCGCCGGGTCTGGCTGGAGAAGGTGGGGAAGGACGGAAAGGCGAGCACGGCGTGGCGCGAGCGGCTCCGGGATCCCGACTTCAAGGCCCGGTGGGCGCGGCGGCTCTCGGCCGTCCAGGGGTGGCCCGGTGTTCGTCGCGTGCGCGGTGTGCGGGAAGTCGTTCCGGCTGAAGCCGTCGGACGCCGCACGAGCTCGGCGGCACGCCTGCGGCGAAGACTGCCTGCGCGAGCTCAGGCGCGACCCGTCGTACGTGAGGGAGATCGCGCGGAAGCTGTCCGAAGCCAAGGGCGGCCGTGTGACGGTCACGTGCGTTATCTGCGGCCGGGCCCGAGAGGTCACGCAGTCGGTAGCGAACGGCTCGCGGGAGGACCTGTGCGGCCTCGACGGCCCGTGCCTCGCCGAGTGGCAGCGCCGGCGCGTCCTGCGCCACAACCCGCTCTCGTCCCCCGCGGCGCGCGCGAAGCAGGCCGCGACCTCGCGAGCGCGCTGGCGGGAGAAGACCAGGAGGAGCGCGCCGCGTTCGCCGCGAAGATCAGTTCCGCGGCGCGGCGGCGCGGGCGGGACGAGCACGCGTCTCCGGGCGCTTCCACCGTGTTCGTTCGATGACCTTCCCGCACGAGATCGCGAGATTGTCGTGCGTTACTACGGGCTAGACACGAAAGCCCCAAGCACCGCGGCCGAGCTCGCGGCGGCGTTTGGCTTGAGCACGCGGCCCGTACGGGACAGCTTGGCGCGCAGCCTACGGTCGCTGCTCGGGCATCCCACCGCGCAGGCGCCACGCGCGCCTGCTGTCAACCCGAAACATCGGCCTCCCTCGACGCCTACGAGCGCGCGGCCGAACGCGGCCGCGCCAAGCTAGGCGGAATGTCGATTTCGGCCCGCGCCGTTCGTATAGGAGGTGAGAGGCCGATAGATGCTCGGCCCTCGCACCCCACCCTGGCGGCGCAACACATCGCCGCCGCGAGTCAAGGAGGCTGAAATGGGCCGAATCGTCGTTATGAACCAGGTGACCCTAGACGGGGTGATGCAGGGGCCGGGGCGCCCGGACGAGGACACGCGGGACGGCTTCCAGCACGGAGGCTGGGCGGTCCCGCGCGGCGACGAGGCGATGGTCGTCAAGATGGGCGAACGGATGGGCGGGGACCGCGCGTTTCTGTTGGGGCGGCGCACCTACGAGGATCTGCTGGCGTCCTGGAACGCCAAGGGCGGCCCGTTCAAGGAAGCGCTGAACAACGCTCGCAAGTACGTCGCCTCGAGCAACCCGGCCACGAGGCTCGACTGGCCGAACTCGACTCTGCTGCGCGGCGACATTCCGGCCGCCGTGGCGGATCTCAAGCAGACCTCGGACACGAACCTCGTGATCATGGGTAGCGGCGTGCTGATCGGCTCGCTGATGGCCGCCGATTTGATCGACGAGTACCTGCTGATGATCCATCCTTTGGTGCTAGGCACCGGACGGCGGCTCTTCACCGACGGGAGCCCAGTCGCCCCCCTCCGCCTCGTCGACGGGGTCACCACGACGACAACTGGGGTGGTGATCGCGACCTACCAGCCGGCGGGCTGACGCCGCGCGACGAAGCAGCCGCCGGCCGCCAACGTGCGCTCGGGCAGGACTTGGGCATTGGCCGCTGGCGGGTGAATACGGCGCTCGCGCAGGCGGCCGACCTCGCGGGGGTGGCCTGACCGGACGACCCCGAGGTCGGTCCACGGTAAAGCGGGGACCCTAAGCTGCGTTTCTGCCGATTCCGCCGCTCGACCGGGTCGGCCACCCGGTGGGAGTCAGCTGCACGACCAGGATGCCGGCGAGGGCGAGTCCGAGCGCACCGATCTGGCCGAGGCCGAGCGGCTCGCCCAGGAAGGCAAAAGCGAGCAGCGGGATCTGTACGGTCATTGCGGTGTTGACGACGCTCGACTCGAGCTGCCGTGAGGGTCCGCTGGGTGTGGGTCCAGAGCGTGAACGCCAGCGCGGTGTTGACGACGGCCAGCCAGGCGACGAGCAGCCAGGCCGCCGGGGTGAGGGGCGGGGGGACCCTCAAGAGTGAGGCCGAGGAGGAGCAGCACGAGCCCGCCGGCGGCCATGCTCCAAGCGGGGCAGCACCCCACCGGCCAGCGATCGGCCGAGCAGCACGCTCGTCGCGTTGGCCATCAGGCCGAGGACGGCGACCGCCAAGCCGAGTCCGGCGCTCGGGCCGAGGTTGAGCGGGCCGAGATAGAGGGCGACTCCGGCCAGCAGCAGGAGGATGCCGAGGAGCTGGGGTGTGGTCGGCCGCTCACTGGTGCACCCTCATGGAGCCGAGGGCAACATAGCCGTCGGCGGAAGCCTGGTGATCACCGGTCCATCGCCTACGGCGCTCGCCGCTCGACGGCCAGCATGAGTTACGCGAGGGCTGGTGATCCAGGACGTGCCGACTGGCGTTAGGGCTGAGCGTCAAGGAACGCCGATCAGTGAGCGACCAGCAGACGCGTCCCGGAATCACCCAGTGCTCCCCCACCGAGCCATCAGCAGGGAGGGCACCATGCAGGATGCCACAGCGCGCTTCGGCAGTGTCGATTGGGCGACCAGGGGCCACGCCGCGTGCGTTGTCGATGCCGCCGGACAAATCGTGGATCAGTTCACCGTCGAGCACACCGCGCTCGGGCTGGCTACGCTGGTGCGTCACTTCCAGCAGCAGCAGGTTCGGCGAGTGGCGATCGAGCGCCCGGATGGCCCCGTCGTCGAGGCGTTGCTGGCCGCTGATCTGGAAGTGGTCGTCGTCTCCAGTCGGGCGGTCAAGGCGCTGCGCACGCGCTATGGCCTGGCCGGCAACAAGGCCGATCGCAGCGATGCCTACGTCCTGGCTGACTGCCTGCGCACGGATGGCCATCGCTGGCCGGCGCTGCAGACCGATACTCTCCAGACGCTGGCCCTGCGTGCTGCCGTGCGTGCGCGCAAGGACCTGGTCGCTACGCGCGTCGCGACGGCCAATCAGCTGCGCGCCCATCTCCAGGTGGTCTTCCCAGCCGCCGTCGGCGTCTTCGCCGAGATCGATTCCGCGATCGCGCTGCGTTTCCTCGAACGCTTCCCCAGCCAGGACAAGGCGACGTGGCTCTCGGACCGACGCCTGGCTGCCTGGTTGCAGGCCAATGCCTATTGCGGCCGCCGCCCGGCCACCGAGCTGCTGCAGCGTCTTCGGACGGCGGCGCCAGGCGTGCGCGGACCAGCTGCTGACGCGCTGGTGGTGGTCACGCTGAGCCTGGTACGCGTGCTTCGCACACTGGTGGCAGAGATCGCCGAGCTCGAGACCCACATCCGTGAACAACTGGCCCTGCATCCCGATGGACCCATCTTCCAAAGCTTGCCGCGGGCTGGCACCGTGCGCGCAGCGGCGCTGCTGGCCGAGATCGGCGACTGCCGGGCTCGCTTTCCCAGCTCCGAGACCCTGGCCGCACTGGCTGGCGCAGTGCCCTCGACGCGTGCCTCTGGCCAACACCACGTCGTCACCTTCCGCTGGGCATGCGACAAGAAGCTGCGCGAGGCCCTGGTCGACTTTGCCCAGGACACCGTCCGCGCCAGCCCGTGGGCTGAGCAGCTCTACCGTCGGCACCGCCAGCAGCGCAAGACGCATCCCCACGCCGCACGCATCCTCACCCGCGCCTGGATCAGCGTCCTCTGGCGCTGTTGGCAGGACCGTCAGCCCTACGACCCGGCTCGCCACCGCGCCCTGCAGCGCGTCATCGCGCCAGGGGGTTGACTTAGGGCTACTCATGCAACGTCCAGGCGCCGATCGCCGCGACGACAACCGGGGTCGTGGCCAGGGCCAGGTTGACGGCCACGGCGGGAAGCAGCTTGAGCGCGGCGAACTGAGCGCCCTGGGTCAGCGTGTAGAAGACGAGGCCGAGCAGCAGCACGCGCCCGAGCAGCCGCCGATCGCGCAGCCAACCCGTTCGAGCCGGCCCACCCCGCAGCGCGAATGGGAGGAGTAGCGCTGCGGCCAGCGTATAGCGGAGCCCGGCGAATCCGAGCGGACCGAGCGCCGGGTCGCGGAAGCCGACCTTGATCAGCACCCAGGAACTCGACCACAGGAACGTGACCAGCAGCGCCTGGAGCACGGCGACGAGCCGCGCACGGCCCTGGGTGTTCACGGGCATCCGAGGTGACCTCCGAAGGGCAGGCCGAAATCAGCCGACCGTACCCCTCGGGCCTTTTATGCCTTCAGATGCCTGCCGTCTCAGCGGCTTTCCGTAGCGCTCGGACCAGCCCCGCGCCCCCGCAGCGGAACCCTAGCTACCAATCGGTGGGCAGCCCGATCCTAGCACGCGCCTCGCGTCACCGATTGGACCGCCGCGGCGCGGTCTGGTCCGGCAACTGCCATAAAGCCGGACCGGAGGTGCAACACATGCCCGGAACAACTGCTGAAACGCCGGATCCCTCTGTCACCGCGCTCGACGTGCTGGTCGGCGAATGGGTCACCGAGGCCGCCAATCCGCTCGAGCCTGCCACGACCATGAGCGGCACGACCACCTACGAGTGGATGGAGGGCGGCCGGTTCCTGATCGAGCGTTCGATCGCCCCCCCGCCCTTCCCGAGCGGCCTCTCCCTGATCGGCCGTGAGGATCCCGACGACCCCGGCTCGCGTCTGGTCAAGCACCACTTCGACTCCCGCGGTGTCGCGCGCCTGTACGAGATGACCCTCGGAGGCGGCGTCTGGACCCTGGCCCGAGACGACCCCGATTTTGCCCAGCGTTTCCGCGGCACCTTCGCCGCCGACGGCAAGACCATCACCGGCGCCTGGGAGCGCTCCGACGGGAAGGGCCAACCCCTCCACCACGACTTCGACCTCATCTACCGCAAAGTCAAATAGCCGCCATCGGCCACGAGTCGTCATTCCCGCGCTCACGCCGCGTATGCCTGTTTTGTTGCCGGTGCACCTCGAGGTGAGCGATGGCTGACAGCCGGGATCCCGACGAGCTGCCGGCCGGTGTTCCGCGAGATCAGCGGCCAGTCCTGAGCATCGCGGCGAACCCCGCGCCCGTACGCCAGGCGGGCCGCATCCCCAGCTCGCTCAGGCGCCACCCGGCTGGCGTCCGAACGGCGACCGCCCGGATCACTCCTCCCGCCACGAAGTGCGTCTGCAACTCGTGCGGGTCGCGGTGGGCGTCCGCCCACAGGTGCATGGCCTGCATGTTCGCTCGTACCCGGATGGTGTCCCCGTCGCGCTCGGCGACGGGATCGGTGATCATGTGGTGGGTCACCCGGAACCGGGCGAAGCTCTCGTTCTGGCCGATCAGGATGGCGTCCCAGCCGACGAGCGCGGCGCCGTTCGGGCGCACCACGCGGCCGTCGGGGGTGAACGTCGCCGCCACCGTCTCGGTGTCGAGGCGCTTGTCGTCCACCGCCGCGAAGTAGCGGCTCAGCAGCGCGCTCACCTCCGACCGGTCGGCGTGCTCTGTGGTGCTCGTGCACATGCGTCCTCCTCGTCGCCCCGGCATGACCGCCCCGCGGGGGCCGCGCAGCCGCCGTCTGGATACAGTGTATCCGACTTGGATACACTGTATCCAGACCTCGTTGAGGAGGGGGTGATATGACCGAGGGTGATCCGACGGCACAGGACGCCGCTGCGCGCGCCGCATCCCCGCACAGCATCGTCGCCCCCACGCTGACCTGGACGAAGGAGCGGGGGACGCGCCGCGGCCCGGCACCGGACCTGACGCAGATCGTCCCCGCCGCTGTCGCCATAGGCGACGCCGAGGGCATCGAGGCCGTGTCCATGCGTCGGGTCGCCGCCGCGTTGCGATCGGGCACCGCCTCGCTGTACCGAAGCATCGACGGCCGCGAGGAGCTGCTCGACCTCATGGTGGACGCCGTATTCGGCGACGATCCGCACCCGCCGCCGTCCGGGGACTGGCGCACCGACCTGACGGCCTTCGCCCGACAGCTACGGGTCCTGCTGCGCCGTCACCCCTGGCTAGCGCCGCAGATGGCGGGGCGCCCCACGCTCGGCCCCCACGCGCTGGGCCACCACGAGTTCGCGCTCACCGCCGCGGCCTCCCTGACCGCGGACGCGACGTCAGCCGTCGGCGTGGTCGACACGTTCATGGCGTACGTGCTAGGGGCGACCGCGAGGGAGATGGCCGAGGCCGAGACGCAACGCCGCACCGGCGTGACGGAGCAGCAATGGCGCGCCCTGGTCGGGCCCTACGTGCAGCAGATCGTCCGAAGCGGTCGCTACCCGCAGTTGGCGAGGGCCGTCCGCGAGGCGGAAGACCTCGACCACGAGCAACGATTCGAGTCCGGGCTTGCCTGCGTCCTCGACGGCATCGCCGCCCGACTTGCCGACCAGCGGCCCGCCTAGGCACCGGCGCCACACCACGTCACCCGCGGGCCGGGTCGGGCGAGATCGGTGCGCTACCTGATGCCGGACCACGCCACGCGTACTCGTCGCAAGCTGAAGCGGCACGAGCTGCTGCGCGGACCCGTCGTCCGGAAACACGAGGTCGCGGCGTACTCTGCACACAGACGGCCAGGGCACTCGCTCGTCTGGGTTTCGAGCTGTCCTTGACGTTCCTATAAAAAGCAAAAAAAAAAGCTGGCTCATGCAGAGGGAAGGAGATCCCCCACGCTGAGCCGGCTCTCGCGGTTAGCTGGCGAACACCCCCAGCTGCCCCTCAGGGACTGCCCCCGACCGCGGCTTCCGCCGCCGGACCACCTGGGCTAGCTCCTCAAGCGTCACGACCCGGCTGGTTCTCGGGGCCCCACCGCCTGCATGAAGCCCTCTGGTCCCTCCTTCCACTCTCGCGGGCCCGCGGGGTGAGTTGTCATCGCGGACGCATGACATGCCGGCGGACGACGCAACCGTGAAGTATTCGAGAAGTACTCGGAAAGTGACTGTGGCGTCGTGACGCTGAAGCAGGCCAACCCTCGGCACCTCGGGGCGAAAGCGGTGCGGTGCCGTGCCTGGAAGGCGCGCCAGATCCTGCCAGCCCCAGCGTGACGCATGGCGACTCTCAACTTGCCCGCAACCCGAAGGTACATCCCCTTGCGTTTCTCTGGACCACCACGTCTGCCGGGCCACATTGAGTGGGCGCGTGCACGGCGTCACTTTCTCGCCGCCGGATTCACTACCTGCCCTGGGATAGCCCCAGCAACGCGTCCGTAACCGCGATCGGTTCCACGAGCATGTGGAAATGCTCTCCGGCCAACTCGGCGTATGACCAGCCACGCCGTCGTGCCTCGGTGGCCGGACCCTCGTAAGCACGGTTCAGGCTGAATCGCAGGTAGCCACATGGAGCATCAGGCCAGCCGTCGAAGACCGGGATCACCTCTTTCCAGAACCTCAACGGCTGTGGCCGAACTTGTTGAAGCAGCCGCTGTCTTGTGGCCCGGTCGGGAATGGCGTCACCGAGGTCTGCGTCCGACCAGTTCGGATATCGCTGGCCGGACCCGTAGATCACCTTTAGCTGCGGGCCGAAGGGTCCATCGATTGGGGACATGTCGCCCTGCGGCAGGCCCGCGTCGACAAAGATGTAACCAGCGGCGCCGAAGCCTGCCGCCTCACGAATCGCTGGCAGCAGGGCCCCCGCCCCGCTGTGTCCGACAAGGACGTAAGCGGTGTCGGCGGACAAGCCGGCGACGGTGACAGAGGCAGCACAAGCGTGCTGCCACCACAATGGCTCCTCAGCGGTGTCGTCTCCATCCAAATCTGGAATCACCACGCCGATGTTTCGACTTCTCAGCTCTGCCGCGACAGGCTCCCAGACCATTGGACCTACGAGTGGGCTGTGGATCAGGACCATGGTCTTCGTGCGGGACATGGTCAGGCGGCGGCGATCTCGAGGCGCTGGCCCGGCGCCAGTACGTGCACCGTGTGGTTACGGCGCTGACACGCGATCACTCCGCCAGGCTGCCGGGCTGGGGGTTCCAGATGATCTCCCATCGATGTCGTCGGGATCGCGAAAGTAACCGGAGTAGATCCCCCATGGACGTTGGTGCGGTCGGTCGGTGATCGTGGCTCCGGCCGCTTGGGCTTCGGCGAGCAGTGAGTCAACCTCGGTTTTGCTCGCGACCGCCTGTCCGATGCTGAACTCGCCGGTCTTCGGCGGACCGAACGGGACCTTGGCGTCCTTCGCCAGCTCGGTGCGGGGGTAGAGCGACAGGATCAGCCCTTCCTGTAGCTTGAACATCACGACAGCCCCGGCCGCGTTGACTTCGTCGCCGACGAATTCGGTGGCGGTCACCCCGCGCGTCTCCAATCCGAGGCCGTCTCGGTAGAATTCAAGCGCCCGCTCCAGATCGGCGACGGCGATGGTGAGTACGTCGATTCGGGGTTCCATCTTCAACCTCCGCTAGGTTCGGTTTGCGACGGCAAGAGCCATGCCTGAGAATGGGGCGCGTCGAGCCAGTACCCCGGGTGGCTTATCCGCCAGCCACAATCGGTTCGAATGATTGGGTCTTCGTAGATGACGCTTGCGACGCCGGCCGAGACCCACCAAGAGCAACCGTTCACGAGGCGCTCAACGTAGGCGTTGTCGAGGCCCTGCCCGCCGGCCTTGGAATGTCTCGCTCATCGCCATGATGAAAGGCGCGAACATTGGCGAGACCTTCGCGTCGAGGGCGCCCAAATAGCGGCTCATTCGGAACCGCTCCTCCGGCGACACTCGGAGGGGACCGCTCGGAGTGGCGTCCAGTTTCTCGAGAAGAGGGGAAACGCGGTCTTCGATGGCATCTGTCCGCTTCCCAGCAACCTGTGCCGAGTAGATGGGACGCTGAACCTTTGGAAGCCTGACCGACGCGTCCATCCGCTTCGGGAGCCACTCGATGCATGTCTCACAGACGAGCTCGGGCCCTCGCTTGCAGGCCTCCGAGCGTCGCGGGCCAGTCCGCAAAGGGAGGCCACCGAGCCAGCGCGGACGAGATGAAACACCGTGTCTCCCAGGCCAGAGCGCGCGACGAGAGCGCTGCACCGAAAGCCCAAGACTGCCTGAATGGAAACGCGGGCTCTATGGGCGTTGGCCGCGCCCTGAGCGGCCGCGATCTTCCTCTATCTGCCTGGCCGGCCGCTGCTCCGGGGCCGGCAGGAAGACGCTGAATGCCATGCGCCGCCGGCGCCCTCTGGTCGGAGCATTGGCGAGGCGGGGGCTGACCACGGTGGCGACATCGCGCATGAAGTCGGCGAATTCGCGGTCGGTCAGCCACATGGCGGCGCCGCTGTAGCTGACCCCGTCCCGGAGGAGGTCCGGTGGGCCCGCATCGAGATAGCGGTCGAAATCGGCGAGGAGCCCGGCGACAAAGCGCATGAATGCCTGGGCGTGATCATCGCGGGTCATGGCAGTGGCTTCGGCCGGTCCAACCCGCGCGGCGAGGAGCCGAAGCGTGTACGTCCGCTCGACGGCGCCGCGGATGCGGCGTTCGGCGACCACCTGCAGCACCCCGGCCTTGGTCAGAAGTGCGACGTGGCGGTAGAGGCTGCCTGCCGGCACCTCGGCAAGCTCGGCCGCGAGCTGGGTGGTGGTAAGCGCCCGATCACCCAGGAAGGCCTTGACGATGCGAAGGCGCACCGGGTGCAGCAGGAGGTCGGCGCTGGCCATCGACCGAAGCCTAGACTATCGATCATAGCAACGCTAATATTTCCAAAAATGCGAACGATGGCCGGATCGCCGGGCGCTGTGGCGCGCGGCCGTGGCATCAACTGGATTTCGGTCGGCGCCTTTCTGCTCCTGGCGTTTGGGCTCGCCTGGGCGTGCTTCATCGGGCTGACAGCCCTCGGCCTCCCGTTTGTGGTGAGCGGCAACGCCGGGATGCTGTGCCCGGCGATCGCCGCGCTCGCCGTGCGCCTCGTGCGCCGCGAGTCGCTACGCGGGCTGGGGCTGGGGCTGAGGCCGCTTGGGCCTGGTCGCTGGTTTCTCGCCGCGTACCTGATACCGCCGGCGCTGATCGTGGCCGGGGCCGGGCTCGAGCTGGCGATCGGTTATCAGCGCTGGAGCCCCCACCTACCGTCGCTGCCGCCTGGCCTCACGCTGTCCGCGGGGGAGCTGCTCGCGCTCGCGGCACTCCAGGCGTTCACCCTGAACGCCGTCCTCAACCTCCCCCTTACGCTCGGCGAGGAGCTTGGCTGGCGCGGCCACCTCCTGCCGCGGCTGTCGCCGCTGCTGGGTGGCCCGATGTCGGCGGTCGTGGTCGGTGTCATATGGGGCCTGTGGCATGCGCCGGTGCTCGCGCTCTTCGGGTTCGGTGCCGCCATCGGATTGCCTGGGCAGGGGATGCAGAGCTGGGCGCTGGCTCTTTTCTTCTGCCTGACCACCATCCCGCTCGGCGTGATCTACGCCTGGCTTCGCTTTCGTTCAGGCAGCGTCTGGCCATGCGTGCTGGCCCACGCGATGGCCAATTCCGGGCTCGCCGCTCTGGCTGTGCTCGCCCTCTCCACTCCCAGCAGCATGTGGTTGGGCGGACCGACCGGGCTTCTGGGCCTGGCTCCGGCCTGGGCGCTCACCATCTGGCTGGTCGCGACCGGCCGCGTGTGGGCGCCGCGCGACGAACCGACCAGTGGCTGAGTCTTTCGCTGACGATGAAAGAATCGGTCGATGACGGAGCTCATGCCGGTCGTCTGTTCGAACTGCAGTTGGTGAAACAGGCCGTGAGTGGCGAGATGGCAGTCTTGGGCGTGGGCTAGTAGCGGTCCGCGCGGCGCATGGGAAAGCCGGGCGTTGTCAACTTGTTCGGGTTCAGCGAGGCGGGATCCGCTGTGCGGCGCGAGTCTGCCAGGAGGGCTGCGTTTCAGTGACACTCTCCGGACTGAGTGACGTCCAGCCAGGCCGTGTGTGCCTGGGTGCGGAACTGTCTATAAGCGGATGCGGTGAGCCGGTGTCGACGGGGACGGAAGTGGTTGGAGACAGCGCTGAACGGGACCAGGAACCGCTGGGCGTGCACGGCCGATTTGAACCGTTGGAGTACCCGTTCGCGTTTACGCGTCGGCAGGTGCGAGTTTTCAGCGCGATTGTTCAACCGCTTGTGACGCCGGTGCTCTGTGGATGGGAGCACGCGTTTGATGGCGGGCGGATAGCTGGTCAGCTTGTCCGTTATCACCACCCGCGGTTCGGCACCGCCTTCGCCGTCAAGCACCCGACGTAGAAAGCGCTCAGCGGCTGCTTGATCGCGTCGCTCTTGGACGAGGATGTCCAGCACAACGCCGTTCTGATCGACTGCCCGCCACAACCAGTGGCGCTTGCCGCGGATCTTCAGTGCCACTTCGTCGAGGTGCCACTTGTCACCGGCACGTGCTCGGCGGCGGGGTAGCCCGGCCCCGAAGGTGGCCGCGAACTTGGTACACGACTGTCGAATCGTCTCGTGGCTGACGATGAGGCCTCGCTCGGCGAGCAAGTCCTGCACGTCACGGAAGCTGAGGTTGAAGCGAAAATACAGCCAGACGGCGTGAGCGATGATCTCGGGCGGAAAGCGGTAGCCCCGATACGGCGACGGGTTGGTTCGGGTTGCAGCCACGGACATCAGGCGAGCTTATCGTCGATCCGCCCTCAACTTGACAACTCATGTGCTGACGCACAGTGGACCGAGGGAGAGCCACCTGCCGGAAGTGCCTGGAGTTGCCGACCAACTCCAACTTGGGCAGATTTCGTGACCGCCGTTGGGCAGTTACGTGGCCGTCAGCGGGCCGGTTTCTGACCGCCTACGGGCAGCATGCCATGGCCGCCGACAGCTAACAACTTCAAGTGCACTTGAAGTCAAGAATTGCCGATCGACGGCTGACTATGGGCCAGCTGGCGACTGCGCCATGCCGATCATCGGGATCCCGAGGTACGCAGATCGCGCGCGCCCAGAATTGCTCGGTTCACCGCACCCTGGGCGATAGGTCAGGGAAGCGGTTGGCGCCGCGACGTATCCCGGCAGACGCCGTGCGCCGATCATCATGCGGGCGTATGATTACGGCCGACAGTTCCGCACTTGAGGAATTATGGGAAACGAGCAGGAGCCAAGGCGAGACAGCGGTGCGCCGACTCGAGAGCAAGCGCGCTGGCGACACGTCGACCCATGCATCGCCCCCTGAACCGATGCGGGACCGCGGAACTGAATTCGCGAGTGAGGAGAATGACATGTCATTGACCCCAGCGGCCGCATCCGGGCGGGGGAGGATTCCCCGACGTGTACCGGGTGCGGTCGGGATCTTCAACCTGATCGCCAAACCGCTCCTGCGCGCAGGCGTTCCGATGGGACCGGATGTGATGCTCACCGTGCCGGGGCGTCGGACCGGCCTCCCTCGTTCGACGCCGGTGGCAGTAGCCGAGATCGCCGGCCGGAACTGGCTCATCGCCCCATTCGGCGAGACCGATTGGGTACTGAACCTTCGCGCCGCCGGCCATGGGACGCTGACGAGCGGACGGCGCGCGCGTGAGTTCAGGGCACGCGAGCTTGGACCTGAGGAGACAGTGGGGTTCTTCCGCGACATCCTCGAGCCTTACATGCGAGCGAACGCGATCGCCCGATGGTTCGTGCGCGCGGTCGATCGGATCCCCGAGGATCCAGTGAGCGCGGCACGAACGAACATCGTGTTCGAGGTGCGTTACGACGAGGGGTGACCTGCCTCGAGATAGCGCTGCATCGTCGGGCCGATCCACTGTGCAATCTCGTCCGGGCTCATTGACGCGACCGGCTCGAGACGCAGGACGTAGCGGACCAGGACCAGGCCGAAGAGCTGACTGGCGACGAGGCTCGCGCGTCGGTCGGGCTCGTCGAGATCGAGCGTGCGCACGAGCTGGCGGAGGACGAGGTGGACGAAGACCTCGCGCATCATCCGCGCGGCGCGTTCGTTGCTCACGGCGGCGCGCAGCACGCCGACGAGGTGTCGGCCCTCGTTCGAGTCCCACAGCGTCACCCACCGAAGCGCGAGCCGTTCGCCCATTCCCCTGACCCCGGGGGTCGCGACCTCGCCGACGATGCTGGAAGGGTCGACCGGGAGCGCCATCGCCGCGAGGAAGACGCCGTGCTTGGATCCGAAGAAGTGAGTGACCAGGCGCTGGTCAACGTCGGCGCCCTTGGCGATGGTGCGCAGGGACGCGCGTTCGTACCCCTTGTCGGCGAACTCGCGGCGCGCGGAGGCGAGGATGTGCGCGCGCGTCGTGCTCTGACCGGGTCGTCGTCCTGCTGGCACGGCCTATTGCTCCCCGCCCAGCATCGTGCTATTAGTATATAATTCCGCAGTCGCGGAACTGATTGGAACAAGCACATGGCACAGAACAGGGGCGTCAGTGCTAGTGCGGCTGGCCTCGGGGCCAAGATCGCCTACTCCTTCACGCGGCGGCCGCTCGCGAACCTGAGCGGAGGAGGATCGTCGTGACGGTCGGTCAGAGGCTCGGTGCCGTCGTGGTCGCGGCTTTCGCCGTTGTGTTCACACGCGCCCCCTGGCTCATCCGTGTCATGGGCCCCGTGATGATGCGTCAGCTCGCCGCTCCCTCGTCCGGCGGCGGCCCGAATGTTCTGCTGACCGTCCGCGGGCGACGAAGCGGGCGCCCGCGGACGGTGCCGGTCGCATACCTGGACCTCGGTGACCGCGGCTTCGTTCAGGCCAACTCACAGAAGGTGGACTGGGTCCGCAACCTTCGGGCGTCGCGGCAGGCCATGATCACGCGGCGAGGCCGGACCGAGATGTTCGAGGCCGTGGAGCTTTCTCCCGAAACGGCGGGCAGCATCCTCGATGAGCTCCTCACGCCATTCCCGCGTTCCCGGCTCATCCGCGCTGTTGTCGGTCCGGTCGACCGGCCGCCTGTAGGCGTCCTCCATTACTTTCGGCTGCGGGTCGACGGATCCGTCGCCGATCACGTCCGGACCGCGCGGCGGCAGCCCGTGTTCGAGCTGCGTCGGCGGGCCGCTGCCGAGAGGCCGGATGCTGCAGTGCCTGGATCGATCGCGAATGACGAGGAGGACACGCTGTGAGCCGAATGGCATCTGACCTCCGTGCGAGCTCGAGCCTTCTGATCCGCGACCTCCTGTTCAGCATGGTCGTCCCGGGCGCGGGCGCGGTGTGGGTGCCGTGGTGGATCCTGATGAGCGGCCAGACGAGCCCCACGCCGCGGGCATGGCCCGCGGTCGCCGTCATCGCGGTGGGGATCGCCGGATACCCGTGGTGCCTGTGGGTGTTCGCCGTTGTCGGCCGCGGCACCCCCGGGCCGTGGGACGCCCCGCGGCGTTTCGTGGCCGTCGGACCCTACCGCTGGGTCCGCAACCCGATCTACCTCTCGGCGCTCCTCGTCATGCTCGGCGAGGCGTGGCTGTTCCTGTCACCGGCGCTGCTGGCGTACGCCCTCGCCGCCGCTGCCGTCTTCCACTTGTTCGTCGTTGGTTACGAGGAGCCGACTCTCGCGCGTCGGTTCGGGAAGACCTATGCGTCCTATCGGCGGAGCGTCCCACGCTGGGTCGCTCGTCCGCCTCGGCGGATGAGGTCTCTTCCATGACGCCCGGCCCCGCGATGGAGTTGACCGATCTCACCAAGCGGTTCGGCGACCTCCTCGCGCTGGATCGGCTAACGCTCGCGGTGGAGACGGGAGAGATCTTCGGCCTGCTCGGGCCCAACGGATCGGGCAAGACCACGACCGTCAACCTCATCAGCGGTCTGTCACGGCCGACCGCCGGGACCGCGCGCGTGCTCGGCCACGACGTCGTGCGCGAGCCGCGCTTCGTGCGCCGGCAGCTGGGAGTGATCCCCCAGGAGACGGCGCTGTACGAAGACCTTAGCGCCGAGGCGAACCTCCGTTTCCACGCCGACCTCTTCGATGTGCCGCGGCGAGAGCTCGGCGCGCGCCTGGACCGTCTCCTCGAGCTGGTCGGGCTCAGCGATCGGCGGCGAGACCGCGTCAGCACGTACTCCGGCGGCATGAAGCGCCGACTTGCTCTCGCCCGGGCGCTTCTCCACGACCCCGAGCTCCTCTACCTCGATGAACCGACGCTCGGCGTGGATGTGCAGAGCCGGCGCGCCATCTGGGACTACTGCCTGGACCTCAAGAAGCGAGCCAAGACCGTGCTCGTTACGACGAACTATCTCGAGGAGGCCAACGCGCTCTGCGACCGCATCGCCATCCTCGATCGCGGGCGGCTGGTTGCCCTCGACACGCCGACCGCGCTCAAGCGCAGGTATGGGACACGGTCCTCGAGCTCGGACTGCGTCCGGCTCCATCACCCGAGCTGGTCGAACGCGTTCGGCGAATTCAAGGGGTCGGCGCCGTCGAGCGATCCGATGGCGTCCTGACCGTGCGGATCAACGCCCGGGCCGAGGCCACGGGAGACGTAGTCACGCTGGTCGCGCGGGAGAGCGTGGTCGTGCACGTCGCGCAGCGCCAGCCGGCGCTGGACGACGTCTTCCTCCAGCTCATCGGACGCGGTCTGCGGGACTAGGCCGTGAGCTCGCTCCGCAGCCAGGTCCGCGCCGCCTGGGCGATGTGCCTCAAGGATCTCCGCGTCGCGCGCGCCCGGGTCGCCTTCACGGTCATTGGGGTCGTGATCCCCGTCAACTTCCTCTTCCTCTTCATCCTCGTCGCCGTAGGCGGTGGACAGGCGCCGACTGCCGTGGTTATGGAAGACCAGGGCGTGCTGGCGCAGCGATTCGCATCGGCAATGGAGAACGCGCACAGCTTCGAAATCCGGTACTCGAGCGCCGCCGACGCGCGACGGCTGATGGACGAAGGGCGCATCGTGGCCATCGTCACCATCCCCGCCTCGTTCGACAATGACCTGCGCGAAGGACGACCGATCGACCTGCCCGTCGAGATCAACAACCTCAACTTCGACTTCACCGCGGACATCCGGCGAGCCGTTCCGCTCGCCATCACCTCGTTCTACGCCGACGCCTTTCCCACCGAGGTCACCGTGCGCGCGAACGAGATCGATGTCCAAGCGCACGACACCGACTACGTGCCGTATCTTGCGGTCAGCGCCGTCGTCGCCGCCTTCTTCCTGCAGGCGATTATCCAGGCCGCCGCGGCTTCAGCAACGGAGTACGAGGACCACACCGACCTCGAGCTCGCGCTGTCGCCCGCGAGCCCGTGGGCGATCACGCTCGGCAAGGTCGCGGCCGCCCTCGTGCTGACCGCGCTCGCCGGGGCCATCGTGATCGCACTGGTCATCGCGATCGGCGTCCAGCCGCTGCACCCGCTCGAGCTCGCCGGCTTCGGACTGGCGATCATGATTCCCTTCGTCGCCATCGGTCTGCTCGTGGGGAGCGTTCTCAAGCGGCGCACCGCGGCCATCCCGCTGGCGATTGGCTCGACGCTTCCGCTGCTCTTCGTCAGCGGTCCGTTTGCGCCGCCGGTCTATCCGGCGGACACGCCCGCGTTCGTTATCGGTCAGATCCTGGCGGACGTATCCCCTCTGACGTACGGCGTCGCGCTGATGCAGCTGGCCTTCCACGGCTTCAACACCTGGACCGTCGACCCGCTCGGCGACATCGCCGTGTTGCTCGTCTTCGCCGTCGTTGCCGTCGGCGGTGCCGCGTTCGTTCTCGGGCGGCGGGCGCGGCCATGAGCGAGATGCGCGCTCTCCTGAGTATCGTCCGCAACGATCTTGCCCTGTGGGTCCGTCGCCCCTCGCAGATCTTCGTCACGCTCGCCCCGGTGCTCGGGCTCGCCTTGCTCTTCCTGCTGTTCTCGAGCGCCGTAGGCCGTCAACCGGTCGCGCTCGTGATCATGGACGACGGGCCGGCGGCGCGGCAGCTGGTGGACGCCCTCGAGGGATCGGACGCGTACATCCTCTACCGCGAGACCGCCGACCACGCGCGAACCGAGCTCGCGGAGCTGCGCGTTCACGCCATCATCACGATCCCTACGGGCTTCAGCGACAGGTACGAGGCGCATCAGGCCGATCCCGTGAGCATCGAGATCAACAATCTCAACAACGACATGACGCTGGACCTGCGTCGGTCCCTGCCTGCCGCAATCACCGATTTCTACGAGGCGCAGCCCGACAGTCCCATCGACGTTGAGGTCCGCGAGACGGATCTGCGGACGCAGGACATCGGCCTGTTGGAGTTCATGCTTCTGCCGAACATCGTTCTGCTGGTGACGGTCTCGGGGCTCGTCAATACCGGTCTCTCGACCGGGCGGGAGTTCGAGGAGCGCACAATCGCAGAGCTCGCGCTGGCTCCCATCGGCCGCGGCGTCATCGTCGCTGGGAAGCTCCTCGCGGGTTGGCTTACGACGCTCGTCCTGGCCGCCGTCGTGCTCGTGCTGGGCGCCGCGAGCGGCTTCCTCGCTCCCTCCGGCTGGTACTGGCTCCCGACGGTGGGGATGGTCGCGCTGTACGCGCTCGCGGCAGCGGGACTGGGCGCCGCGATCGGCGTGGCGCTGCGGCGGATCGCGTCGGTGTCCGTCGTGTCACTGACCCTCGCTTTCTATCTCTTCTTCCTGTCCGGAGGGATCAGCGTCGCGGCATTCCTGCCGGAGTGGATCCAGACCGTCGCGCACTTCATTCCGAGCTACTACGCCGTGCACGCCCTCGACATGGCGGTCTTCTACGGCTCCACCGACGAACTCGGGCGTGACGCGGCAATGGTCGCGGCTACGGCCGTGATCACCGTCCTGATCGGAGCCCGCGCACTCGATCGGCGGATCGAGTCGTGAGGCATCCAGCGATACAACGACGAGGCGGCGGATGTCGAAGCTCAGCGATGGGCTGATCCATGAGGTGCTCGACCTCTGGGCCAACGACAGCGAGAACCTCGATCGCAAGCCGAGCTAGTGCCACACAGGACAACGGACCCGACGCGGGGCATGCGTGACGCGCTCCTGGAGCTGCGCCTCGAGCTGTCCCTGCTCAATCACCAGGTTGCGGCAGAGGTTGGCCTGAACGATGTTGACCTGGACTGTCTTGAGGTCATCTCACGTAAAGGCCCGATCAGTCCAGCGCGGCTGACTCGCCGCCTCGGCATCCATTCCGCGACGATGACTGGCATTCTTGCGCGCCTGGAGGATTCCGGCTGGATCAGGCGTACGATGCACCCGCATGATCGGCGGGCCTCGCTGCTCAGGGTCGCAGCGCGGAGGGAAGCGCAGCTGCGCGGGCGCTACGCATCATCTACCCAGGCGGTTGTGGACGCGATCTCCGCGCGTTCGGACGAGGAGGTGATGCTGATCGTAGGCTTCCTGATGGACCTCGCTACTCGTGCGCACGCCGTCCGCGCGGGCGACGTGCGCGGCCACTGATCCAGGTACGAGGGCAGGTGCGTGAGCCTCAGAGCTGAGGGGGAGCGGTGGGCAACGAGTGTGCGGCCGCCGCTCCGGAACGCGGGGCATACGTGATCCGATTTTACATTAAGAAGACAGTCGGACGAGGTGCAACGACGACGAATGGCTCCAATCAGGAAGGTCGCTATTGTCGGTGGCGGCCTAGCAGGGCTCGCAGCCGGCGGTCTGCTCTCCCGCAAGGGCGTCCAGGTCAGCCTGTTCGAAGCCAACAACAAACTCGGCGGGTGCTGCGCGACGACTACCGTGGACGGCTATACGTTCAACGACGGCGCGCTGTTCGTTGCCGTGCCCTCGTTGCTTGACTTCGTATTCGAGCAACTCGGTCTCAGCCGGCAGTTGTTCGTGCCGTTGCGAAAGATTACCGCCCTGCAGACCACGAGACTTGCCGACGGTACTGTGGTCAGATTTGGCGAGGGACTGGATGTCAGCGTAACCAGGCCCGACGGCCAGGTTGAAGCCCGGGTTGCTCGCGACCAACTGGAAGTCCTGCTGCGCAAGTGGGAGCCAGTTCTCCACCTCTTCATCGACGATCTGGTTCGCCATCCGCTCTCCATTCGCCGACTGGTTCTGAAAGGCTGGCGCCAGCTGCCTAAACTCCGCGGCACGCTCGCCGCGGAACTCGACACGGCATTCACCGACCCTGCGATACGAGCAGCTCTGTCCGCGGCAGTGCTGTTTTCAGGTGTTCCGTCGCGCCAGACTCCGGTTGCATCCATCCTCGGCCTGATCGCGTTGTTCACCGAAGGCCTTTACCTCCCGGAGGGAGGGATGGGTCGGATTCCAGCGGCGCTGAGCGATTCATTGGCAGGCCGTGGTGGCGACATCGTTCTCAATGCCGATGTCAGGCGAATTGTCCTTGCAAACGGACGCGCTCGAGGCATTGATGTCGCGGGGCACGGAATTATCGAGGCTGACGCAGAGATCTCCACGGCCAACGCTATGAGTACGTTCACGTGGCTTCTCGATCCGGCGGAGGCACCGCGCGAAGCAGTGCGCAAAGTGCAGCGCGCCAGACTATCACACCGGGCAGTTGCCGTTCAGCTTGGGCTCAGCAACGACGTGACTGGTACCAGCTACTTCAACTGTGTTGTGCCGTTCATGGACGACCAGGACCAGGTGTTCGTTGCGCGCGCGCAAGAGATCGATTGGCCAATCTACTACGTATCTACGCTCGTCATGCCAGAGCTTGCGCCGCCAGGTGGAAGCGTCATCGAAGCCTTTCCTCCAGTCGATCAGCATCAGTCGGTAGAGTTGTGGGACGAGCAACAGGAAGCGAACGTACTTGATCTCGTGACCCGCAGCCTTTCGCGAATGCACGACTGCACATCGTCGCGAATCGAGTGCTATCGCCGCGGCACTATCGTGACCGAATGCACCTGTACCACGGTGCCGTCTACTGTCTTTCGCCGGTGGTCAGTCCGACGGCCCTGTTCCCGCACCGGACCTCGATTAGGGGTTTGTACCTGGCGGGCCAGACGACATTCCCCGGCTACGGTGTTGCGCCGGCGGCAGTCTCGGGTCTGCTCGCGGCCCAGGCCATCCTGAACGCCGGCGACGCAAGTTGAAGAGTGACAATCTACGGTCGTCACGGTTCACGTCGCGGATCGCGCGAAAGTCGCGTGCCAGCCGCGCGACTTCGACCCGAGATTCACCCGGCAACTGTACGAAGGTGACCGTATCCGCGACTTCGGCCGCGAGCGCCTGAGCCTTCGGACCACGTACGGCCATGACCACAGGCGTGTGAAGCGTCGGGCCCTCGAGATCTCGCAGCGCCCTGACGGTCTCACCCACCTGGGCCAGCCGCTCGCTCTGTGGGACCACGGGCAGTCCCAGTTCGCGGAGCTGGTCCTCAATTCCTGGCCTCCCGGTGCCAACGCCCATCTCGAAGCGACCCTCAGTGAGCACCGATAGCGAGTGCGCTTCCCACGCGGTGATCCAGGGCGGGCGTACCGGGGACGCATATACCCAGGTGCCCACGCGGATGTTGGCCAGGGCCGCGGCGAAGGCCAGCGTGGGGCCAGGCGCCGGTTGCCATTGCGGGACATCGGGCATCAGCAGTGTTCAGTAGCCGCCGTCGGCGATGCGGCGCACGCGGTCTCGCCACGTCGGCAGGTCAGTTCGGAGCGGGGCAACGACCCCGAATCGGAACGGTCTCGTCATTGCCTGGAATCCTCGCACATGGGCGATGGCAAGCCTGTCACACGCCATGTCGCGTCCTGTGACGCGTTGCCAGCGCGTTCAGACCCCGCTGCCATCTGAAATCATCGACGAACGCCGTCGCCGCGACGCGGACCCGCACCTCCCGGGGGCCAGGGACAGGCACCCGGATATCCTCATAAAGCAGGAGGTCGGGGTCGAAGTACTCGTCGAATCGCACTTCTTCATTGGGAGTCTCGCTTTCCCTATCGTCGTCACGGCGCTCCTGGCGGGCAGCTTCAGCCTTGCCGGGCGAATTGAGCGCGGTGTCCGCGAGTGTGCGGGAATGTCCCTTGAGCTTCTAGCGCCGGGCCAGGGGGGCCAGTGCCGAGCTCACGACCGGATCGCCGGGTGTCCAGTCCAGGTTTGCGTAGGGAAGGGGTCTCTAGGCAGGACATCCGGAGCGATCCGAATCAGACGCTTGCCGAGATTCTCGCCGCGGTACAGCCCTGCGATCGAACCCGGTGCCTGCTCGATTCCGTCGAGGATGTCCTCTCGATAGCGGATCCGTCCGTTGCGCACCCAGCTCTCGAGTTCCCGCAGTGCCTCGGGACTGCGCTGAGCATGGTCAAAGACGAGAAAACCCTGCATTCGCGCGCGTTTGACGAGAAGATGACGCTCGACCCGTGGGCCCTGGGGTGGCGGATCCCAGCTCGCGATGGACGCCGTGCCGCAGATCACCACCCGTGCTCCGACATTGAGACGTCGCATGACG
>WNGE01001220.1_pt1 | contig 32722 bp, 34 predicted proteins | sample 5400651 | NCBI WGS metagenome assembly WNGE01 (sample SAMN13153370, study PRJNA577476) | soil metagenome | isolation source: 60 cm soil or saprolite under grassland replicate 2 | place: USA:California | collected 2016-06-15
CTCACGCGAGCCGGAATGGTGCACTGAGCAGGCGAACCGGCAGCATGACCACGGCCCACAAAAGAGCCAGGACTCCGTGCACCGCAATGCCTACGATGCGGAATGGTAAGAGCAGCAGCCAAACGAACGGGTACGCGACCAACGCCAGCATCGCCACTGGCCAGCAGAGAACGAAAAGAATGCACCAGAGGAAGAAACCAACCATGACGTTTCTCCTGGGTTTAGATACGTCTTGCGGTGTGCTGGAGTTCCAAGATGCACCACCTGGACTTCAGCCTTTCTAGAGAAGATCGATGAGATGGTAGGCCTCGCCGACTCCTTCGATCTGCTCGACGGTAAAACCCCGGCGTTCGAGCACGCGCCTAAGCTTGAGATTCGGTTTAGCACAAGAGACGGCATGCACAATCCATTCCACACCTACCAGATCGTGCAGCTTGGCGTACCGCCTCGATAGGGAAGCAAGAGAAACCAGCACTCCATCGCCACCGCCTTCGATCTGGGCAAGTTCAACCACCAGCCGATCAGAATGGATTTTGAAGGAGCCTAGCAGCACTGCTGAACCGACCCGGAAAACAAGCGGTTCGCCCAGCAATATCAGCTGCTCAACTGTCTCTTTCGGGAGGTTCAGAATTTCATCCTGCCGAAATCCTTCAAACAAGACTTCGTGTCTAGGCATGCCCATCTTCGCTCTAGCGAACCTTGTTACCCGCCACTTCCCTCAGCGCGCTCCCTGGCTCTGCATCCTCGCCTTCTCGAACTCGTCACCTTTCTGCCAGCCGATCATTTTGGGCTGTGATGCCGCCGCCCATCCAAGCGCGAAGCCGAAGCGTGCCATGGCCGCGTCGCCGGTGAAGTCCATGTCGGGACTGTACTCATCGCTCGGCTGATGGTAGTGCTTGTTGGTGAATTCCTCTGCCTGCTGCATACCCCAATCCGTGTTGTGGCCTTTATATTTCATTCCTTCGTTAATCGAGAAGGCGGGCACGCCGACACGGGCCATTGAAAAATGATCGGAACGGTAGTAGTGCCCAGCTTCAGGGTGCGAATCGGGGCGAATGGCCAAGCGAAATTCCTTTGCCATAGCTTCGACCGTCGGATAAAACGTCGTACGCTCGGAACCGACGACTTCGGTCTCTTCGGGCGCGCCGAGCGGCGGAACGTCGTCATAATTCAGATCGAGAGAAATTTTCCCAGCCGGAATCGGCGGATGTTTGCCCAAATATTCCGATCCGAGCAGACCTTGTTCCTCCGCGGTCACCGAGGCAAAGAGCATCGACCGCCGAGGCTTGACTGCGGACTGCGCGAACACACGCGCAAGTTCCAGCACAATGCCGCAGCCGGTGGCGTTGTCGCGGGCACCGTTGTAGATGTTGTCGCCCGGCATATCGGAGCGGATGCCGAGGTGATCGTAATGCGCGGCAAAGATCACGGCTTCACTTTTCAGCTTCGGGTCGGAGCCTTGAACCATGCCGATTACATTGTTCGACGAAAATGGACGGACCTTGCTCACCATATGCGCTTTGAGCTTCGCTGGCAGCGCGACGGGATGGAAGTTGCGTGACTGCGCGTCCTCCATCATCTTGTCGAGATCCATTCCGGATTTTTGGGCCAGCTGCTTTGCCACATCCAACTGGACCCAACCGGCGGCTTTCAACTGCGGGCCATCGGCTTTCAAAAAAGATTTTTCGCCCGAGTTGGAATTGCGCACCACTTCCCACGGATAGCTCGCCATCTCCGACTTGTGAATCAGAATGGCGCCCGCTGCTCCCTTGCGAGCCGCTTCCAGATACTTATAGACCCAGCGTCCGTAAAAAGTAAGCGCGCGGCCCTTGAAGAAATTCGGATCATCGGCAATAGGTTCGTTCACCAGCATCAATAGCACTTTGCCGCGAACGTCCACGCCTTTGTAATCATCCCACTGATATTCCGGCGCCTCGATTCCGTATCCAACATAGACGATGTCTGCATCAATGTCGTTCGAGCTTTGCTGTGTTTGATCGTAAGCGACGTATTGTGCGAGGGGCTTCAGTTTCAGCGCCTCGCCCTTGTTCGGCGTGAGTTCAAACGTAGTTTCCGGCGCCGGAGTAATTCCAACCATTGGGACTTTCTGAAAGAACGTGCCATTGTCCCCCGCTGCTTTAACTCCATCGAGCCAGAATTGAGTGGCAATGTATTCGGCGGCGATATCGCCACCCCGCTGCCCCGTGCCGCGCCCCTCTAATAGATCGTGCGACAGAAAACGCACGTGTGCACGAATGTGCTCGGGATCAATTTTCTCCAACGCGGAAATCGCGGCAGGTGGAAGATGCGCTGACGCCAGAGAATCGTGACTAGTCTTGCGGGCCGCGTGGGCGATCGTGAATACAAATAGGGCCACGAGCGGAACTGCGACGACAACGTACTTTCGCATTCGGAGGCGCTCCTGAATTGATGGTGAACCGACATTGTACGGGAAGCAAAGGATAGAAATTAGGACTCAGCATGCAGAATGTGGAAAGCACAGAGCGCAGTTGTCGGATCGGATCTCCTGCTGCATTCTGTTCTTAACTTCTGCATTTATTTTGCCCGCGCCCGGCGGGCTAGTTCCTGGAGCCTCAACCAGCGCGGAAATCGGCGATCTGCTCGGTAGGTTGAAACACTGGTTTGGCAGCTGCTCCAGCGCTCCCGGCAGCTTTCCGTGCCATTTCTTCGAATTCCCGGCGCACCCAGCCCACGCTGGAGATCTCGATCTCGCCATCCTGAGCAATCCAAAAACTCGTCGGGACATTAGTCAACGCATAGGCATTCGAGGCAGGAAAAGTCTTAGTGTCGTCCAATAGAATTGGAAATGTAATTCCATAATGTTTCGCAAATTCGGCGGTGTCACGTTTTTCGTTCTGTGAAACTCCGATGACGGAAACATTGCCTTTGCCGTACATCTTATAGATTCGTTCGAAATATGGGAGCGCGTATTGGCAGACAGGACACGAGATTTTGAAAAACACCAAGAGAACGGGGCCCCCGTTTAAGGCTTCCTGCAAAGAGAATTTCGATCCGTCCACTGCAGTGAGTTCAAATTCCAAGGCCTTTGTTCCGGCGCCCAAGGCTGCCATCGCTTTTCCTCCAAATAAGCTGCTCAACCATTTCATAAGATGACTCCGGCCTTGCAAAGGATTTTTTTCGTGAGACCGGTCAGGGGAAGTTGCGCAGCCCGATCCGCCTTGACCCATAATCCAGCTATGCTTGAAACGTTTGCACGTTTGATCACGCGAACGGTGTAATCGGTGTTGGTAATCGAATGCCTCAATGAAAACAAAATCATGTCGCTCTCGTTAGTGATAGCGCATGGCGGCAATTCCCACATGGAAGGCATCAGAGTGGCACTTTTTGATCTCCGAACCAGCCGCACCGAACTATTCGATAGAGCCAACTCGTAGGCGATTTCGCGTTTTTGCTGACGAGGCTTGCGTGAAAGACCACTGCCGCGTCCACGCGTGCGGCAAAAGCTTTGAATCGGGCATTGCACACAAAGTGGCTGGCCGGGAACGCAGACCGTGGCGCCCAACTCCATGATGGCTTGGTTGAAATCGCCGGGCCGACTGTTGTCCAGCAATTTCTGTGCAGTGCGCCAATATTGCGCGGTGGTGCCGGCTTTCCCAAGCAGGCGGCGAATCACACGCTCAACGTTGCCGTCGAGCACGGCGACTGCCTCATCAAAGGCAATGCTCGCGATCGCTGCCGCAGTGTAGCGGCCAATCCCTGGCAGCTTCCGCCATGCCTCCGCATTCTGCGGGAACTTCCCGGCACTGACGACGATTCTTGCCGCGGCGCGGAGATTGCGGGCCCGCCGGTAGTATCCGAGACCGCTCCATTCGGCGAGCACACTCGCTTCGCGCGCCTTCGCCAGCTTTTCAACCGACGAAAATCGCCGGAAAAACTTTTCGTAGCGCGGGAGAACTGCCGCAACTCGTGTCTGCTGCAACATGATCTCCGAAACCCAGATCCGATAGGGATCGCGACCGTTGCGCCAGGGCAGGTCGCGGCGGTTCTGGTCATACCAGGAAAGTAGGTTATGCCGCAGTTGAGTGACATCGCCTGCCAATCCGTTCTTGCCTCTCATAAGTTGAACGGATTGTAATTGGGAGACTCCTAAACCCAAAACGAAAAGCTTTTAACCGCAGAGATCGCGGTGATCGCAGAGAATTTCCCGAGTTCGCAAAGAACAGCATGCAACCACCACACCTGTCATTGACCCTTGCCCACTCGACAGGAAATAATGACGGAACCTGCAGGCAGTGAATTTTGTAGCATGGGAGCTAGAGTCGTATGAGCGATTTCAATCGCAAGGTGGAGAACGCATCGGCCCGCGTGAACAAGACCGTTGGTGAAGCGACCGAACGAGTTGAGCAAAAGGCCGCCGAATTCATCAAATACTTAAACGATGAAGTTGTGCCGGCCGTGCGGCAGCACTCGACCAAAACGTTGCGCACAGCTGCAGAGAAACTTCACGAACTGGCGAATTATATGGAGCAGCATTCGGCCTCGCGCAAATGAGACGCCTGTGTTTAGTTCTCCCATTTTTCGTTTTTCTCGCAGGCTGCAACCATAAACCGGCGAGAGTGACGGTTGCCTCCCCGCCGCCCATTGAAGCCAAGCCTCAGAGTGGCAAACCGGCACCAGAAACGCACCCAACCACTACTCTCGAGGTGCCAATCGAAGTTCCTCCCGATACGAAGCCCCTCCTAGTTGAAACTGGAATTGCGAGCTGGTACGGGCCTCCGTATCACAACCGGAGAGCATCGAATGGTGAAATTTACGACATGCACGCCATGACGGCGGCCCATCGCACGCTGCCACTGGGTTCGATTGTGCGGGTTACGAGTTTGGACAGCAGAGATTCGTGCGTAGTGAGAATTACTGACCGAGGCCCATTTATCGAAGGCAGGATCGTGGATCTTTCCCAGGCGGCCGCCGCCAAAATCGGTCTGGTAAAGAAGGGGACGGGTCAGGTGCGGCTCGAAGTCTTGCAAACGCCGGCGCCGATTGAATCTGGCGGTAAGTGGGCGGTGCAGATCGGCGGATTCGGGCGTGAAGAAGATGCGCGGGACCTGGCTGGACATTTATCGCGAAGGTACCAGACCGCCAAGGTGCTCACATTCAACAGTCCTGCCGGAGATTGGTGGGTGCGGGTGCGGGTAAAAAATGATTTACGTGCCCGGGCGGAAGAAGTAATGCACGCTGCAAAGACCAGTGAAGGTGGGATTTTCTTGGTGAGACTGGACTAGAAAAACTGTCGTTGGTCGTCGGCGACTAGCCTTCGCTGTACATTGAAGGTGAGACATGAACGATTGCTTGTTCTGCAAAATCGTTGCTGGCCAGATTCCTGCGAAGAAGGTTTATGAAGACGAGCATACCTATGCCTTCGAGGATATTGACCCGAAAGCCCCGACCCACTTGCTGATCGTGCCCAAGGAGCATGTCATCGACTTGAAGCATGCTGAGCAGAAAGACGCCGAAACCATCGGCCGCTGCCATCTGGTGGCGGCAAAAATTGCGCGGGAGCGAAAAATTGAAGACGGGTACCGAACGGTGTTAAATGTCGGGCCTAAGGCGGGCCAGTCAGTGTTTCATCTGCATGTACATCTGATCGGCGGGCGCGATCTGCGATGGCCGCCGGGATAGAATAAGCCAAGCCGGAGTTGGTATGTTTCAGACCCTATCATCGCCGAAAAGCAAGTCCACGTACTCGATCCTTGGCTCGTTGCTGTTGGAAGCTACAGTTGTGTTCGTCTGTGTCTATCACGCGCCGATTTTTGTGAAACCATCATCGGTGGCGTGGGGTCAGCGCGGCATCTCTGAGGACCTGCTTTACAGTGCTCCCGCTCGAGTTCAGCTTCACCCGCGTCCAAAGAAAACGCTGCCTCGGCTCAAGACCAAACCCATGCCGAAACCGGAAGTCGCCAAGAATGAAGTTGAACCGGCTCGGGCTGGCACTCCGATTGGTTCGCTTTATCACGGTCCGGGAAGTGGTAGTGAAGCGAAACCAGCGCTGCCATTGGTGTTTCCTGATCCAGCGGTTTATTCCTGGCAACTCGGCGGCGTCCAGGGCGACGTGATTGTTGAGGTCACAATTGATGAACAGGGTAGCGTTACCGAAACGCGGATTCTGCAGTCGCTCCAGGAGGATATTGACGACAAAGTCATTGCGACTCTGAAGAGTTGGCGATTCAGGCCTGCTACGGTAGACGGAGTAGCAATCAGTTCACGCCAGGACGTGCACTTTCACTTCCCAAGCTAAAATTCAAGACCCCATACCGCAGAGAGCGCAGAAGAATCTCCAATGCGCAGAGGAACCTAGAAACTAGTTGACCGTTTCTTCCTCTTCCGACGCTCCGTGTCGGCGAAGCAGTTGTGGCAAGTTCTGCGAGAATGCCGACCTCGGCAGCACCATATCGCAACCGACCTCGTGGGCCTTCTGCTTGAGATCACCTTGAACGTGAGACAAAAAACCAATCACGGAAGTTTTCTTGAGCTTGGTTTTGAGTTTGGGAATTAATGAGAGCGGCTTCACCGAGTTGTTGTTGAGATCGAAGATGATCAGCGAGGGCTTCTCTTCCCCATTCTGCTTGATGCGCTCTGCCAAGTCGCTTTCCGCTTTCACGAATTCGACCTTCACGTTCAACTTGCGCGCAGTTTCCTGAATCTTTGCCTGAAAGAAGAGGTCATCCACAAAGGCAAAGATGCGGGAGTTGGCGTCCTCGCGCACCGGCAGAGGTTCAGGCTCGGCCTGCGGATAATTCTGTGAGAAGCCGGGGCGCATGCGGATGCGAGAGCCATTGTTTCCACCAGCCAACGCCGCGCGGTAGCTGTGATCCATGGGAGCGCTATAGACCCCCGAATGCTGCTGATCGCGCCCCGGACGACCGCCGGGATTTGCGCCTCTTGGACGACGACCACGTCGCCGTCTGTTTCTCCCTCCTCCACCGGAGGGGCGTCCTGGTCCTGCATTCATATTGTTTTCGTAATTCCTATTCAGTCCGCCCGGAGGGGGACCTATTTAACCCCAGAGATCACCGCGATTGGGTGGTAGCTTGCGACGCAAATGCACATTCGTGCAGAAAACCCCATTACGTTGAAACTCTAAACTGAACTTGTTTCCGTTGAGCGCCTGGAGCCGTTGGGCGCGGAAGCCCTGCCAGGGGGCAAGGCCGCTGGGAACATCTTCATGGTAACTCTAGACGGGCAACGGTGCAAGGCCTAACCAACCCTACTTTTACACAGAGGGTAACGGTATCTCCGCCCTCTATGACAATTCCACCCTTCGTGCAACGGCGAACGGCGGGTGCACCTGGCTAGTCGAACGCCTAGACAGGAAACTAGGGCAGCACCTGATACATTGCCATCATTCCCGCCTCCATGTGCTCGCTGACGTGGCAGTGATACATCCACGTACCCACGTTATCGGGGACCATGTCCGCTGTAACCATCTGCGCAGGCGACAGCAACACAACATCGGTGCGCGATCCATTTACCGTGACGACGTTCCCATGCCAGTGCGGTGTGTGGAAGTTGAATCCGTTGCCCAGGCTGACCAAATACCAGCGCACGTGCTCGCTCTTGTGCATAGTCATCATTGGCATGTTGCCGAATAAGTACCCATTGATGGTCAGGCGAATGTTCGCGGGCACGAAACCGCTGCCGATAAGTGAGAAGTTCCCTTCCGAATCTGCGGGACTGGCATCGAGCCTCTTCACGTTCTTTGGATCGCCAGTGTACGTCTTGATATTGTGGTCGAGATACCAGCTATTGTTTTCGTCGATCAGGAAATAGGCGGTCACGAACTCGCGGTCCACGTCTTTGGGGGTGCCATCGGGACGGGCCATGCCTTTCTTCGTGATCACCAGGGCGCCGATCAGGCCTGCATCTGTGTCGCGCGGTTCGTAGTTGTGAGAATGGTAGAGCCAGACAATCGAACTCGGATCGTTGGCTCCCGGCCCGGCGCGCTCGGGAACTTGCCAGATGTAAGTGTGCGTTCCGCCGGGCGCAACCACTCCGTTGTGCGTGGGATCATTTGCACCGTCATTGTAGTAAGACCCTTCCGACGGCTTCTCATAAAAAACTCCGTGAGGATGCAGGCTGTACGCCTGAGTACCGTTGTTCTTGAAGAAAATCTGGATCGTATCTCCGACTTCCGCGTGAATGACCGGACCGAGCAATCCCAGGTGCTCCCATTCCGGCGTGCGCTTCTTTAGGCTGGCGAAGGTTGAGTCCGTGTACTCGTGATAAACCGCCTTGCGATACACCTTTCCAATACGGTCTTTGCCCTGCTCCACCCACATCATGGCCATGTGATCGAAGGGCTTGCCGGTCATGGCGTCAACGCCGAGAGGTGTGTAATTCCACTCAACTTCGTCCACAGCGATGTAATACGTACGGGTTTGGCCTTCCGCGTTTGCGAAAGGCGTGAGGGCCAGAGTTGAAACAAGCACAAGGGCGCTGGCGACTGCCAGCTGATGCAGCTTTTTCATGGATGTGGCTCCAATGCGAAGGAAAATAGCGCTGAGGGAGTTTACATCAGCTGGACCGCGCGGCAGCTAGGAATTATTGATTGTTTGCCGTTCCTTGATCAAACTCACGATGACCAAACTCGCCATCAGCCAGACTACGTTGAGTCTTTGGCGAAGAGCGAAGAGCGAAGAGCGAAGAGTTCGATTCCCCATCAGAACTAGGAGTAAGGAGGTAGATTAGCCTACCCTTTGAAGTAAATGGCTACAATCTCGCTGCGGAGTGCTCCATGCACCGCCGGGGGAAGCTAGATAGGTAGTTAGCCCGCGACTTTTCTGTTGGCATCACTCCACTCGGCCTAGCTAGTATTCACTAGAGATGTTTTACCCTGTCTTAGTCGGCCTCACAGTTGCCACTTTTCTGATACTGCCGGCACCGCGAGCTTTCGCGATGTCCCGTCTTGTCGAGACGGCTGGCGTCGTTAGTTGGCAACCAGCAAGACTCGTGCCTGGATCACCAGTCTTGTTTTGTATTTCACCGTCCAGAGAGGTACGCAATCTCACGGCCCAATGGTTTGGACACGAGGTAGCGTTTTTCCATGACGCGGGTAGTTGGTATGGATTGGCTGCAGTCCCAGTCGAAACTGCTGCCGGCACTTACCAGTTGTCCTTGCGCGAAGACCTCGCGAGCGGCAAGTCCGTCGAGATCCAAAAGAAGATCAAGGTGCTGCGTGCCGTTTACCCGAAGATCGCCGCAAGGGTTGCAAAGCAGTTTACAGAGCCTAGCGCGGAACAACTCAAGGAAATTAATGCAGATAAAGGTGTAAAGCAGCAGACCTTTGCGACCAAAAATCCTCAGAAGCTGTGGGAAGGAACGTTTGTTGCGCCGGTCTCGGCTCCAATTTCAGACGTGTTCGGTACCGAACGAGTTTTCAACAAGGAAGTATTAAGCCGCCATCAAGGCCTCGATTACGCCGTTTCAGCGGGAACTCCGGTGGGGGCCATTAACCGCGGGACCGTTTTGCTGGCTAGGCCACTTTACTTCGAGGGCAATTGCGTGATCATTGACCACGGGCAGGGGCTGTTAAGCCTCTATCTACACCTTTCAGAGGTCCGCGTAAAGGAAGGTGACGAGGTTCAACCCAATCAAATAATTGCTCTTAGCGGGGGGAGCGGCCGCGCGACCGGACCTCATTTGCACCTGGCCGTGAGATGGCAGGGCATCTACCTCGACCCAGCGACGTTGCTGAAGATCAAGTTTCCGTAAGATTCCAGTTCCGCACCCTTGTTCCGTTTTCGTAACAAAAGTTTCCGAAACGGGAACGCGGCCCGTTTTGATGTTAAAGCTACCATTGCTTATCGTCTGGCGAACGCGGTGGGGAAGCGCTGAAGTTCTGCATGGGCGAGGGCTATCGGGATCTTGGAGGACTCCCCTCGTCAAGCTCCCGATATTTGTTTTTGCAGACACTCGCGCGGGCATCAGACAATCGCCGCGATCGAATGATACGTAGGCTCCGATTCGACCGGAACGCCATCGCGATAACTCACGGTCTTTCCCGAAATCGCAGGAACTCTTTCGCCGGGCACAATTATTCCGATCAAGTTCAGCGGGTCGGATGCAGAGATGGTGAGAATTCCGCCTGAGGGTGCCACCTTGCGAGTTGCCCGCAACGATTCCACCGCCACGGGCAGCGCGAACTGTTCTCCGACAAATCCATCCACAAATCGCCCGCCACGAATTTCTCCCCGCGCCTCTAGACGTCGAAATGCGATCTGCAACTCACGCCATTTTGGAAGATTGCTTTCGCGCGCAAGCAGGTCGCGGAAGACGACGCCATATCGCTTCAGCAACATCCAGGCGGTTGCCTCGACGGTCCGGTCATGTTCAACCGCGGAATCCGTGTGCAGGATGGCCCAACGTCCGGAGCTATGACGGGGACGAGTGCTTCGTCCACTTCCCTGCCCACTGCGGCGCTTGGGATCAATCAACGAACGTAAATTATCGAAGCCGTCGGCAGTCACGAGGCCTGCTGCGACCAGTTCCCACAGTCCAGTTTCAATTTCGGCTTTGAGCTTTCCGGTCGCACGAACAATATCGGCAAAGAACGAAGCGCCTCGCTGGCGCAAGTATTCGAGAACCTGCTTCCCGACAGCGCTCAACCCCTTGCTGTCGCCGGAGCCGTGGTGAGGCGTCATCCAATCCGCCTCTTCGCGGACGAAGAAAGTGACAGGCGCTACGCTGGTCGGAATCACCCGACGACGACCATTTCCTTCAGAGGCTTCGAGGGTGGCCGGATGCGGCGACAACCGTCCCCAGCCGACCGCACCGGTGAGGCAGAGCTGGTCGAGCCATTTAGGATCGTAGTCGGCAATACGATGCGCGAGAACATGCCGCTCCCACGCGTTGGCAGGAATCTCGAATCCTTGAAGTTGCCGGATGACTTCAAGAGTCGAGCGCTCGCCTTGTACTTGCGATCCGGGAGCGATGTGCTGCCATCGCAGCAGCCAGCGCATGAATTGCGCGGGCGTAACCGGCTCGATCTGTTTACGAAGCGTTGCTACTGTGAGACGGTGAATGCGGGCGAGCAGGCGGCGATCACACCATTCGGTTTCCATCGGCCACGTGGGGACGGGTGCCCCCACCCGTCCGGTCGAGCGGAGCTCGACACCACTCTCCGGACTCCTGGCACTGCTCACACCTGTAAAATTGCCTCGCAGGATTGAGCCAGATGCCTCCAGCCTCAGTAGCGCTTTGTCGATTTCCGAGCTCGCGATGCCGAGCAATCCTCCTAAGCCGCTTGCCGTCGTCGGCCCAATATGGCTCATCCAGCCGGTCACGAGGGCAAGGAGCGCATCATCTTTCGACGGCGTAGCCTGGCCAACCTCGACTGGAGCAGTTTCGAATCTGCCATCCGGAAAAAACACAGAAAATGTTTTGGCGCGTTCGGTCGCGACCCAATACCTGTGATCCCCGTCTCTACCTTGAACTGCCCTGCCAGCCTGATGCAGAGCTTCAAAATATGCACTCCATCTGGAAGCGTGGAGATAGCCGCCCTCGGCTGTCCGCTCGACCAAAGCTCGATTACCCTTAGCATCGAGCGAAAAGGATTGCTCAGCTCCGCTGAGCCGGACAGCCGAGGGCGGCTGTCCCCACGTGAACTCGGGTAGCGCCACCAGCGTGTGCAGCACATCATGCAGTTCATCGGCATCTCGCACATCCGGCCAGGCTTCTTGCCGGACCTGTTCGATCGCCGCTGCATCGAGTTTGCCGACCTCTTCGAGAACGGATTCAGGCAGCATCCGCCGCATCTCGACTGCACGTGCTCGACGCTCTTCGAGCGGCGCGTCGTCCAGATAGGCATAAGGATTTGCGTTCAGGATTTCATGCGAAAACTGCGACGGTACCGGAGTGTCCACTGCGATGCAGCGGATGCGACCGTCTTCCATGCGGCGCAGAAGCTCTTTTACCCCTTCGATGTCCATGGCTTCGGTTAGGACATCTTTCATCACCTCCGCAACCAGCGGATGGTCGGGAATCTGAATGTCGCCGGCGATGTTTTCCTGGCAGGCCGCAACATCGGGAAAAACTGACGCAAGCAGATCATCGGAGCGAATGCGTTGAATTTGAGGAGGAACTTTCTTTCCGCCCTGAAAGCGAAGCAAGGCCAGGGCCCGGTTCGCGTCCCAGCGCCAACGCGTACCAAAAATTGGAGAAGCCAGCGCCGCTTGTTCCAGAATCGGCTGCACGGTTTCGGCATTCAGGAAATGAAAAACGTCGCCGAGCGGAAAACTGTGCTGCTCGGCAAGCGCGATATTCAGGCCGTTGTCGGTGGCCGCTGCCTGCAACTCGAAATTAAAGCTGCGGCAGAAGCGCTTGCGCAGTGCCAGTCCCCAGGCTTTGTTGATCCGCGCGCCGAAAGGGGCGTGGATCACGAGCTGCATGCCTCCGCCTTCATCGAAGAAGCGTTCGGCGATGATGGTGCTCTGGGTAGGAACGTCGCCAAGCACAGCCCGCCCTTCGAGAATGTATTGAATGGACTGTGTTGCACCCGATTCATCCAGTCCGCATTCCTGCATTAGCCAGGAAATTGTTTCTGCAACCTTCGGATCCTTCGGCGACAGCGATACCGGAGAAACACTCTGCAGACGCTGGCTGATTTCGCGCCGCAACTCAGCAACATGAAGCGAAAGCTCTTGTGTCCGCGCCGGGGCCTCTCCATTCCAGAATGGAACGGTTGGTGGCGCTCCGTGCGCGTTTTCAACCAGCACTCGACCTGACTTTCCCTCCACGCGATGAATGCGCCAAGACGTGTTGCCGAGCAGCATGATGTCACCGGCGTTACTCTCGATCGCGAAGTCTTCATCGAGCGTGCCAACAACCACACCTTCGGGCTGCGCGACGACCGTAAATAATGCAGTCTCGGGGATCGCTCCTCCGCTGGTGATCGCCGCCAGCCGTGCTCCTCGACGGGCGCGCAATTTGCGGTTCACGCGATCGTGATGAAGGTAGGCGCCGTATCGTCCCCGGCGCGCGGCGATCCCTTCCGACAGCATTTCAAGAATCGAATTGAAAGTCTCGCGAGAGAGATTGCGATACGGATAGGCGCGGGTGATCAAGCTGAACAGATCGTCTTCGTCCCAACCAGGATCATTTTGATTTGGCTCTTGTGGCGCGAGCGCCTCGCCCGCGAAACTGTTCTGTGTCGAGCGTTGCTCGACCGGACGGGCGAGGGCGCCCGTCCCCACCTGGCCAGTGGCCGCGCACGTCGCCACGATCTGCTGGGCCAAAACATCTAACGGCGAATCAGGAATCATTAACCGATCGAGGTCCCCTTGCCGAATGGCCCGGACCAGCGCCGCGCATTCGAGCAGTTCGTCCCTGGTGGTAACAAAAAACCTACCCTTGGGAACGGCTCCGCGCCAGTGGCCGGAGCGGCCGACTCGTTGCAGCGCAACAGCGATCGCGCGTGGAGAACTGATCTGGATGACCAAGTCCACGGTGCCGATGTCAATTCCCAGTTCAAGCGACGCTGTCGCGACCAACACCTTGATCTGGCCCTCCTTCAATTTATTTTCTGCTGCCAGGCGGATTTTTCGCGACAAGCTGCCGTGGTGAGCGCCAACCCGGTCGTCTCCTAGACGCTCGGCCAAATGATGCGAGACCCGTTCGACCAGCCGGCGCGTGTTCACAAACACAAGCGTTGACCGGTGCTGCTCCGCCAGTTCCGCGATGCGCGCGTAAATCTCTTCCCACATTTCATTCGTCGCAATCGGGCCCAGCAGAGTTGCGGGGATTTCGACAGCGAGGTCGAGCTTGCGCTCATGACCGATATTGACCACCACCGGATCAGGGCGGCCATTTCCGGCAAGGAAATGCGCGACATCCTCAATAGGCTTTTGGGTTGCAGAGAGCCCGATACGGACCGGCGGCCGGTAGGTCAGCGCTTCCAGCCTCTCCAGCGACAAGGTCAGGTGCGCGCCGCGCTTGTCGTCGGCAACGGCGTGAATCTCGTCAACGATGACGGTCTCGACATCGCGCAAAATCTTCCGGCTGCTCTCCGCCGTAAGCAGGATGTAGAGCGATTCCGGAGTCGTTACCAGAATGTGCGGCGGATGCTTCAGCATGGCTCGGCGTTCATGCATGAGCGTGTCGCCGGTGCGGACCGCGGTGCGAATCTGCGGCATGAGCAATCCCCGCTCGCCTGCCATTTGCAGAATTTCGCCAAGCGGCACTTCGAGATTTTTCTGAATGTCGTTGCCCAGGGCCTTCAGGGGAGAGATATAGAGAACTTCGGTGCGGTCGCGGAGGTCGCCATTCAATGCCTTGCGGACCAAACGGTCAATGCAGGCAAGAAATGCAGCTAGAGTCTTACCGGAGCCTGTCGGCGCAGAGATTAAGGTCGTGCGCCCGGCGAGGATATGCGGCCACCCGAGCTCCTGAGGCTCAGTGGGCGTTGCGAATTTATTGACGAACCATTCGGCGACCAGAGGATGGGCCCAGGAAAGGGGGGACATTCGGCTATTTTATTCCGACCATCTCGCTTTCGCCAGTTGTTCGCCTGACAAAATGGGGGGGGTGACAGTTTGTTCTATTGTTTGTATAAGATAAAAACAGGTTAACAGGTTAACGTCGAATACGAGGCCAAGGAGATTTTTTATGAGAGTAGCTGACGCTGTTTGGACTGCGACTGCACTTTTGCACCGAGAAAACCCTGTGAGTGAAGACTTTGAAGTTCAGCAAATTGTCCTTCGTGCCGTACAGGAGAAATTAGTGGGTGGATTCCGTCCAGGCTTGCAGCCTCACGCCTCATGGCATTGTGTCGCTAACAAGAAACCGAACGGCGGGCGCTATCGGATGCTCTATGAAACTTCTCGAGGACGCAGACGGCTGCTTCACGCAGGAGACGAGGTTCATCCAGATCGGAACGGCGACATCAGACCCGATAAATCAGAGCTTCCCGCTGAGTATCGGACATTGGTGGATTGGTACGAAGCAGTGTATTCGAAACAAGCAGCTAGGCCCAGCCAGGCAACGGGCGGAGAGGACCAGCCGTCTTCTCGAAACCCAGGCAACGACGAAATCACTTTGGCAGGGGGCGAGGCGTCGCCGCGAACAGCGTACGTCAGTTCGGCGGGAGCGTTTGTGATTCCCGAAGACTTGCGAAACGAGCTTGGGATTCGGGAGGGAACGCGGGTGGGTGTCTATAGGGAAAAAGATCGGATTATTCTGCAGCCGATTACCAAGGAGTACATACGAAGCCTGGTGGGTTGCGCCAAAGGGGAAACTTCGTTGGTAGAAACCCGTGACCGCCAACATCGGGCGGAGAAATGACTGGTAAGTATGTGCTCGACGCTAACGCCGTTCTCGACCTAGCTGAGGCTGGCCCAGGCTGGCGGCGCGTGAGGCAGTTACTAGATGATGCACTGCAGCAGCGGACTGAAATCCTCGTATCAGTGGTGAACTGGGGAGAGGTCTATTACTGCCTGTGGCAACAGCGCGGCGAAGAAAAGGCCCGACAGACACTGGCGAGACTCTCGCTGTTGCCACTGCGGTTAGTCCCAGTCGATTTGCTGCAAGCTCTCAAGGCGGGAGAGATTAAGGCCCTACATAAGATCCCGTATGTGGATTGCATTGCGGCGGCATTGGCAACACTCCACAAAGCAGTCCTCGTCACCAGTGATCGCGATTTTGAAAAACTCGGGCGACAGGCCAAGATTCTATGGATCCCGCGGAAGTAAGCCATTCGTGTTTCCCTGCCTTTGCCTTCCCTGCCCTCATCTGCCAAACTTAACCAACCCATGGGTCGCATTCACGTTCTTCCCGAGCACGTTGCCAACAAGATCGCAGCTGGCGAAGTGGTCGAGCGGCCTGCCTCGGTAGTGAAAGAGCTGCTGGAAAATTCGCTCGACGCTGGCTCCACGCGAATCAGAATTCAGGTCGAGGCCGGCGGCAAAAAGCTGATTCAAATTACCGATGACGGCTGCGGCATGGTACGCGACGACGCCCTGCTGGCCTTCGAGCGCCATGCGACTTCGAAAATCAAGAATGCCGAAGATCTGCTGAGCATTTCGACCCTCGGATTTCGGGGAGAAGCGTTGCCGTCCATCGCCTCGGTTTCGCGCTTGCGCCTTGAAACCCGTGCCCCCGATCAGGACTCAGGCACTATCATCGAGATTAATGGCGGAAAGATTTTTCGCGTGGAGGAAGCCGGGCTTCCCGCCGGAACATCCATCACCATCCGCGATCTGTTCTTTAACACGCCCGCGAGAAAGAAATTTCTGAAGGCTGAATCCACCGAGCTTTCTCATATCGCTTCGCTGGTCACGCACTATGCGCTGGCCCATCCCGATAAGCATTTCGATTTGCATTCGGCGACCAATGCCATGCTGATCGCTCCGCCTGTAGCGGGCTATAGCGAGCGCGTGTATCAGGTATTCGGTAAGGAGACGCTAGATCAGCTGATCTCGGTCGCTGCAGAACTGCCACTGGCTCACATCGGATTGCCGCAGCCTCCGGCGTGGAGGCGCAAAGACGAAGACGAGGACGGCGGTCCTTCTGCCGAGCCTGGGAGTTTGCGACTCCACGGATTTGTATCGAAGCCGGAGATCCAAAAGCTTAATCGGAATTCCATCTACACCTTCGTGAATGGGAGGTTGATTCGTGACCGGCTCATTCAGCATGCGCTAACCGAGGCATATCGCAACATTCTGCCACCGACCGTTTTCCCCGTAGTTTTGCTGTTCCTCGAGATGCCGAATGCGGAAGTGGACGTAAATGTCCATCCATCGAAAACCGAAGTCCGCTTTCGTCAGCAGTCCGTAATGCACGACTTCTTGCGCGATTCCGTTCGCGCAGCGTTGATGAAGGCGCGTCCCGTGCCGCAATTTGTGACCGAAATTCGAGCGCATCCGACGGCCGGTGCGTCCCTCACACCCGGCGCACGGGGCGCGGCGGCTGGCGAGATCGCGTATCAGTTCGGGGCGACAGCGCCGCAGGATTTTTCGCTACAGGCGCCGGCTCAGCCGGTCATCGCCGAAAGATTTCATTTCTCGGAAGGCATCGAAGTTACCGCCAATGCCGCCATTCCCGTCGCACGCTTTCCGCGACAGACATTCGGAGGGCCGCAGTCGGACCCCACAGCGGATGGCTGCGCTCCAGCAATTCCGGATGAGCCCGAGCCGCTCGGCGATCAGGCCCCGAGCCTTTCTTCCCTAAAACCGCTGGGGCAGTTGCGCGAGTCTTTCATTCTGGCCGTCAATCACGATGGCTTGTGGATCGTTGATCAGCATGTCGCACATGAGCGCGTGCTGTTCGAGCGTGTCCTAAAGCAGCGCGCTCAGCAGAGCGTCGAAAGTCAAAGGCTGCTCATGCCGATTGTGATCGAACTGACGCCGGCGCAACAGGCCGTGTTCGCGGAAATCTCGGAGGAACTGCATAACAACGGGTTTGAAGCAGAGCCCTTTGGAACACGAAGCATCGCCGTGAAAATCGCCCCGGCCGGAGTTCAAGCAACGGAAGTAGAGCACATGTTGCACGAACTGCTCGATCAGTTCTCCCGTGAAGATCGGGCACTCAATCTCGAACAAGTTCGCGGGCGCATTGCAGCTTCCATCGCTTGCCACGCGGCCATCAAAATCAACATGCCGCTCGAACAGAACAAGATGGAATGGCTTCTCAGAGAACTAGCTAAGACCGACTGCCCGATGACCTGCCCCCACGGAAGGCCCGTGGTTCTGCGATACTCAATGAAGGACATACAGCGGGCATTCAAGAGGATCTAGCATTCAGCGATCAGCTGTCAGTTCGCAGCAGGACGCTTTGAGCCCGGATTTCGAGAAACAATGTTTTTGACTCGCGAGAAAGTTAGAATCCAAAGCCTTTGCTGATGGCTGAACGCTTACGGCTGACAGCTTGTTTATGACTTCCGACGAGCTCATCCAATTCCGCCGCGAGAAATGGCACGTGAACGGCATTCCCGTCCGCACGCTCGACGACGCGCGCGGCTTTATCGAGTCCGTCGGATTCTGCCTGACTTATCCCTCGCAACCGCCAATCTCACTGCCCACTTTCCTTGGTGCGTGGCATGGATCGGATGAACAACTGCCGCAACAGCGGGCATTTCTCGATCCGCGCGCCCGCGACGCCACCGATCTGATGGTCCGATTGCTGCGGGACAAGTCGGCATACGAAGCCAATCTGGGTGACGAGAACAACGCGCTTTTGCTTTCGGCTTCAATCTTCCCTTATTTCTATACACTGGTCGGCGATCGAAATCCGAAACAAGCTCCGCAGCCGGGCCCACGCTCGCCGTATTCTGAGCTGGCCTGCGACACGTACAAAATCGTCCATCGCAAAGGTCCGATCTCAAAGCTCAATCTCTTGGACGAACTCGGCAAAGGCATCTCGGCCCCCGCTCTCGACAAGTCTCTCGGCGAACTGTGGTCGAAGCTCCGAATAATCCGCGTGGATTATCATGAGCGCGAAGGTGCATCTTGGGACGTGCTGCATCGCTGGGCCCCCGACGCGGTAGCTGAAGGCGTGAATTGTTCGGTGAACTCGGCACTTTCGGCCCTACTTTCGAAGTACCTGGACTGCGTCATTGCAGCCGATCAGTCTGAAATGGAATTGCTTTTCGGAAACTTCGTTCCGCGCTCGAAAATACGAGAGGCGGTGAATGCGTTGCTGGCCGCGCGGGAACTAAATTTTGTGCATGTAGGAAACCGCTCTCTCATCGAGGTCACACAAACCCACCCGGCACACCGATTAGGTAGCGGATAGTGCATGCGGTCTCTTAAGGATCAGGGATTTGAAATTCTTCCTGATCTCTTCAGCCGGCAAAGCATGCTGTCGCTCGCCGATTCGCTTGAGAGATCAAAGGTACGCCGCAGCCGTGCTGGTGTCCGGAATGCTCTGCAGCTCGGTTCCGTGCGGACACTCGCAAACGATCCCATCCTGCTCGGGCTTGCGAGAGAAGTTTTAGGTCAGCAAGCGGTTGCATTTCGAGCGACGCTCTTCGACAAGTCTCCTCATTCAAATTGGCTCGTGGTTTGGCATCAAGACACTGCGCTGCCGCTGCGCGAACGCCGAGAGGCATATGGTTGGGGATCCTGGTCTGTAAAGGAAGGCGTGATCTGCGCTCACGCGCCAGCTTCCGCTCTGGAAGGGATACTTGCCATTCGAGTTCATTTGGACGATTCGAATGCCGACAATGGGCCACTCAGGGTACTTCCGCAGACACACACAATCGGGGTACTGACGGACGATGAAATCCATGATGTAGCAACCAAAATCGCTGCAGTTGATTGTCACGTACCTTCGGGAGGACTTCTTTTGATGCGACCGTTGCTTATACACGCGTCCTCGAAGGCAAGATTAGAAAATGTCCGCCGGCGTGTTCTGCACTTTGAATACGCCGCACGCACTTCTTTTCCTGGCGGACTTCTACTGGACATGCTTTGATTTCGCTCCCTAAGGTTAAAATCCGCCATGTACAATCGCACTCGAAGATGACCGCCGATTCCCCCCGCAAACTAATCATTGCGATTGATGGCCCGGCCGGCGCTGGAAAGAGCACCATCGCTTCCCGTTTGGCGCGCAAATTGGGTTATGTGAATCTAGAGAGCGGGGCGATGTATCGTGCGCTAGCGCTGAAGGCGATCGAGAACGATATTTCTTTTGATGATGAGGTCGCGCTCGACAATCTAGCGCACAACTCTCGCATCAAGATTGAGCCGACCCTCGGTGGAAATCGTGTGCTGCTCGACGGCCGCGATGTGTCGCAACGCGCCCGCGAGACTGATGTTTCACAAGCCGCCTCCCGGGTTTCGGTGCACCCCAAGGTCCGCGCATGGATGGTTGCACGCCAGCGGGAACTAGGTGTCGATGGCGGCATAGTGATGGAGGGCCGCGACATCGGAACAAAGGTTTTTCCCGATGCCGATGTGAAGATTTTTCTCGACGCCGACCCCGTGATCCGAGAGCAGCGGCGGATTCAGCAGCAACATTCGCGTGGCGCTTCAGCAGAATCCATGGCTGCGGAGTTGCGCGAACGCGATCGCCGCGATCGCACCCGGGCAAATTCTCCCTTGGAAGCTGCGCCCGACGCGGTAGTCCTTGATTCGACGTCGCTGAGCGAAGATGAGGTCTTGCAGCGAGTCGAAGCGCTCGTGGAAAAGAAGCTTGCAGAAAACTAAGCGCCGGACCCAAACTGCAGGCCCGGCGCATCCTTTGCTTTCTCGACTTATGTTTGGCTTAGGCGGACATGGCCCTACGTTGGCCTCGGCCCGTCTCGCGAATGGACGAAACACCGCGACGCAGATTCAGCCAGCCCTGTTCCTGGCAAAGCCGGAACAGGTCATAGCTGTAAGGAATTTCGCCGGTGATGATCTCTTCTTTCCCTTGCTCGTCGGTTACAGAAAAGGCAAGCTGCACCGGTTCATCCGGCGAGTTTTGCTTGGTAAAGTGGACGAGTTTTACGTTGAGAGTCTCCTGTTCTGGAGTTTGCAGTGGCATAGTATTTTCCTCGTCCCTAGTTGGGAACTTGGTCAGTCTAGGTCTGCGGGGAAGCCCTCTCAATCCCCGATGGAGGGTAGATTGGCATTAAGGCTGTGACAATTGCAAGCAGAATTCGCGCGAGATTAACGATTGTGTAATAGATGTGTAATAAGGCGAGCGCTCAGGACTCAGCATTCAGCAGCATTTAGCGGTCAGCGCTTGCATCTGGTTCTCTCTCTGACCTTAGCGGTGCCTTTGCGAACTCTGCGGCCAAGGTCCTTTAGAGACTTTAACCGCAAAGGTCGCAGAGGATCCGCAAAGGTCGCAAAGAACTCGGTTCACCCGGAGCTGATCCCTGACGGCTGAGATCGGACAGCTAAAGGCCCATGCTATACTTTCGTATCCCAACGCCCTTGAACTCGCACGGAGGTTTCTATCGATAAACGTTTTATCCGCACAAATGATCGTATTCGCGCCCGCGAAATTCGCGTGATTGGCGATGAAGGTGAGCAAATCGGCATCATGCCACCTTTTGAAGCGCTGAAAATGGCACGCGAAAAGAATCTTGACTTGGTAGAGATTTCCCCCACCGCGCAACCCCCGGTTTGCCGCATTATGGATTACGGGAAATTTCTGTATCAGCAGGAAAAGAAGGAGCGCGAGGCCAAGAAGCACCAGAAGACAATCACGGTCAAGGAAGTGAAATTCCGCATCAACGTGGACGATCACGACTACGAGACCAAGAAGAACCACGTGCTGCGTTTTCTGGATGAAGGCGACAAGGTCAAGGCCACAATCTTTTTCCGCGGTCGCGAGATGACCCGCACCGGCCTGGGGCGCGGTATTCTTGAACGCCTGATCAAAGACATTGGCGAGCGCGGGATCGTTGAGTTTCGCCCACGGCAGGAGGGCAATACGCTGCATGCCATCCTGGCGCCGAGCGCGAAGAAGCCCGAGGCCAAGCACGCGTCGGCGGCAACGCAACAGCCCAGGGCGAGCCAAGCGTAGAACGTGGACTACCGGTTAAGATAATGCCGCTCTTCGCACTTGTCGTGGGCATCCTTTTGGGGGTACTGGGACTTGGGCTCACGAGCATGGTTTGTCTTTCCGGGATTTGGGGGATCATGCATGGCTGGCCCATCCTCGTTTTGAGCGTACCGATGCTTCTCGCTGGACTGGCTTTTTCTTGGTATGGAATCGCGTCGAGAGATCGCAGGACGACGCCAACAGGATCCTCTTCGTCTGATCATTGAGTGCTGAATGCTAAACTGGAAATCATCATGCCTAAATTGAAGACACACAAGGGCGCCGCCAAGCGCTTCAAAAAGACGGGGACAGGAAAGGTCAAGCGCAACAAGGCATTCTTGCGCCACATCCTCACGTCGAAGGACAAGAAGCGCAAGAGCCAACTCGGGAGCTCGACGCTGGTCAGCGACGCCGATACACCGAAAGTAAAAAGAATGATTCCGTACTAGCACGACTCACGTAGGGGCGGGTGCCCTCATCCGTCCGGCGGAGCATCGCTGCGCGATATTTTTGGTGAGCCGTGATCAAAGCGAGTGAAGAGGCACATCCTGCCTCCAGCCGCTAATTAGAAGTTAAAAAGGAGCTAGACCATGCCTCGTGTAAAACGCGGAAGCAAACGCCGCGCTAAACGTAAAAAGATATTAGGCCGCGCCAGCGGTTATTTCCTGACAAAATCCAAGCTGTACCGATCGGCGAAAGAGGCAGTGGATCGCGCTCTGAAATTCGCCTACTCCGGGCGCAAACAGAAAAAACGCCAGTACCGGTCACTCTGGATCGTCCGCATCGGGGCCGCCGCCAAACTGAACGGCATGAGCTACAACCAGTTCATCCACGGATTGAAGACGGCGGGTGTTGAACTCGACCGCAAGATCCTGGCTGACCTGGCCGTGAACGATGCCGCCGCCTTTAAGAGCCTCACCGAGCAGGCGAAGATCGCTCTCGGCGGGGCCGCGTAACAGCTCTCAGCCATCAGCTTTCAGCAATTGGCAGTTGATCCTGACGCTTGGATCTCCGTGGAAGAGCGGCCATTCATGGCCGCGTCAAAATGCCTTTCGGAATGTTGCGGGTTTCAGGCCGCCAGCAGATTTAAAGGTGGACTGATTCAACTAAAGCCGCGAAGGCGGCGCAAAAATGCAGACCACGGCGCAAGCAGTGGGTAGCTTGGCAAAATGAAGCAGCCCCGCAGGGGCGAAAGAAACGTGGCCTACACCGTTCCCAAACTGAAAGATTTCTCGCCGGCGGCGTTAGACAAGGCCGTTGAAAAACTTCTTTCTGCATTGGAGCAGGAATCCTCGGACCTGGGGAACGGAGACGAGCGCAAAGCCTTCCGCGACCGCTGGCTCGCGCGCAAAGACGGCATTCTCACTCAGATCAACGAACTCTGGCTGAAAGCCGCGCCTAAAGAGGCAAAACGCGAAGTTGGCCAGCGCGTAAACAAACTCAAAGCTGAAGCCGAAGCGAAGATCGAAGGCGCACTCGCGGCCATGCCAGCACAAAAGGACGAATCCGCAATTGACATTTCTCTTCCCGGCATCCGTCGCCCCATTGGCGCTGAGCACCCGATCATCCGCACGCAAAACGAAATTGTTGGTGTCTTCAAGAACCTCGGCTATTCGGTTGCCGAAGGGCCGGTGATTGAAACCGATTACTACAATTTCGAAGCGCTGAATTTTCCGCCGAATCATCCGGCGCGCGACACGCAAGACACTCTGTTTCTCGCGAGCCAGGAGTCGAAGCCGCCGCGCGAACGCCTATTGCTGCGTACCCATACTTCTCCAGTCCAGATTCGCACCATGGAAAAGATGAGGCCTCCGCTGCGAATACTGATTCCCGGCAAAGTGCATCGCAACGACCCTCCGGACGCGAGTCACTCGCCGATGTTTCATCAGGTCGAGGGCTTGGCCGTGGATACGAATATCACATTTGGTGATCTGAAAGGCACACTCGATCACGCCATGAAGGCGCTCTTCGGATCAGACGTGAAGACCAGCTTTCGTCCGTCGTTCTTCCCGTTCACTGAGCCTAGCGCCGAGATGTTCGTCTCCTGTTTCATCTGCGGAGGAAGTGGCAAGCGTGTCTCTGGAACCAAAGAAGACCCGTGCCGTCCGTGCAAACAGACCGGCTGGATCGAGATTCTCGGCTGCGGCATGGTTGACCCGAATGTCTTTGAGTTCGTGAAGCACAACGGCTACGATCCCGAAAAAGTTTCCGGCTTTGCGTTTGGAATGGGCGTAGATCGCATTGCGATGTTGAAGTACGGCCTCGATGACTTGCAATTGTTCTTTCAGGGGGACGTGAGATTTTTGGAGCAGTTTAGATAAAGCAGTCGTTGGTCGTTGGCTCTTGGTCGTTGGCAACAACCCTTAAGGAAAATGTCATTCCGAACCGCTTCAGCGGTGAGGAATCTGCAGTTCTGATTTCGAATAATGAAGCTCTCCGCCCAATGGATTCGCGACTTCGTTGACATCTCTGTCGACAATCGCCGTCTTGCCGAAGACCTCACTTCCATTGGGATCGCGGTCGAAGGCGTTTCCGGCGAAAGCACGGACACGGTTTTCGAGATGGAGATCGGTACAAATCGCCCTGACGCGATGAATCATTATGGCGTCGCACGGGAAGCAGCGGCGCTCTATGGAGCTCCACTTAAGCCGATCGAGACCTCAGCGGCTGAAGGCGCAAGCCCGGATGCGATTCGCGGGTCGGCTAAGGCCGAGCCCTTTCAAATCGACATCGAGGATGCCGAAGGTTGCGCTCGCTATACCGCACAAATCGTCCGGGGCGTAAAGATCAAGGCGTCGCCTACGCACATCGCAGCGCGTCTTGCGCTCGTTGATCAACGCCCAATCAACAATGCTGCGGATGCCTCGAACTACACCTTGTGGGAGATGGGGCATCCCACTCACGCGTTCGATCTCGATCTCTTGCAAGGCGGCAAGATCGTGATTCGGCGCGCCCGCGCTGGGGAAGCGCTGAAGACTCTCGACGGAGTTGACCGCAAGCTCTCGCCTCAAGACCTGATCATTGCCGACGCGAACCGGCCCGTCGCACTCGCGGGAGTCATGGGCGGCTTCGACACGATGATCACAGACAAGACGAAGAATGTATTGATCGAATCCGCATGGTTCGATCCCGTCGCCGTGCGCAAGACCGCTAAGCGCCATGCCATGCACACGGATGCTTCCCACCGATTCGAGCGAGGCGCAGACTACGGCGCGACTCCGATCGCCTGCGCATTGGTGGCGCAGAGGATCATCGAATCTGGCAGCGGCAAACTGGAGGGCAGCCCGATTGACGCTGTCGCTCGTGAACTCGATCAAGCTCCGGTTGTTCTTCGCGTTTCGCAAGCTCATCGCATCCTGGGCTCCAAGCTCGAGATCCATGAAATCGTTGCCATTCTCAAGCGTCTAGGTTTTGATCTGGTTCCTGAGCCCGGCTCGCAGCCGGAATTTTCTGTTCGTATTCCGAGCTGGCGCCTTGATGTGGAACGCGAAATCGATTTGATCGAAGAAATCGCCCGGCTGCACGGATACAACAAGTTTTCGAATACGCTGCCCGGATTTTCGGGCGCGGTGATCGAAACGGCGGAAGCCAAAAAACAATCCAGAGTGCGCTCTTCCCTGCTCGCTCTCGGTTATAACGAAGCCGTGTCGCTGAGCTTCATCTCGCACGAAGATGCCGAGACTTTTTCGTCTTCGCCGGTCGTCGAGTTGGCCAACCCCATCAGTGAAGAAGCGTCGTTGATGCGCAGTTCGCTCGTGCCCGGCATGCTCAACATGGTGGCTTACAACCTGAATCGCGGAATAGAAAATGTGCGGCTATTCGAAATGGGAGATGTTTATGAGGCCCCAGAGGCTGGAACTGCCGAGCATGGCCGCACGTGCCTGGGAGCGACCGGTTCGGAGCTGAGGAGCAACCTTTCACATGGCGCCATTCTCGACAGGAGCAACGATTCAATGCTCGACGTCTTCCGTTCGTTCAAGGGAGATATTGAAGTCTTACTCAAAGCGTTCGAGCACAAATCGCTAAGCTTCGATAATCAAACGTCAGACTATTACCAAGCGGGTATCTCCGCCCGCGCGCTCATGGATGGCGAGGTGATCGCGCAATTCGGGCAACTGCATCCCCAAGTGGCGGCGAAACGAAAACTGCGGCAGAACGTATTTATCGCGGAGGTTTTTGCTGATCGACTCTTGAAGCGCAGCCTCCGCGAGATTCGCTACGAGCCCTTACCAAAATTCCCCAGCGTGGAGCGCGACTTCTCGTTCGTGTTTCCTGACGACGTCCGGTTCGAGAAGATTGAGTCGGCTGTGCATGGGCTGGATTTAGCCGAACTGCGCGAATTTACCCCGATCGAGATTTTCCGGGGAGGCTCGACCCGTTTTACCACAACAGGCAGCTATTCGATCCTGCTGCGCGCGACCTTTCAGTCACATGACCGCACGCTGCGGGAAGACGAAGTCGCCGAATGGTCCGGACGCATTGTGAAGGTACTGCAGGCGCTCGGGGGAATCCAGAGAGCTTAGATCCCTTACTTCTCTTTGCAAACTTTGCGCGCTTTGCGGTGAAAGGCTTTGAAACGAAAAGCTCTTAACCGCAAAGTCGCAGAGTTCGCAATGAGGGACTTCCAGGAGTGTTTGGTCGCCGTTCTTTTCGGTAACTGCTTTCAATTCTCGGACGCGACCCTTAACATAGTGTTCAAACCATGCCCGACACCGTCAAACTCATCGAATGCCCGCGCGATGCCTGGCAGGGCTTGCAAGAGCAAATCTCCACTGACCTTAAAGTTGACTACCTCAAAGCTCTGATCAGCGCAGGCTTCAAACATCTTGATGCCGTGTCTTTCGTCTCATCGAAAGCGGTGCCGCAGATGGCCGACTCGGAAGCCGTGCTGAAGGAACTTGATCCGCCCGACGATGTCGAAATCATCGGCATCGTGGTGAACGAAAAAGGCGCGCAGCGGGCCATCAATACTCAGGCCGTAAGCACGTTGGGTTTTCCCTATTCGCTCTCTCCAACTTTTCTTCGCAATAACCAGCGGCAAACGCCCGAGGAATCTCTCGACGAGTTAGAGAAAATCCAAAACAAAGCTGACGACGCCGGACTGGGATTCGTTGTCTATATCTCCATGGCGTTTGGCAATCCCTATGGCGACGACTGGAATATCGAAGAAGTCGTCAATGCAATTGATGTTTTGGAATCTACCGGGATCAAGACCATCTCGCTGGCGGACACTGTCGGTCTTGCGTCGGCTGACCAAGTCCGGGAACTCGTCGCAGCGGTAATCGATCAATCCGGATACCTTGAGATCGGGGCACACTTGCACAGCCGGCCCGATATGGCGGCGGGAAAAGTACTCGCCGCTTATGACGCAGGCTGCCGGCGGTTCGATTCGGTGATTGGAGGACTGGGCGGCTGTCCTTTCGCACAGGACGCTCTGGTGGGAAACATTGCGACTGAATCCGTACTGCAAACCTTGAAGCAGAGAGACGCTCAGTTGCCGCCGCTTAAGTCGCTCGATGCGTTACTGAAAGCCTCGACAGAGATTGGCGCGCGCTATACGATCTCGCAGGCCGCCGATTAGTGACCAGAAGCCGGACCTGACAGAGAAGTCAGAACCGAGGGCGTTATTGGCGCGGGTTGATATGCCTTGAATCCCGCTCTCGCCATGCCACGCTGCGCCTCTGGATTCTCCATAAAAACCTTCCAGATGTAACCGCTGCGGGCATTTTCGGCCATGATCATCGTGATTCCAGTATCAATACCCACAACATCGCTGTCATACCAATTCTTTGCCGGATTCAAAGCATCCACAAAGCCGTAGCCGCTCCAGGCCTTGGGATAGTTATGGCGGATGGTTCGCAGAACGCGAATTGCCTCTTGTGGAAGAAATGGAAGCGAGCCACCGGCGGCCGCCGGGGCTATGGTGCCATCAATCTGTCCCACGCCCGGAGGTCCTCCCCAAATCACGTAACCGTGGTCGGAGTCGGAGGCGGTTACCCCCCACAAGTCGGCGCTGTAATTAGTGAATATCCTGCCCAATTCGATGCAGAAGCGCCGATGGACTTCCGTCGCTGTCACCGAGTTCAGAAAATAGTCTGCGTATTTGTCTCGCTTATTTCGGAAGTCAAACCAGGCCTGCGAATATTGATGCACAAACAGTGGCGCGAACGAACCGATGTAGCGCATCCCCTCATACTCGAACGGCGTACGCTTCCATGCATCCCACGCTTCAGTACGCAGTGGGTAGGTGGGCGAGCCCAGCCCCAGCAGGTACATCATCATCATTTCGTTGTAGTAGTCCCAGCGATAGGGCAGAAAACCGATTTCCGGGCGCCAGCCATGCGGCAACAACGTAGTGTCCTCTGAAAGCCAGGTCCATTCCACGCGATTGGTGATCGAGTGTGCCAGGAGAGTGATATCGGTATCGCGAAAATGAGTCCGGCAAGTGAGAATGCCGCAAAGTAAAATCGCGGTGTCCACGGAAGAAACTTCCGAGTCCCAAACCCGCTCCCCGGTATTGATATCGGCAAAGTGGTAAAAGAAACCGCGATGGTGTGCCAGCTTCTCGGACAAGAATCTGAGAGTCGTGATCACACGATTTCGCGCGTCGGAGTGCGAGATGTATCCACGCAAATCCCCAATACAAAGCGCAGTCAGGCCAAAGCCAGTGGCAGCAATGCTTGCGACAATCGAATTGTCCATAGATGCTTTCCGCGCGTTACATCGGTCCTTCACCAGGCCGGTCTCGGGACTGGCCTGTTCCCAGAAAAAGCAGCAGCTCAATCGCTCCAGGTCGTCCAGAAGCTGATCGTCTTCCGGAGAGAATGTTGGCGGCTTGATGGGGGCCTTCCCTGCACCCTGCCCCCAGGCTGAAATCCCCTCCAGCGAGGTAAGAGCAGCACAACCTAAGCCCTTCATTATTTCGCGGCGTGAAAAGTGCAAATTCCCTCCACAGAACCATGATGTTAAATGATCTCAGGCCGCGCGAGCACCTGGTCGCGGCACAGTGGGTCCTCCCAGCATCTGCAAGTTCACGGCATAATGCACAATATGGCAATGAGCGTCGCAAAAAAATCATTTTTGATCTTTTTGATTTCCTTGGCAATTGCCTCTTTTTTCTGGGTGCGGCACTTGCGCAGAAGAACTACCAGATTTCAGGGCGCGGTGATTATCCGGAACGACGATCCCCGCAAGCAGCTGCCAATTGCAGATGTTGAAGTCACAGCCAACGACGGCTTTTCTGTCGTACGATCCAAGTCTGACGCTTCCGGCTTGTTCACCATCATTCTTCGCAAACCGCTATTGCGCGGGCAAATCATCGGGTTGCAGTTCCATCATCCGGACTATGCGCCTTTGAGCCTGACCGTGAATACTCCAGAAACAATTACCGTGGCAGCGCTTACTCCCGTGGCCCGGGCAAATCCCATTGCGGACAACTCGCCCCGACAAACCATTGGCAATGTTGTGGTGCGTTATTCGATCAAGACCGCAAGCGCAGTCAATATAGGCAGTGCCGTGCGGGCGTTTGAAGCTGTTAATCAGGGCGGTGTGCCTTGTGCGGCCCACCTGCAATGCTCGCCCGACGGAAAATGGAAGGCAGCGACGGCCTCGGCGACGCTCGATGCCGGCGAGGGCAATGAATTCCGCAATGCGCGTGCTTCCTGCATCGCGGGTCCTTGCCCGTTTACACGCATTGATCCTTCTGGGCTGGAGCACGATGGCCGCACGGTTTCTGTCTCTGGTACTACGTGGTCCGACACCGCAACTTTTCTTGTGGAAGCCGAGGTCTTCCACCCGATGACAACCGACGTGGTGCGGAATTCGTATCCCGCAATTTTTGGCGATGCGCTCAACTTCACCCTGCCGCCCTCAGCCGAAGGCGTAAGCATTCAGGCCGAGCTCAACGGCGAGAGCATCGTTTTTCCCCTCGGTCCTGCCATGATTCTGAGCTGGGCCGACTGCAACCTCAGAATCAATCGCGACCAGACCCGGGTCTTTCGCTGCGAACTGAAGCCGGGATACCGATGGGTCAATCCCGTTTCCTAGTTTTGGGTTGACTTCAATCGCCATCTCAGAGTAGAAAAGCAACTCTGTCGCTAAAATCCAGCACCTCGGATTTCCCTTCGAAAACCGCGAATGGTGGGGCGACCATCCTCATCGTCAAACTCACTGCCCGAACGTCACATTCAGCCCGGTCGTGAAGATCACGTCATTCTGCTTCTTTAGCGGGGGCGGGTTAGTGACGTAAATGTCAGAGAAGGTCAGCTGCCACCCAAGAACTTTGTTCAATTTGGTGACGGTGCCGAAGTCGAATGTTCCGCGGTAGTCTCCTGCGCTATTGAGATCCGGGAAAAAGTAGAGTTTCTCGTTCACTATTGTGCTCTTGCCCAGCTTGTGCAGCAGCTCTTCTCCCAATGTCAGTGCGATCAGATTACGGCTGAACAAGTCATAGGATTCATGCGTATAGTTCACACCTCCGAGCAGGTCGAGGGTAGTCGCATCACTCTTGATTAGGTGGTAGCCGGCGCCGCCGCCGAACACCGACCGCAAATTCAGGGTCTGCAATGCGTCGGCAAAAAAGTCGCCTGCAACAAATCCAAATATTTTCTTAGTCACGTCGTGGTCATATCGCAACCCGCCCGCTTCAGTGTTGGCCGTGGTCGAAGGCACCGCACCAGCAGCACTGTTTTTGGCATAGACCGAGTTGGCATATAGGCCCAGCTTGTCATCTAAGGTCTGGCGTGCACCCAGGAATCCAATAGCCAGGTTCGAAGTCTCGCTATTGCCTCCAGTGAGCGCGAAGCCAACGTTCAGTCCGGCTTTCCAGCCTTGCATCAATCCCGGATGCAGCGTCTTTTCATACGTCGCCTCCTCGGCATCATTGCGCAAGTTCTTCACATCGGATTTCGTGGTCTCAACCGAACCCGCACTGGTTGCGACCAGCAACTTGTCGTCTGAAGAAGTCACCGTGCCAACCGCCGTTTTGCCGTTCTGCAGTTCGAGATGCAACGCGCCACTCGACTGCATGGTCTGCACCGCATCCCACTTCAGGGTGACGTCTCCGGCATAATCGGTATGAAGAACCAGCGTCTTGCCGTCCGACTTCGCGATGGTGCCGCTGATGCGGTCACCGTTCTTGAGTGAAACCTGATCGCCGAGGGCCGCCCCAGCAAGCGTGAATGAAATCAACACTCCAAGAAAGAGGAGTCTGCACATAATAGCCTCCAAAAAATGTGACATCTTAGTGCGGGAGAATCGAGAGTAGGTTGCAAGTTGGAAAAATTGCAAAATGGAGAGCAGTTCGGAACTACTCCGGTTTGGGCGCTTCCGGACGTGGCCGTAGCTTGATATATCGATAGAATCTCACCGGACCTCGGCCTTTCCAATACTCCGCATCGTAGCTATCGATCCCTGGACCATGACTGAGTGTGCTGAAGAAGGCGTGCTGCGCAGGATTGACGACAATTCCGACGTGCCCGCTCCAGACCACCAGGTCTCCTGGTTGCGGGTGTTTCACGCGCCGAAACTCATCGGTTCCGTCGTAGAGATCCGAAGAACTTGAATACGGATATGAGAAACCAGCCCGGTCATAGACTGCATGCACCAGATGCGAACAATCAATGTGGCGGGTGGCGTGTGCGCGCGAGTCAAGCGCGGCGGCAATAACCAACAAGCCGTCATCCCGCGTCAGGGTTACAGGCACTTGCGAACGCCGAATATCCTTCCTGGATGCTTGGGCGCTTGCTGTTCCGGTCGGAGGGCTTTGGGCGTCACAAAATGGACGGGAGGCGAATGCCCCAAGTACCAAACCCATCGCGAGCGCTGTTCGGCCAGTTCGCATATTCGATATTGCGCCGCCATCGCCTGAGTTGAGGAGATTACGCAGGTGCATCTGAAGCGAGGCACCCCCAGCCACGCCAATGGCTCTGAGAAAGATGCGCGGAGCGGCGAAAGGGGCTGCTCGGGTTTAAATGGTGGGCAGTGCAGGACTCGAATCCACGCTAAAACGTAAATACAACAACATGCAGGTCAGCGGATGACACCTAAGACCATGAAAAGCGATGGTAGGCAAACAAACGGAGCGCAAATGGAGCGCGTACAATGATTCCCATGAGAGTCGGAATCGTAAAGACGGGAAACTTCGGACATAACGTGTACACCGCTTGTCTAGCACAGGAACTCACTCGCAGAGAATTCGAGCAGATTGCGGACTTAGAGCAGTGGCCCGAACCTTTCCGTCAGATGTGCCGTGCCGCGCTGCGATAGTTATTCTCAATGACGATTACAACTGTCGCACTCGTTATCATCGTGGCTCTGTTGATAACGATTGTAGAAGAGATTTCGAGAAAGAAAAGTTAGGCACAAAAGCCCGCTGGACAACACACAGCGGGCCTCCAGTGCGCTCGCACGGGACTTACAACCTTCGGATAGCACTATCCAGAAGTCCCGGACAGATGCAGTAATCGCCAAGACCGTAGGCGTGGGAGAAGCAACCGTCCGCCGCGCCCCCATCTCCTTAGCCGCCCGGTTAATGGAGCGCTGTGAGTCATCCCGTTTGCGTGCCTGCAATGGTGTAGTTTCAGCACCATTGCACTTTTCGGCCTTGGCCTTTCCTCCAAGGGCTTGTGTCTCTTTCATGCCTTCCGTCGCGTACACCTTGGTCCGTTGCGCCGCTGGTAAAGGGACGGTTTTTCCACAGAAAAGAGTTGCACCACAAAGTGTGCAATCCTGTACTATATGCGGCTGCAGTGGAGGTGGGTCAATGCCACGCGGCGGAAGACGAATCCCCGGCCCCGGTAAGAAATTAGGACGCCCTAAAAAACTGGTATCCACTTTGGCGGTTAATCATATTCAGCCCGCCGATGTTGGCCAGATGTCCCTCGCGTATCCGAGAATTCGTCCTGAATATGAGTTATCCGAGGGCCAACGGCATGCCCTGATTGAGAAGCAGGGCCATCGCTGCGCGGCGTGTGGGGAACCATTCACACGTACACCGTGTGCTGACCACTCCCATACCACGCGTAAATTCCGTGCGCTGCTCTGTACACCGTGCAACACAACTATCGGGTGTGCAAGAGAAAGCCCTGAACGCCTCCGGGCTTTGGCGGTATATCTTGAGTGTCATGGCGTCAGACCTGCCGCGCCGTTGTATGAACGTGTGTAAGGGCTATGCGAAGTAAAGCCCGCTAGACTCTTCATAGCGGGCCGCACGGATGCC
>WNGE01001221.1_pt1 | contig 32721 bp, 25 predicted proteins | sample 5400651 | NCBI WGS metagenome assembly WNGE01 (sample SAMN13153370, study PRJNA577476) | soil metagenome | isolation source: 60 cm soil or saprolite under grassland replicate 2 | place: USA:California | collected 2016-06-15
GCCACAACTACGGCCAGGGCTCGAGCCGGGAGCACGCGGCGCTCGCTCCGGCCCAGCTGGGAGTGAGAGCCGTGATCGCGAAGAGCTTCGCGCGCATCCACCGCCGCAACCTGATCGCCCAGGGGATCGTGCCGCTGCTTTTCAAGGAGGAGGCGGACTACGACAGGGCCGAGCAAGGGCAGAAGTGGGAGATCCAGGACCTGCACGCGATCGCCGAGGGCGAAGACGAGCTCCAGGTCGAGATCGAAGGCACACCGGCCTTCACCGTCACGCACGACTTCCTGCCGCGCGAGCGCGAGATCGTCGTCGCCGGCGGGTTGATCCGCTACCTCAAAGCGCAGCAGCCGGCCCGCGTCTAGCAGGAGGGTTTGACGGAATACCGCTCGTCGCCGGGGTGCGATGGTCGTTCCCAGGCAAGGACGCAGGGAGCGCGCGTACCAGTAGGTACGTAAGCGACTGAGGACACAGCCTGGGGGCGAGCAGCGCGGCCCGGCGGCACAGACTGTATTTCGTCAAACCCTCCTACTAAGCCGCGTCGGCCGCGCGCGGCAGCTCAGCGACCACGTCGCCGGTGCTTTCGAGCTCGTGCGAGTCTGCGGCCTGGTCGAGCTTCAGCTCGAACTTGTCGAGCCGCTTCTCGGCCTTGCCGAAGCTCGAGTTCGCACGGCCGAGGTGCGTGCCGACCAGGTCGAAGTCCTCCTTGAAGCGCCCGAAGTCCTTCTGTAGCTGCGCGCAGTAGGCCATTACCTCGTGCGCGTGCTGCTCGATCTGCAGCCCCTTCAGCCCGAGCAGGACGACCTGCAGGTACGCGGTCAGCGTCGTCGGGGACACCGGCAGCACCCGCTTCTCGTGGGCGTAGGTGAGCAGCGCGCCTGTCTTGCCGCAGACGAGCTCGTAGTAGATCGCCTCCGACGGCAAGTACATGAACGCAAAGTCGTAGGTGCCCTCGTCGGGCCGGATGTACTTGGTGGAGATCGCGTCGACGTGCCCCTTGACGTCGCGCGCGAACGCCTTCTCGTGCAGCTCGCGCTCCGAGCTCTCCTGCGCGTCGACGAGCCGTTCGAAGTTGTCGAGTGGGAACTTGGCGTCGATCGGGGCGAGCCGGTCGACCCGGATCACGGCGTCGACGCGCTCGCCGCTCTTGAACCCGTACTGCAGCGAGTACGCCTCGGGCGGGAGGCGGTCGCGCAACAGGTTGCCGAGCAGCAGTTCGCCGAAGCCGCCGCGCGCCTTCGGCGGTCGCAGGACCTGCTGCAGCTGGCCGAGCTCCTTCGCATGCTCGGCGAGGAGGGTTGTCGCCCGGCCGACGTCCCCGAGTTGCTTGTGAATCGCGTTCGTCTGCTTCGAGGCGTGCTCCATCCGCCGGTCGACCTTCGTGTCGAGCTCGCCGAGGCGGCGGTCCATGGTCGCGGTGATCCCCTCGAGCTGTCGCCCGACCTCGGCGTTCCGAGCGGCCAAGGCGGCATCGGAGTCGGCCTTGAAGCCCTGGAGCGCGCGGGTCAGCCAGACCGCGAGCGCGGCTCCGCCGACGAGAACGAGCAACAAGATTGCGATTGCGAGCATGGCCGGCGAACGCTAGAGAACGCGTCGGACGCCATGACAAGGGTGGCCGGAGCCGCCCTCTGTGAACTAGTTGTTGTCGGGCTGGGGCTAAGTGTCGCGCTCAGCCTGGTGCTCGGCGGCCTTCTCGCGCTCGGCCTGCGCCATCTCCTCGGCGGTTTCGGCTCGATCTTCGGCCATTCCCTGCTGTTCCTGATGCATGCCTTCGCTCTTCATCGAGCTGTCGCCGGTCATCTCGCCCGCGGTCTTCTTGCCACGTCCGAGCAGCCTGTCCAGGAATCCCATCTTTTGCCCTCCTTGAGTGAGGAAACCGGAGTATCGAAGATCGCGATCGAAAAAGCCAACCGACCAGAAGCGCCGAGACTCTGGCTACCATCAACACGGCCTTGGCGAAGAAAGCGCGTACCCCTCTGCCGCCGCGGCCCGTCCAGGCACCAAAGCGGCGCGATACGAAGAAGCCGAGAAGCGTGCCCGCGGTCGGCGGTCAAGGAAGGCCGCCGTGGCTACTTTACGGCCTCGCAGCGCTCGGACCGGTCGCTCTCGCCGCCGTGCTGCTGGTGCTCTTTGTCGGCGGCAACGGCTCCAGCACCAAGAACGTCACCGGCTCGGCGCCGAAGCTCAACTACGCCACACTCCCTGGGCTCCAGAAGGGAAAGGCGCCGTGGCCGCCCGAGTACGCCTCCCTGCCGGACCGGCTGGCGCCGCTGCAGCTGAGCTCCCTCGGAATGCAGGGGTCGACGCTGCACATTCACCAGCACCTGGACATCTTCGTCAACGGCAAGCACGTGACGGTTCCAGCGCTGGTCGGGATCTACGCCAACGGCGACTCGACCCAGGGCGGCTTCTTCGTCGAGCTGCACACACACGACCCCTCGGGGATCATCCACCTGGAGGCGCCGAAGAAGGGCGTGTTCACGCTCGGCCAGTTCGTCGGTGTTTGGGGCGTACGGCTGTCGAAGCAGTGCATCGGCGGGTACTGCGCGGCGCCGGGCAAGCCGCTCAAGTTCTATGTCAACGGCAAGCGCTTCGTCGGCAACCCGAACAACATCGTCCTCCACCAGCACGACGAGTACGCGATCGTCTACGGCAAGCCGCCGGCGAAGATCCCGTCGACGTACGACTGGGGCCCGTCGGGCCTCTAAGCGGCCCGGAGCCGGCGCTATTCTGGCGCCGCCGGGGTGGCGAAACTGGTCATACGCGCCTGACTTAAAATCAGGTGTCTCCTCTGGAGGCGTAAGGGTTCGAGTCCCTTCCCCGGCATCTAGCTGGGCGCCACGATCCGCATGGGCTGGTTGAAGTTCGTGTAGCGGTGGTGCATGAAGTGCGCCGCCGCCGTCATGTTCAGCTCCAGCGGGCGGTGGGTGCTCGGGTCGACGGCCATCTCGAACCATGCGGGCAGCCGGGGGTCGAAGAAGCTGACCAGCCGAGCACGCCGGCCGCCGATTCGCGTCCAGCCGAGCGCTCTTGCGTTCAGCCAGCGTGGGCTCCACTCCGCGCCGGGGAGCTGGAGCGGCGTCTGCGCCGAACGCAGCAGCGGTCCCTTGCCATCCGAGTCCCACCGCTGCCCGCCGATCACGATCGCCCGCGATCCAGCCGAGGTGACGTAGGTCAGGCGATCGGGCGCAACAATCCGAAACCTCGTCGTCAGCTTGTCGCGCGGGCTGGAGGCGAGGCGCTCGTGGATCACGAGGCTTCGTAGGCTCGTAAAGGCGCGCCGCGCCTCGGCCACGAGCCGGCTCGCCGGCTGCGTGGGGCCCGGGATCGCAAGGCGGACTGGCCCTGAACCGAGCAAGACCTCGACTCGGCGTGCGTCGATTCGCGCGTTGGCCCGGTAGCACCCGGGCCCGCAGGCCGTCGCGGCGATCGTTCTGCCCCCGGCGCGGAAGGCGACCGAGAGGCCGTCGACGCCGTTGTCGTCGGGCCCGAGCACGGTCGCCTGGAGCTGCCCGCCCGGCCTGACCGCGAGCCCGACCGCGCGGTCGCCCGATTCCCCGGCGATCACCGTTGCACCCGGCGGAGGGTCGGCGATCGGTTGGGGCGTCAGCGGACCGGCGACCGCGGTCGCGAGCTGGCGGCCCGGCGCGAGGTCGGTCAGGAACGCGACCGCGACGACGAGACCGGCGAGCACGACGAGCTCGACCGCGACGTTCCGGCGCAGAGCCTCGAGGCGCAGCCTCGGCACGAGCCGAGAGCGGTTGATCCAGCCGAGCGAGACCAGCAGAGCCAGAAGACCTGTCTTGACGAGGAGCGCCCGCCCATAGCCGGAGCTCCAGAGCTGGCTCACGGCGGAGAGTTCCGAGAGCGCCCGGATCAGCCCTGTCGCCGCGATCACCGCGACCGACACGAGCGCGATCGCGGAGAGCCGTGGCACGAGCGCCGCCGTGAAGCGAGCGCGCTGTTCGGGCGAAAGCTTCCGCGCCGCGCGGGGCAGCCCAATCGCCAGGGCGAGCAGTCCGCCGATCCAGACCGCGGCCGCGCCCACGTGCAGGATGTCGGCGGCGACGTTCAGCGGCCGCGGCCACTGACCGCGGTCGAGTGCATGCCCGGCTACAGACGGGATCGGGAGGAGCGCCAGCGCGCAGACGAAGGCGACGCGCCCGAACCGTCGGTCGACGAATGCGATCGCCGAGAGCGTCGCGCCCACGACTGCGACGATCCCGCCCACCTCGTAGGCCAGCCCGAACCGGGTCGTCCCGGGATCGTGGTGCGGAATCAGCGTCGAAGCGCCCAGGAAGGCCAGGAAGAAGCCCGCGAACGCGAGCGGCCAGAGGACGCGTTCGTCCGGCTCTGCGCCCGCCGCGCGAAGCGCCGGCCGCCAGGCCAGCGGCACGAAGAGGGCGACGCCCACGGCGACGAGCAGTCCGGCGAAGAAGAACCAGCGGGAGATCACAGTGCGGGTGAGGTTCCTGCTCCCGGCCGACAGGGCGGCGGTCGGCGGCGCGCGCCCTGCGCCAACGGCGAACGCAAACACACCGTCGATCGTGTGCCCGTCGTCGGAGAGCACCTTCCAGCGCACCGTGTAGTCCCCGTCGCGAAGCTTTCGCAGCGGGATCGTGACCACCCGGCCGCTTGCGCTTGGCTTTCCGGCCGTGACGGCGCGCTTGTCGGAGTTGCCGACCACCGTCGTCCCGCCGAGGACGCGGACGGTGTCGTCGAACCGGATCGTCACCCGTTTCGGCGCGCTAGCGAGGACGTCGCCGTCGCCCGGCGTGGTCGAGACGATCCTCGCATGCGCCCAGGCCTGCGGCGCCGCCGCCGCGGCCGCCAGGAGCGCCGCGGCCGCGGCGAGCGTGCGTGTCCATCGCGTCAAGGTCTCGTCACGGAATTTCGTGGTGGCGCCCAAAGCGGTTCGCCGCCAGTCCATCTTGCCCGCACCTAGACTCCTTGCGATGGCCGAAGTGCAGGACGTTTCGCACGATTCGGGTCACCTGGAGTGGGAAACGCCACTCTTCAACCAGGCGATCACGCAGTTCGAGCAGGCTCTTCCTCACGCCGCCGTCGGCGACGCCGTCGCGGAGCGACTGCGCTATCCGGAGCGCTCGCTCGTTGTCAGCGTCCCGGTTCGGCTCGACGACGGACGCTGGCGTGTCTTCCCGGGCTATCGCGTTCAGCACTCGAGCGTGCTCGGCCCGACGAAGGGTGGCGTTCGCTACGACCCGGAGGTCGACCTTGGCGAGTGTGCTGCGCTGGCGATGTGGATGACCTGGAAGTGCGCTCTGCTGCGGCTCCCTTACGGAGGAGCCAAGGGCGGCATCCGCTGCCATCCCCGCGCGCTCTCGCTGAACGAGCTGCAGGCGCTCACGCGCCGTTTCACCTCGGAGCTCCTGCCGGTGCTCGGCCCCCAGCAGGACATTCCCGCGCCGGACATGGCCACCAACGAGCAGACGATGGCGTGGATTATGGATACCTACTCGATGCAAGTCGGTTACGCGGTGCCGGAGATCGTCACCGGCAAGCCGATTGCGCTCGGCGGCTCGCTCTTTCGCCACGAGGCCACGGGCGCCGGCGTCGTGATGGTGATCGAGCGCTGCTGCGAGAAGCTGGGAACGCTGCTCGCCGGCCAGCGCTGCGCCGTCCAGGGCTTCGGCAACGTCGGCGGGATCGCAGCGGCGGAGCTGCACGATCGCGGCGCGCTCGTGGTCGCTGTCTCGGACCTGTCCGGTGGCATCCACCACGAAGGCGGGCTCGACATCCCGGCGCTCCGTTCGTACGCCGAGGCGAACGGCTCGCTCGCGGGCTACGACCGCGGAGAGCGTGTCACCAACGAGGAGCTGCTGGAGCTCCCTTGCGACATCCTCGTGCTCGCGGCGCGCGAGGACCAGGTGACGGGCGAGAATGCCGGGCGGATCCAGGCGCGAGTCGTCGCCGAGGGCGCGAACGGTCCGACGTCCGTCGAGGCTGATGCGATCCTCGGCGAGCGGGGCATCCTCGTCCTGCCCGACGTCCTCACCAACGCCGGCGGCGTCACCGTCTCGTACTTCGAGTGGGTGCAGGACATCGGCCGGCTCTTCTGGGACCGCAACGAGATCCGCGCCAAGCTCGCCGACAAGCTCGCCGATGCCTTCGAGCGGGTCTGGCGCCTGGCGGAGGAACAGGGGCTCTCGCTCCGCAGCGCCGCCCTCGTCGCCGGCATCCGCGAGGTTGGCGCCGCCTTGACGTCGCGCGGCATCTACCCGTGAGCGACCGCGTCCGAGACGCGATGCTGGCGGAGCCGCGCACGCTCAGCGGCGACTCGCCGGCGCAGGAGGCCGGGGAGCTGCTGTCTCGGCCGGAGGTTCGCGCCGTCTTCGTCTGCGAGGACGAGCAGCTCGTCGGCGTCGTCACGCGCGGGACGCTCGTTCGCGACGTCGTCGCCGCGGGGCGGGACCCGGCGGAGACGCCGGTGCGCGAGATCGCCGAGCCGCCCAGGCACACGCTCGACCCGGAGCTGCCGCTGGACGAGGCCTTCCGCTTCCTCGAGGACGAGGATCTCGAGCGCGTGCCCGTGACCGAGAACGGCCGGCTCGTCGGCGTGCTCTCGCGAAGCGCACTGCAGCGCCGGTTAGCCGAGGACGAACCGCCGCCTCTAGACGAGGACCCCGGGACCCCGTACTAACAACAGGTGTAGGCGCCGGGCGGCGCTGCGCCCTCTTCGGGCTCCGGCAGCTGGGCAGCCTCGAGCGCGGCGCCGTCGAGAATGTCGTGCTCGCTCGCCTCGAGGCCGTCGAGATCGAAATGATGGAGCACTTCGCCGAGTATCACGGTGCCGGCGACGATCACCGGCGCCCGGTCGGGATCGAGTGCCGGGACCTTCCGGCGTTCCGCGAGTGGCAGCGCCGCGAGGCGCTCGAGCTGCGCGCGGACGCCTTCGCGCGAAAGGCGGTGGCCCTGCACCAGGTCGGGGTCGTACTCGGCGAGCCCGAGGTCGAGGGCGGCGATCGAGGTGATGGTTCCGGCGACGCCGATCGCGGCTTGTGGCCGCACGTCTCGAGGGACGCCCTGTGCAAGTAGTTCACGTGCCGCCGCGCTGCAGGCGTCGAGCTCTCCGTTCGTTGGCGGATCCGAGTGCAGGAACCGCTCGGTCAGGCGAACGCCGCCCATATTCAGGCTGTCGTGAAAGCTGAGGCCCGCCGCTCCGCCGACGACAAGCTCCGTCGAGCCGCCGCCGATGTCGATCACGAGGGTGTTCTCAGCCACGTCGCGCCCCATCGAGGCACCGCGGAAAGTCAGCTGGGCCTCCTCGTCCCCGGAGAGTAGGCGCGTCTTGAAGCCGTAGCTCCACTCCACCTCGCCGAGAAAAGCTTCCCCGTTTTCGGCGTCGCGAACGGCGCTGGTCGCGACCGCGAGCGTGCGCTCGGCGCCGAGCTGCTCGGCCTCGCGCCGGAAGTCCGTGAGCACGTTGCGAACCCGCGCGATCGGTGCGGGGAGGAGGCGCTTGCGTTCGTCGACGCCCTCGCCGAGACGCGTGATCTTCAGGCGGCGGACAACGTCGTGGAGCCGCCCGTCCTCGACGTCCGCGACGAGCAGACGAGTGGAGTTGGTGCCGAGATCGACAGACGCGACGCGCACGTCGAGAGGCTACGCGCTGTCGGCGGCCTTGCGCTTCCGCTCTTCCTCTTCGCGCGCCCTCGCCTCGTGGTATGCGATCCGCTCGCGGACCATCTCGTGCGTCCGCTCGCGCTGGGCCCACTCCTCAGGAGTCACCTTCTGGTAGATGGTCGATCGGCGCCTCGATTGCGAAATCGTGGCTGCGTCAGCTTGGTCGCACAAGTGCCAGTTGCGAACAAGTGAGCCTCGGCGAGCCGCGCTATAATGCGACCTGCGACGCGGGGTGGAGCAGTCAGGTAGCTCGCCGGGCTCATAACCCGGAGGTCGCAGGTTCAAATCCTGCCCCCGCTATGAACCCATTAGCGACCAGGCTCTGAAGGTCGCGGGCTTTTGTGAAGGCGCTCGAGACGAGCGCCTTCACGTGTATCTGGCGGGCGTTCCGGTCCAGCGAGACCGAGAGCCGAAACGCGTCGAAGACGCGGCGGCGGAGTTCTGAGTCGGCGGCCGCGAGGGCGTTCGTCAGCGATGCGCCTGAATGACATGGTTTGTGCACTGCCTAGTTCCGCCCTGACGGAGGTATATGCGACCTGCCGCCGGTCATCTTCACGCCTGGTGAAGGAGAGGCGTACCAGATGCAGTGTTTCTATACGCTGCAGCGCTGGCCGATCTTCTCGTAGGCGTACAGGAAGACCTCGAGGCGCTCGCCGCGAATGTCGAGCGCGCCCTGAGACGCATTCGCGGGCTCCGTGCCCGCTAGCGCCCGCAGGTTTCATAGGCGGCCGCGAGCGCGTGGAACAGCGTCCAACGAGATGCGAGAGGCCCGATCGGTCACCGGGCCTCTCATACCGGCCGGTTATGGGACCACGGTCGTCGACTCAGTGTCGGTGTTGTTGGCGGTGTTCGGGTCGGTCGTGGTCGCCGTGACGGACGCTGTGTTCTGGATCGTGGTCTTCTTCGACGGGGGAGTGACCACGATCGTCACGGTGACCGTACTTCCGCTGGCGATCGTCCCGAGATTGCAGGTCACGATCCGTTTCTGAGGCTGTGTCAGAGCGCAGCTTCCCTGCGTCGAGCTCGCCGTCCCGAAGGAAGTGTTGTTCGGCAGATCGTCCCTCAGCGTCACGCCGGCGGCCGCCGAGGGGCCGCCGTTGAGCACCTTGATCGTGTAGGTCAGGCTCTGCCGGGTGCTCACGGGGTCGGGCGAATCCGTCTTGTCCACCGAGAGGTCGGCCGTCGGCCCGCAGCCAATCGTGGACTGCGTGCCGCCACGGGTCAGGTCGCGCTTGGCGTTCACGTTCGACGTGAACGTCTGGCCGCGGAGGCCGACGAGGACGGAGCCGGCGGCGAGCGCGGGCCCGTGGGTGACGAACGTGTTCAGGCTCGACAGCGGCACCTTGACGACGATCGTCTTCGTCGAGGTGTTGAAGGACCCGGTCGCAGCGCCCCGCCGCGTGTAGGTGATCGTGCCATCGGAGTTCCGGACAGCCGTCCCGAACGAAAACTGTGACGGCTGCGTTGGGTCGGTCGATGCCCGCAGGAAGAACTGGTCACCCCGGTCGGAGAGACCGAAGCTGTAGTCGCCGGTCGGGCTCAGGACCGAGTTCGGTGCGTTGCCGGTGAAGTTCATCCGCCAGTTGAGGCCGGAATCGAGGCCTCCGAGCGAGCCGGAGACCTTCATGCTCGCGACGAGCTGCGTGCTCGTGTCGATCCCCTCGCAGGAGTACTTGACCGACAGGATGTCGAGCGGGTCGTCAGTGGGCGTGACAACGAGCAGGGCGTCTGCGACATCGTGCTGGAAGTCGGTCACCTGTGACCCCGGCTCGCCCCCGACGTCCGCGGCGAACGGGAACGGTCCGGGCTGAGGGGCAGGCGCCGGGCCGGGCGACGGGACGCTCGTCTTGTTCTTGTTGAGGCCGGGCCCCCCGATCTGGTGCGTCACGTAGGTGTGCCCGTCGAAATCGTTGTGGTCGTCCGTATAGCCGACGACCGCGCCGCCCTTCGGGTCGAAGGAGACCTGGAAGTAGTCGAGCAGGTTGCGGTTCGCGGTCCCGAGCGTGCCGCCGGTCGAGACGTTGCTGCCGTGGATGAGATGGTCGCTCGCCGTCACCTGGCGGAACGTCGGATTCGCCGACGTCGCGTCGTAGCTCTGGGCGTAGAAGACCTTCCAGTCGGCGCTGTCGTTGTTCGTCCCGCTCGAGCTGCCGTACCAGACGACGCCGACCGAGCCGGGCGTCGGCCCCGTCTCGAGCCACGGCATCAGGCTCGACGCGGAGTCGGGCCCGTGGCTCACTTTCACCGGCTGGCTCCAAGTGACGCCCTTGTCGAGGGAGTGGGCGAGGAAGATGTCATGCGCGTCGGAGTAGGCGACGTAGACGGTCCCGTTGGGGGTGCCGTCCTCCGCCACCTTCACGACGAAGAAGATGTTCGCCACGCTCCCCGAGGCGGCCTGGTGGCACTCGTAGCCGCTCGGCGTCCCATCCGGCAGTGTGAGCGTGCTGTGGCAGACCTGGCCGGTCGAGCCGCTGACGTAGACGGTGCCGTCGTTCTGGTTGACGTCGATGTAACCGACCTGCCCGATAGCGCCCGCCGTCTGGGCCGCGCCGTACGTCAGGCCGCCGTCGGTCGAACGCTGGATCTGCGTGACAGCGGGAGCGACCGTGCGGTAGACGAGGTAGACGGTGTTCCTGCCGTGGAATTCATTCCACTGGCGATCGTCGACCGGCACTCCGCCTGTCGAGCTGCAGAGCGGGTTCCGGTCGAACGTCACGCCCTTGTTGGTGGAGCGGAAGCAGGAGACGTTGGCCAAGACCAGACTGCTCCCCGCAAGCGTCGGCGGGTTGTTGCTCGTGCCCGTCACCGGATCGGGTCGTCCGACGGCAAGGTCGACGTCGCCGCCGCCGTCGGCCCCAACCGACGTCTGCTGGTCAGCCGTAAACGAGTCCGGCTGGCCGCGGTAGACCCAGTTGCGGACGTAGGGATCGGAGTTGAGGTCGGTGTACCAGAGGTCGACGCCGGCCGGGACGCCGCGGATCCCGGAGACGTAGAAATTGCCGAAGACGTCGGTACGGTTGCTGGGCTCGCCGTCACGGGCGGCAACAGGGGCCTTCGTGGTCACGTTCGGGCTGAAGGTAATGCCACCGTCGACATACGTCGCCGTCCGAGCTGTCGGCGCTGCCTTTGCGCTGGCGGTCCCGTGATACTGGTCGGTCGCGACCGAGAAGTAGACGACGTGAACGCTGTACGCGCCGGTGCCGTCCGCCGCCGGGGAGAACGTCGCCTCCTCGTCGGTATCGGGCGCGCCACCGGCGGAGTCGGCCACGATCGGCCCGGAGTTCGATCCCTTGTGAATGAAGAGGTCGAAGTCGTTCGCCGGGTTCAGCCACGAGATCCGAACGTCGACGACCTTGCCGGTCCAGTCGGTGGCTAGACCCGAGACGTTGAGGACGAACGTGTCGCAGTTGACGCCCTCCACGCACGTTCCCTCGCTCGCGGACGCCGCCGCGGCCGCGATGAAGCCGTCCCACGTGACCGACGGGCCCGTGGGGCCTAGCGTGCCGCTCGACGGCGTGGCGGCCCGGGCGCTGTTTTGCTGCGCCGACGTGAGCGCGAACGTTGCGGCGAGCGCAAGAACGAGTACAAAGACGAAACGACTGTACGACCTCATGAGGTCTCCTCCCCAGGGTTCCAGCGGTGTTTTGGTCGTTCCCGCAGCGAACCAACTTCTAACGCATTCGCTACGCGCCGGAGGCGCCGGGCACCGGCCGGTAGTCCCAGGCCGGTGCCCGTAACGTCGAGCTCAGTCGACTCGCCTTCTACTCAGGGCACCACCGAAGTCGTAGCGCTGGCGGAGTTGTTGGCCGGATTCGGATCGCTCGTCGTCGCCGACGCCGAGGCGGTATTCGTGATCGTCGTCTTCTTGGACGGGGGCTGAACCACGATCGTGATGGTCGCCGTCGCGTCTCTCGGGAGGGTTCCGAGGGCGCAGGTCACGATCCTCTTCGCCGGCTGGGTGAAGCTGCAGCTTCCCTGCGTCGTCGTCGCCGTTCCGAAGGATGTGTTCTTCGGCAGCTCGTCGGTCACGGAGACCGAGGCGGCAGGCAGCGGGCCGCTGTTGTGCGCCGTCAGCGTGTAGGTGAGGCTCTGGCCGGTGCGGACGGGATCCGGGCTGTCCGTCTTCGTCAGCGACAGGTCGGCCCCGTTGACGACGGCTGTGCTCGCCGTAGCCGTGTTGTTCGCCGGGTTCGGGTCGGCGGTCACCGCCAAGACCGTGACCGAATTTGTGAGGGTGCCCCCCGAGGCCGAGACGGTGACCACGATGTCGATCGTCGCGCTCGCGCCGCCCGGGAAGATCCCGAGCGCGCAGCTGATGGTGGTCGTCCCCGAGCAGGATCCGGTGCTCGGAGTCGCGGATACGAGCGTGACGCCCGCCGGCAACGAATCCGTCACCTCGACGCCGCTCGTCGTCGAGGGACCCGCGGCGACGCCGTTGTTCGTCACGGCCAGGTGATAGGTGAGGCGCTGTCCCGGGCCGACGGGATCGGGCGAGTCCGACTTCGTGATCGACATGTCCGCCGGGCCGTAACAGCCGTTCAGGTCGGGTGCTCCGGCGAAGGCGCTCGCACCCGAGTTCTGGCAGGCGAACTGGATGACCCGCCCTCCGAGATCCTTCGTCCAGGCCACGTTCGCGCCGCCGGCGGGGTCGACGTGCACCTCGAACACGTCTGCCAGCCCACGGTTCGCGCCCGGCACCGCCGAGCAGAAGATTCCGAACGTGCAGATCCCGCCGCCGGTCGATCCGTTGCCGTGGATCGAGTTGGGATTGAGCAGGATCTCGTCCGTCGCGACGGGGGCCGAGGTGTACACGGCGTTCGCCCCGCCGCTGTACGTCGCGACCGCGTTCGTGATCTGGGAGAACCCGGCAAACCAGACGCTGCTCGGCTTGTTCGGCTGCAGGGTCGTCGAGCTGTAGTAGGAAGCGTCGACGATGCCGGCCGAACCTGCGGCGAGCCACGGGAAGAAGAACGAGCCGGTCGTCTTGTTGACCTGGAAGGGCAGGGTCCAATGGGCGCCGCTGTCGGGAGACGTGACCAGGTAGAAGTCGGTCGGCTGCGGCGTCTCCACGCAGTTCCCTTGGTTGAGCTGGCACTGCGCGACGAAGCCCACCGGATCGTCGTTGTGCCGCACCGAGAGCGCGATGTGGATCTGATGGGCCGAATCGACCGTGATCGTGGAGAAGATCTTGTCCGCGTTGTCGCCGATCTTCGTGACCGGGTCGAACGCCCCCAGCCAGGCCAGGTGCGGCGTCCAGGTCGTCCCGCCGTCGGTGGAGACGGAAACCCACGCCTTGTTGAACGGCCCGATCTGGGAGTAGTTGCAGCCGGTCACGACGTTCGACTCGACGTCGTTCCCGGACAGCCACAGCGCGTACACCGTCCCCGTGTCCTGGTCGACGGTGATGCCGCCTGGGATCGTGTTGCATCCGGAGTCTGGGATCGCGCTGTTGGTGCCCGCCTCGATCGGAATCGGCGGCCCGAACGTGGCGCCCCCGTCGGTCGAGGTCGTGACGTAGACCAGGTCGTCGGGCGAGAACGTGTGGAACTCCAGATACACCCGGTCCTTGTTCGGATCAGACGCCGTCGGCGTGGTGTTCTTCTTCGGGTACACGTCGATCCAGGGACGATCCGATGCGCCGGGGTGGTTGTCGGCCAGCCTGTTCTGCGCCGTCCACGTGGCACCGCCGTTGAGGCTGCGGTAGATGCAGCTGTGCAGCTCGGTGGGGAGTCCGCAGATCTGGCCGTTGTAGAGGGCGCCCGAGTAGCTGAGGGCGTTGGTCACGTCGCCGGCTGCGCCGGAGTCCGGGATCGGCGTGATGCCCGACTGCGTGAAGTTGACACCGTCCGCGGATTTGGCGAACTCACCCGGAGACTGCCACGACGGATAGCGGATTCCGTCGTTGGAGATGGCGAGCGAGGGCTCCGAGCCGTTGTTGCTGCCGGGCAGGTTGACGAATGCGTGGAACCCCGGCGCCGCCGCCGGGGTCGCAAGGACCCGGGCTGCAGGCAAGAGGAGTAGTGGGATCGCGGACAGGACGAAGAGCAGGAGCAGGCGACGCTTCAGCATTGTCGTAGCCTCCCAATATCGGACGACTGCGGCCGAGATCTCATCGCGCCGCGGCGCCGATTACCTCGGTGTGCCACGCGGATTGGGCGCATTTCCCCCCGGGACTGGACGCAATCACGCTGGAACGCCCCCACGACAGGTGGAGGCGACACGCGACCTTAACAGGTTCCGGTCCGAATACAGGCACCGACAGGGCGATTCTGACGCGAGCCAGTCCGGCGAGCCCTTTCTCGCCTTCCAGCCTCTCACGTCGAGGCCGGTTTCAGGTAGCTCGCCGCCTGTTCTCGGAGTAGGTCGCCGAACGTAACGACCCCCCGCTCACCCCTTACAAGCAGGAGGTCGGCGGTTCGATCCCGTCACCGCCCAGCATGCCGGACTCAAACCGGAAGAACCCCTGTTGCCTGAACTGACGCGAATTTTGTGCCCATTTTGTACCCATCTGCGCTCATCCAGGGTGATCGAGCATGACTGGAAATGGCTTAGATGAGCCAATCTCACCTCAGATCACCTGGATCGGCTGGTCTCATAACCCGGAGGTCGCAGGTTCAAATCCTGCCCCCGCTACTCGGAAAGGCCCTGGAAACAGGGTCTCTCCTCTAAGGGGTTCAGAGCGCGATCGCGACTTCTGCGAGTTTTCTTGCAAGCATCCGAATCCCGGCGCTCATCCGAGAGGCCGCCTGCTCGCCTTGACCGTGCGGTAGACGATCTCGGTGATCTCGTACTTGGGATCGCCCCGGAGGCCCGAATGAACTCACCTTCGCGCTCGGGCAGACAAATAGCTCCTCGCACATGTCGGAAGGACCGGCGCGACGGCGCCCTCAGTCCAGGGACTCGAGGGCGAGCGCGACGGCGCCCTCAGTCCAGGGACTCGAGGGCGAGCGCGACGGCCTCATCGGCCGTCAGCTTCCGGCCTTCCTCCCACGCCTCGGTGAAGGCGGCATCGTCGAGCTGCTCGCGGACGAGCGTGAGCAGCTGCTCGTCCTCGACCGCCCGATAACTGGCAGCCCCACCCATCTCTTCAAGCAACGCCTTTCCGCTTGACAGAAGCCGGACGGATGAGGAGGCTCGGCCCAGCGACGCGAGAACCCAGGCCAGCCGGCAGGCGGTAAGAGCGAGCCGCCAGCGATTGCCCGTCTCACGGTCGAGCCGGTATGCCTCCTCCACGATCGGGACGGCGTCACGGGCCAGGCCTTGACGGACTGCGAGCTCTGAAAGTGAATACAGCACCAGCGACTGCGTGGTGCTGTCCCCGGCAGCGCGTGCCCGGCGGAGAGCCTCCTCGTAGAGTTCTCGGGAGCGATCGGTATCCCCGAGACCTTCGTACGCCCAACCGAGCATCCAGATCGCCGCCGTCGCGTAACGCGCGTCCCCGGCCCTGTCGAACAACCGCCTGCTCTCCTCCGCCAGATCCCTGGCGCTCGAGAAGTCCTCCTGGTCGGCGGCGGCGTGGGCGAGGAAGAACAGGGACTCGCCGGCACCCCAATCGTCCCCGAGGTCCCGGTGGAGCGCCAGCGCCTGCTCCGCCCAGAACCTCACCGCCTCATCGTCTCCCCGTCCGAGGCCCCCCAGGTCCGCCGCCCCGTTGAGAGCCCTGGCCCGTGCGGGGGTGCGACGCTCGTCGGCGCGAAGCGCACCTTCCAGGCGACGCCAGCCTTCGCTCACAAACCCTCTCATCCCCCAGAACCCTCGCAAGGCTCCCGCAAGCCCCAATACCTGCTGGCTCTCGCCGGATGTCTCGAGGTGATCGAAGGTGGCGCGGAGATTGTCGTGGTCTCGCTCGAGCCGGTCGAGCCACTCCGTGTCGTTGGCCAATTCGCGCGTCCTCGGCTCGGCCTCCTCGGCGAGGGCCAGGAAGTGCTCGGCGTGACGGCGCCGCAACCTCTCCGCCTCCCCCGATTCCTCGAGCCGCTCAAGTGCGTACTCGCGGATCGTCTCCAGCATCCAGAAGCGCTCGTCGGTGTGGCGGAGGAGGCTCTTGTCGACGAGGGACTGCAGCGTGTTCAGATCCGAGTCTGCCACCTGCTCGGAGGCTGCCAGCGTGCAGCCGCCTGCGAAGACGGCCAGCCGGGCGAATAGGCGCTGCTCGTCTTCTGAGAGCAGGTCGTACGACCACTGGATCGTCGCCCGCAGCGTTTGCTGGCGCGCTTCGGCGTCGCGTCCTCCCTTGAGCAGGTCTAGGCGTGTGGAAAGGCGCTCGAGGATCTGGGCAGGAGAGAGAGCGCTCATGCGGGCGGCGGCAAGTTCGACGGCAAGGGGCAGGCTTTCGAGTCGGCGGCAGAGCTCGACGATTGTCTCGTCGGGCGCGAGCTGCGCCCTGGCGCAGAAGAGCTCCACGGCTTCGGTAAGCGCGAGCGGCGGTACCGCGTACTCGACCTCGCCCCGGATACGCAGGAGCTCTCTACTCGTGACGATCAGCTTCAGGCTGGGGCAGCGCTCCAGGAGCGCGGCGAGCTCAGGCGCTGCTTCGACCACCTGCTCGAAATTGTCGAGCAGGAGCAGGAGCTCGCGCTCTGCGATGTGCTCCGCGAGGCCGTCCTGGGCGCCCAGCGTCTGAGCCACCGTCTCCGTGACGAGGGCGGGGTCGCTGAGGGTCGCCAGTCCGGCCCAGAAGACACCCGCCTTGAAGGCCGGCACGAGCTCGGAGGCGGCCTCGATCGCAAGGCGCGTCTTGCCCGAGCCGCCCGGGCCGGTCAGGGTGAGCAGGCGGGCGCCGTCCTGGAGCCGCGCCGCGACCTCGGCCAGTTCCTTGTCTCTGCCCACGAACGAGCCGACCGGGCGGGGCAAGTTCGTGTTCGAGATCGTCTTCAGGGGCGGGAAACGCTCCGCTCCAAGCTGGAAGATCGAGACCGACTCGGCGAAGTCCTTGAGGCGGTGCTCGCCCAGATCCATCACCTCGACCGCGGCCAGCTCACGCGTCTGTTTGGAGAGCAGCACCTGGCCGCCGTGTCCGGCCGCCGCGATCCGCGCCCCCTTGTGCACGTCCTCGCCCACGTAGCCCTCCTCGCCCAGGCGCGGCATGCCGGTATGGATGCCCATGCGCACCCGGATCGGGCCCGGGGCGAGCCCTTCTAGCGCGGCAGCGGCCGCGGAGAGCGCGCCCGGCGCCGTCGGAAAGGCAACGAAGAACGCATCCCCCTGCGTATCCACCTCGACGCCCCCATGGGCGGCGAAGGCCTCGCGCAGGATCCGGCGATGCTCCCCCAACGCCTGCGCGTACTCCTCGGCGCCCAGTTCGTGCAGGAGCTTGGTCGAGCCCTCCACGTCGGTGAACAGGAAGGTGACCGTTCCAGAGGGGAGTTCGGGTCGCACAGAGTCATGATGCGTCAGATGAAGATCTTCGTCCCGGGAGCGGCGGGTTGTGGGCGCCGTCACGCCAAGCGCTCCTCGGTTCAGCTAGCTCGCCGCTTGTCCTCAGAGTGGGAGGGGCTCGGCAGGCCGCGATCCGCATTGGTCACGCGGCGCCGACGCGACTGGCAGGAGTCCTCGGAGCGACGCCGAGTTGCAAGCATTCTGCAAGCATCGGCCTTCCGCAGCGAGGTCACCGTGTTCCGCCTAAATGCACGGCCGCGGCCAAAAACCGGGACGTACCCCGCATTTAGGCGGAATACGGCGGCATGCGTGTGCACAATCGAGGCGGCTCATAACCCGGAGGTCGCAGGTTCAAATCCTGCCCCCGCTACTCACTAAGGCCCTGGAAACAGGGCCTTTTCGTTGGCGAGTCCTGGCTTTGCGGGCGCTTGTGTGCAAGCGTTCCAGCAAGGGTGGAACGTCGCATTTCTGCGAGCGGTCTGCCGGAGCGGCCGCCAGGAAATGGGCTACTCCCCCTCCACGTAGTCTGGGCCGATCGAACATTAGTTATGCAACCAGTGTTGCAACACTCGGTCTATACTCTCGGGGTGAGATCAGTGCGAACGCGGTGGGTGTTGTTGGCGTACCGGTTGCCGCGGGAGCCGTCGACGCCGCGAAGTGCGATCTGGCGAAAGCTGCGCCGGCTCGGGGCTGGCCAGGTTGGCGACGGCCTTACAGCGCTTCCACTGGACGCCCGCAACCGTGAGCAGCTCGAGTGGCTCGCCGAAGAGGTGGTCGAAGCAGGCGGTGAGGCATCGATCTGGCTGGGCGAGCTCACCTCAGCCGCTCAGGAGCGGGAGCTCGCGAGCAAGATGGCCGAGCAGGTCGCCGCCGACTACCGGGTGCTGATCGCAGATGTTGAGGCGGCACGCCATGAGCCGCCCGGTCAGCGCCGCCGAACGCTTGGTCGGTTACGTCGCGAGCTGCGCCGCATCAGGGCGCGCGACTACTTTCCACCGCCCGAGCGGGAGCTCGCCCAGCAGGCGGTCGAGGAGTTGACGGCGGTCGTAGAGGAGCCAGTCACATGAGGTGGGCGACGCGCCCTCACTGCCACGTGGACCGGGCTGCCTGCGCCTGGCTGATCCGCCGCTTCCTCGATCCGGAGGCGCAGTTCGTGTTCGTCGACGACCTGGACGAGGTGCAGGCCGACGCGACGCCGTTCGACATCCGCGGCGCCGAGCTCTCCCACCACGGCGGCGACTGTAGCTTCGAGACCTTCCTGCGCCGTTTCGAGCTCGCCGACCCGGTGCTCTGGGAGATCGCGAAGGTCGTACACGAGGCCGACCTGGCCGACGAGCATTACGACGCTCCGGAGGCGCCTGGCCTCGACGTGCTCCTACGCGGCCTCTCAATGGTCCGCGATGACGAGGAGCTGCTCGCACTCTCAGGGCCGCTCTTCGACGGCCTCTACGAGTACCGCAAGCGCGCCCTCCTGACCGGTCGAGAGCCGGCGTGAGCTCGGTAACGAAAGGAGGAGACATGAGATGGGTCACCCGTGAACGACCGAAGACCGACCGGATCGCCTGCCCCTGGCTGATCAAGAACTTCATCGATGCGGAGGCGGAGTTTCTCTACGTGCCCGCCGAGGAGGTGCTCGAGGTGGCGGAACGGGAAGGGGCACACTCCTTCGACGCGCCTGGCGCGATGTACACACACCGTGACGGGCTCTGCTCGTTCGAGGTCCTGGTCGAGGAGTACGAGCTCGAGGACCCGGCCCTCCACCTGCTCGCCCGGATCGTGCACGGCGCCGACGTCGCCGACGACAGAGACGCGACCCCGGAGTCGCGCGGCCTGCTCGCGGTCGCCGAGGGCTTCCACCTGCTCAACCTCGGTGACTACCGTCAGCTCGAGCTGTCGCTGCCGGTCTACGACGCGCTCTATGCCTGGTGCAAGCAGGAGGTCGGTAGCTCCGGCGAGAGCGGTTGACGTGGCGCTCGCCAGGGTCGGCTTCATCCCAATCCCGCCTGGAGCCGAGCCCAGGTTCGATCACGCCGATCTGTACCGGAGCGGTCGGCGGATGTACGTCGCCCACACTGGTGCCGATCGGATCGAGGTACTCGACTGCGCCGCGCGCAGCCACCTGCACGCCCTTCCCGATCTCCCTGGGGTGGCAGGCGTCCTCGTCGACGAGGAGCACGATCTGCTCTTCTCGAGCGATCGCGGCGTCGCGCGCGTGAGCGTCTTCCGCTGCTCAGACGAGCAGCTGCTCGGTCAGGTCGCCGTCGGGCCCCATCCGAACGGCCTCGCCTACGACCGCGCGCGGCGGCGCCTCTACAGCTTCAACCTCGGCGAGCCGCTCGGCGAGAACTGCACGGCCTCGATCGTCGACCTCGACTCGATGAGCGTGGTCGTCGAGCTTCCGCTGCCCGGGCGGCCACGGTGGGCCGTGTACGACGAGGAGCGCGACGTCGTGTACGCCAACATCCGGGAGCCGGCGGAGATCGCGGTCATCAACTGCGAGCGTGCGGTGATCGAGCGAGCGCTCTACGTCCCCAGCGAGGGGCCGCACGGGCTCTGGCTCGACTCGGGCCGGCTGTTCTGCGCCGTGGACGGCTGCGCTCTGCTTGTGCTTGACCGAGACAGCGGAGACGTGCTCGCGAGTCTGCCGCTGCCCGGGCCGCCCGACGTGGTCATGCACGACCCCGAGCTGCGCCGACTGTACGTCGCCATCGGCGATCCCGGCGTCGTGTGTAGCTTGGTCAGCGACGGTCTCGCGCTCTTGGAGTCGGTCGAGACCGAGCAGGGCGCACACACGATCGGCTGGGATCCGGTGGCCCGCTGCCTGTACGCGTTCTGTCCGGGAAGCGGCGGGGCGGCGCTCTACGAGGAACGCGGCTGAGTCCGGACGCACGCCGGATCATCGCCGCACAGGGCGCCCGGGCGCTTGCCTACGGCCTCGGCTCGGTGCTGATCGGTATCACACTGGCCGATCGCGGCCTATCCGACGCCGCAGTGGGTGTCGTCCTCGCCTCGCTCCTCGCCGGAACGGCGCTCGTCTCGGTGCTGATCGCCCGCTACGGCGACCGCGTCGGACGGCGGCGCTGCTACCGCCTGCTCTTTGTCGGGATGGCAATGGCGGGCACCGTCTTTGCACTGACCGGCTGGCTGCCGGCGCTGATCCTCGCCGGGCTCACCGGCACCGTCTCGACCGACGTCGTGGAATCGGGCCCGTTCACGTCGCTCGAGCAGGCAATGCTCCCCCACGCCGCCGGACAGCAGCACGCCACGCGTCTGTTCGGCACCTACAACACCGTCGCCACGCTCGCCGGATCGTTCGGAGCCTTGATCGTGCTGGTCGGCTCGTCGCCACGTTGGCTGCTCACCTATCCGGTCGCCGCCGGCTTCGGGCTGCTCGCGTTGGGACGGCTCTCGCCGGCGGTCGAAGTGGGACACGAGCTCGAGGAGGAGCCGTTGCCACCGCTCCACCGCTCGCGCGGGATCGTCGCCCGACTCTGCGGGCTGTTCGCCCTCGACAGCTTGGGCGGCGGCTTCGTCCCGCAGACGTTCATTGCCTACCTGTTCGTGCGCAAGTACGACGCTTCGCCGCAGACACTCGCCATCGTCTTCTTCGCCATCGGCCTGCTGCAGGCACTCTCCGTCCAGCTCGCCGTGCGGTTCGCCGGCAGGATCGGGCTGCTCCGGACGATGGTCTTCACCCACCTGCCCTCGAACCTGCTGCTGGCGGCGGTCGCCTTCGCGCCCAACCTGGCGACTGCGATCGTGCTCCTGCTCTCACGCTTCGCGCTTTCGCAGATGGACGTGCCCACGCGGCAGGCATACGTGATGGCGGTCGTCGACTCGAGCGAGCGCACGGCAGCCGCCGCCTACACCAACACCGCCCGTTATGTGACCCGGCCGGTCGCTCCGCTGATCGCCGGGGCCACGCTCAAGGGCGCCCTAGGGGCGCCGTTCTTCATCGCCGGTGCGCTCAAGAGCCTCTACGACGTCGGCCTGTACGTCCTCTTCCGCAACGTCAAGGTCGAAGGAGAGCGCGAGATAGTCGCCGGCTAGTGCGAGTGCAGCTCGCTCAGCTCGCCGGGCTCGGTGGCGCGGATCGTCCGCCACGAGTCCCAGGTGATCTTGAGGATGACGAGCGTGATCGCCATGCCGACATCGGGTCGGCGCGGGGATAGCCAAGCGCGACCAGTGCGGCGCTGGCCACGACCCCTAGCGATACGAAGCCGTCGACGCGGGCGTGGTTGCCGTCGGCGACGAGGGCTGGGCTCGTCAGCCGCTTCCCTGCGCGGTGCCTGATGACGGCGGCGATCTCGTTTCCGAGGAAGCCGATCAGGCCAGCGGCGGCCAAGGCCCACAGATGCGAGAGGTCCTGCGGATTGATCAAGCGCTGGATCGTCTCGTAGAAGGCGACGCAGCCGCTCACGAAGATGGTGGCGACGACGAACAGCCCGGCGATGTTCTCGCCGCGGAAGCTGCGTAGGAAGAAGGCGATGCCAAGGGGGATCGCGGTCGACGCGTCGCCGAAGTTGTGGATCAGGTCGGCGAGTAGCGCCACAGAGCCGGAGAGGACGAAGACGGCCACCTGGAGCAGCGAGGCCACAACGAGCACTCCGAGGCTGATCGAGACCGCTTTGACGCCTGCGCGTGAGCGGACGATCGAAGGGTCGATGAGACCGTGCGAGTGGCCGTGCTCGTGGTTCTGCTCGTGCTCGTAGGCGTGGTCCTTGGCGTCGGCGTCGTGATGATGGTGAGGCTCGTGCGCTTCGATGGCTTGCGATTGGCGCGGGCGTCGGAGATGCCGGTGCGCACGACCGTGCGGATGAGCGTGGACGTGGCGCCCGTGCCGGTGTAGCACGCCTGCCGTCGAATCGCTCATTCCGGACACACCGTAACTACGCGTCGTGGTGGATCACAGGACATGGCTGCAAGCGTTCTGCAAGCATCGCGCTTCCGCGGCGATGTCACCGCATTCCGCCTAAATGCACGGCCGCGGCCGAAAAGGGCCTCGGAGCCTGCATTTCGACGGGATGCGACGGAACGCGTGTACCGAATCGAGGCGGCTCATAACCCGGAGGTCGCAGGTTCAAATCCTGCCCCCGCTACTGCGAAAGGCGCTGGAAACGGCGCCTTCCGCGTTTCTAAGTGCCGGCGGCGACCAGGACTTTTGCCGAAACTTTGCCGCCAGGTGAGGGAGTCAGCGCTGCTAAGTCGCGAGCAACTGCCGGAACTGCCGGAGTCCAAACGCCGCCGGGTAGGTAGTCGTGGAGCCAGCGCTCGGCGAAGTCGGCGAAGGTCAGCTTCTCCGGCTTTCGGTAGCCGTTCCGCTCCACCTCGACCAGCCGCGCCCGCAACTCCGCCTCGGCGTGCTTGGGGTTTCACTCCGGCTCGCGCCCGAGCGTCTCCAGCACGCGCTTACCGGCCGCGTCGGTGTAGCGGATCCGCCAGCGAACGCTGTGTTGCGCGACCAGGGTTTCTGGCGCCGCCGTGCAGATGCGCTTCGTCGTAGAGTCCCCCGCGCTTCGACTACGCGCTCATCCCGCACGGCGCCCTCTTCCGGTTTCCCGAGCTCGAGCTCAGCCTCGCGACGCGGTGCCGCTCGAGATCGTCGACGGCGGCGATGTCCGCGCGCGGATCGCCGTCCCGGCCGGGGAGCCGGCCACCTTCCTGCTCGAACGCGTCGAGCATGGGGACACGCCGCTGCCGTACCCCGATGCCGACATCGCCGCCGAGCCCCAAACCTCTTTTCCCACGAGCGTTGGAATCAGCCTGCGGCTGCAAGCGTTCTGCAAGCATCGGGCTTCCGCGACGGTGCGCCCGACGGCGCCTTGCGCCCCAGTACGAGCCCTGAGCCTTGAAACGGAGACAGCGAGCGCCGGTCCGCCTAACCGGATGCTCACGGCGCGCTCGTGACGCTGGCAGCCATGCTCCGCCCGCTCTCGACAAGTTCCTCCAGGATCGGTTCGAATGTTCTAGCTCGCCGAGACCTGGCTGGCAGCTGAGACGCTCGGCGAGCAGGCGGCCAATGTCCTCGCCGCCGGCCCCGGGGGCTCGGGAGACAAAGACGACCCGCGTCGGCACCGCCGCTGACGCTACCACGTCGTCGGACGCACGTTGTCGGCGCCGAGACGATGTCCTACACTCGGCACGGAGAGGCGGATCGACACGCCTCTCCGTGTGACGTGGCTCGGGTCCTTCACCGCCTCGGAGTCTTCACCGCCCGCCACAAGTGGGTCGTTCTCGGCGGGTGGGTCGTCCTGGTCGCGGGGATGGTGGCGCTCATCCACACCTTCGGCAGCAATACGAGCAACAACCTGAATCTGCCGGGGACGGACAGCCAGGCCGCGTCGAACCTGCTCGAGTCGCGCTTCCCGCCGCAGCAGAACGGCAGCAGTCCGATCGTCTTCTACACGAAGACGGGCAAGGTCACCGACGCGAAGTACAAGCAAGCGATCCAGCAGTCGTACACAGCGGTCAAGAAGCTGCCGCACGTCTTCAGCGCAACGAGTCCGTTCAGCCAGGAGGGGCAGGCGCAGATAAGCAAGGACAAGCACACGGCGTTTATCGGCGTGCTTCTCGACGTCGGTTCAAACGACCTAACGCAAGACATCGCCGAGGACGTGCTCGACACGGCCAATCCCGGCAAGAAGGCGGGCATGCAGGTCGCGGCGGGCGGGCCGGTCGGCACCGAGCTCTCGGAGCCGGCGACCGAGAGCAGCGAAGTGATCGGCCTTGTCGCCGCGATGATCATCCTCGCCTTCACGTTCGGGACGCTCGTGGCGATGGGCCTTCCGATCATCTCAGCGGTGTTCGGCTTGCTCGTTGGGCTCTCGCTGATCGGGCTGCTCGGCCACGTGGCGAACGTCCCGACGGTTGCACCCACGCTGGCGACGATGATCGGCCTCGGCGTCGGCATCGACTACGCGCTTTTCCTCGTCAGCCGCTACCGCGCGTTCCTCAAGGAGGGCCTCGAGGTCCACGAGGCGATCGCCATGGCCGTCGCCACGTCGGGGAGCGCCATCGTGTTCGCAGGAACCACCGTCGTGATCGCTCTTGTCACCCTCCTGATCGCCGGCATCCCCCTCGTCACATCGCTCGGCTACGCGTCTGCGTTTGCCGTCATCACGGCAGTCCTGGCCGCGCTCACGCTCCTGCCGGCGATCTTCTCGCTGCTCGGGCGCCACGTCGAGTCCGTCCGCGTGCCGGCGTTCATGCGGCCCAAGCCGAAGCCGCCCGAACGTGGATTCTGGGGGGCGTGGGCGCGGGCCGTCACGGCCCACCCGTGGCTTGCGATCGGGGCCGTGCTCGCAATCCTCGTCCCGCTCGCGATCCCGTTCTTGTCGCTGAACCTCGGCCAGGAGGACGTCGGCGCCACGCCGAACTCGACGACGGAGCGCCAGGCGTACGACCTCATCTCCGCAGGGTTCGGCGTCGGCTACAACGGGCCGCTGGCCGTCGCGGTCAGCCTCGGCACGCCCGCGAAGGCGAGCAGCCAGTTCATCAGCCAAAAGAAGCAGGCGCAGTCGCTGCAGAAGCAGCTGGAGCAGGAGCAGAAGCAGGGCCACGCCTCGCAGCAGCAGCTCACGACCCAGTCGACCTCGCTACAGCAGCAGCAGACGTCCCTGGAGCATCAGCAAGCGCAGCTCAAGGCCCAGCAGGCGAGCCTCGAGCGGCAGGCCGCTGCGCTTCAGGCGGAGCAGTCGAGCCTCAACACCCAGCAGAGCAAGCTCCAGGCGCAGCAGGTGCTGATCATCGGGCAGCTGGACGAGCTCGGTGCACAGGCGGCCCAGCTCGTGAAGAAGGGCGCCAAGCTGGCCAAGGAGGGGGCGGCGGTCACGAAGAAGCTCGCCCGCAACCAGGCCAAGCAGAAGAAGGTGACGATCGAGCTCCAGCATGCGAAGTCTTCGGCGAGGCAGAAGAAGCTGGAGGCGCAACTGCTGACGCTGCAGAAGGCGGAGGACGCGTTGCAGAAGCAGCTCAACCAGGTGCTACAGCAGGAGCAGGCGCTCCGGAAACAGTCACAGCAGATCGTCTCCAAGTCGGCGCAGCTCCGCGCGCAGGAGTCCAAGCTGGTCAACCAGACGATCGCGCTCGCCGGGCAGGCGACAGGCGCGGCAAAGGAGGCCGTGAGCCTCGTCAAGGAGAAGGAGCAGCTGATCACCGAGGCCTCCAACCTCCAGGTGCAGGCCGCGAACCTCCAGACCCAGGCGGCGAATCTGAATACGCAGAAGGTCCAGCTCCAGGGCCAGCAGCAGACCGCGACGACGCAGCAGCAGCAGGCGGAGCAGCTTCAGACCGAGCTCACCCAGGAGCTGACCAAGGCCGGCGGCGACGAGCGCGGCACCGATCCGCGGCTCGTCAACTTGCAGGATGCGCTCGCGGCCACGACGGGCGTCAAGGTCGTGTCGCCGCCGAGCATCAACAAGAAGGGCGACGCGACGACCTTCGCCGTCATCGCGACGACCGCACCCGCCGCGACGCAGACGGCGGATCTCGTCAAGACGCTGCGGAACTACGCGATCCCGCAGGCGACGAAGGGAACAGACCTCCACGCGTACGTCGGCGGCCAGACCGCGAGCTACGTCGATCTGGCCAGCGCGATCTCCTCGAAGCTCCTGCTCGTGATCGCCGCCGTGATCGCGCTCGGCTTCCTGGTGCTGATGACGGCCTTCCGGTCGGTGGTCATCCCGACGCAGGCGGCGATCTCGAACGTGCTGTCGGTCGTGGCCGCGTTCGGCGTCGTCACCGCGTGCTTCCAGTGGGGTTGGGGGTTGGGGATCGTCGGACTCGACGTCTCCGGGGACACCGTCCCGATCGCGAGCTATGTGCCGCTGATCATGTTCGCCGTGCTGTTCGGCCTCTCGATGGACTACCAGGTGTTCCTGATGAGCCAGATCGAGCACCACAAGGCCCAGGGGGAGAGCGACCACGATGCCATTGCGGGCGGGCTCGCCACAGGTGCCCGCGTGATCGTCGCCGCAGCGCTGATCATGATGTCCGTGTTCGGGAGCTTCATCCTGAACGGCGACCCGACCGTGAAGCAGTTCGGCGTCGGCCTCTCTGTCGGCGTCGCTCTTGCCGCGCTGACGGTGCTCCTGTTCGCCCCCGCGTTCCTCGTGCTGTCCGGGCGCGTCAGCTGGTGGGTGCCGCAGTGGGCAGACCGTCTGCTCCCGCGCGTGGACATCGAGGGTGCGAGCTTCGCCCCACGGCCGGCGGCGGAGCCGGAGGCGCCGCCCGTTCGCGCAGGCTCGTAGTCGAGACTGGCAGTGGCGCGCCGCTCGTGGGTTCTCCTCGCGATGTCGTTCGCGCTGCTCTCGATCAACCTCGACTTCATGGTCGTTAACCTCGGTCTCGCCGACATGGAACGCGATCTCGACACGTCGCTTTCCGAGCTCCATGGGACATCAACGGCTAGACGCTCGCACCGGCTGGCTCGGTTGTGGTTGCCGGGCGGCTCGGCGGCTCGTTCGGCCGCAAGCGTATCTACCTCGCGGGTCTGATCACGTTTACAGCGGCCCGCTACCTCGAAAAGGCCCTGGGACAGCGCCTTTTTTCTGCCGCGTTTCTGCCGCGGCGCGAACGCGCTTCCTTCCCGCGAGTGACGGTCGTGGAGGCGGTGGCGGGACACCGTCACGCAGAGGGCAACAGGCTTCTGCGCGTTTTGAGATCAGTCGTCGAGATCAGCGGCGCCATCGGTGGTGTGTATTGCGCGTAGGTTGTGGTGCGGAATGGCTGAGTGGCCCGGTTTGTGCGACCGTCGGGACCGCTTGCGGCTCTCAGGCTTGGATTGATGGGCGTGCCCGAAGAGCTCCCGACGCTGGATTGTGACGCCACGCGGGAGGAAGCGAGCAAGGAGAGCGAGGGAGAGAGAGGGGGGAGTAAAAGTGGATCGACGGGACTTCCTGAAGAAGAGCGGCGCGGTGGTGGCGGGCGGCCTCCTGGCCGACCTCGGGATCCTCGAACAAGCCGCAGGCGCAGCGAAGCGGATCAAAGGCCGGCCGAACATCGTGTTCATCCTGGTCGACGAGATGCGCTTTCCGAGCGTGTTCCCGGCCGGTGTGGACACGCCCGCGGAGTTCTTGCGCCGGTTCATGCCGAACGTTTTCTCCCTGTGGCAGCACGGCGTGAAGTTCGAGGGCTACTACAGTTCAGGCAACGCCTGCAGCCCGGCGCGCGCGACGATCGCGACCGGCCTGTACCCGCATCAGCAGTGGCTGCTCGCGACGCGGACATCCTCGAGTGGGCCGGCGCTGCAGCCCGGCTTCCCCACCTACGGGAAGCTGCTGCGCCAGTTCGGCTACCAGACCCCGTATTTCGGCAAGTGGCACCTCTCCACTCCACCGGCTCCCCCCCAAGCATTGCCGGCTACCTGGAGAACTACGGCTTCCAAGGGATGACAAACCCCGACCCTACCGGCACGAATGGCCAGGGAGCCGAGGACGACGTTTCTCGGATCGCCCGCCCCGCCGCACAGTGGCTTCAGACGGAGTCGAGCAGCGCAACCCGTTCTGCATCACCGTCAGTTTCGTGAACCCGCACGACAAGCAGTTCTTCTGGGCCGGCTCGCAGGGGGACTTCTACGAGAGTCTGTTCAAGAACCAGTCACTGCAGCCGTTCAACGACGCCTACACGACAGTCGCGCGCGAAGCCAACCCGCAGCCGTTGGGGTTTCCGGCTGTCCCGCCGAACTGGGAGGCGTACGCGGACCTGCCGGCGGACGGTAAGCCGGACACCCAGCAGGTGATCCGATCGTTCCAGGAGGCGGTATGGGGCGGGGCGCCTGACGATGCGACCGCCACGAGCTTTTCGGTGCAGCCGTCGCCGGTCCAGCCCAACACCTACGGCGTCGCGATCGCACCGTACAGCTATTGGGAGCGTGGGCTCGACATGTACACGCTCGTGCAGCAGATGGTCGATCAGGCGATCGGCGACGTGATTGCCGCAATCCCGAAGTCCTTGCTGGCCAACACGGTGATCGTGTTCGCCTCCGACCACGGCGAGTACGCCGGCGCGCACGGCCTGCTGTCGGGCAAGCTGGGAACGGCGTACGAGGAGGCGATCAATATCCCGTTGATCGTCACCGATCTGACCCACCGCTTCACGAAACAGGTGCACAAGCCGCGCAAGCAGCTGGCCTCGAGCGTCGACCTGGTGCCGATGCTGGTCACGCTCGGAAACCGGGGCAGCATCGCGTGGAGAAGGGGAGAGCTGGCTCAAATCTATGGTGAGCGCCTGAACCTGGTGGAGCTGCTTCGCAACCCAAACGCGGCCGGACGCGACCACATCCTGTTCGCAACGGACGAGGTCCTGCTGGACGAGCTCAACTACCTGCACGCCCCAACGCATGTGCTCGCCGTTCGGACGCACGAGGCGAAGCTCGTCACCTACACCCACTGGGTCCCGGGCACGACACGCCCGATACCGGAGTCGATGGAGCTCGAGTTCTACAACTACGCCACTTCGGAAGGCCGGGCCGAGACCAGAAGCCACCCGAACGATCCGCGCGCCGAGGCGCTGGCGGACAAACTGTTCAACCAATATGTGCCACAGCAGATGGAGGCTCCGCTGCCGCCCCCGCTCAAGGAAACAGTTGCGGAGGCCCGCGCGAGCTACATCACGTACGTCGCGGAAGAGAACCTCAAGCCAGTGATTCAGGCGCTGGAGGATCTCGGATACCGCCACGGGCCGTTCTGAGAGACCCCTCACGGCAGCACGACCTGTACGCCCGATGGAGGATCGCTTCGGGTCACACCCGCGCGCAGAGAGTTGCGCGTTGCCAGCCTTCCGGCTCGCCCGGAGAGTCTCTCTTCCGAGCTCACCAGCTCGCATCGCCCGATCGAGTGAAGTCGTCGGCGAAGCTAGGGCATTGGGGTATCCGTTCACAGGCGAGGAGGGTCACCGCGCGAACTCGCCGGCCGGTCGCTGCGAAGTGAATCCAGTGATCGACCGGAAGTTCGAACTCAGGCCCATCACGCCCGAGAAGCGTCCTTAGGGCTGCCCGGCCGCGGAACCAGAGCGATCAACGTGTCGTCGGCCCGGACGTCCGGGCGAAGACCGTCCGCCGCGAATCTCAGCCGCCCGTCCGGGCCGACGGCGGCGAGCGGGACGATCGGCGGTTCCCCATCAGACCAATGATCGGCATCGGCGCTGCGGCAGACGATCTGCGCGCCGGCCGCGAACTGCCGGTCGAGCTCGGCGAAGGTGAGCGAGCGGTCAGCGAGGATCCCGATCTCCCGCGACGGTGGCAGCAGGTCAGGATCGTGTGGGTCGGGCGCGACACGGTAGACGTGCTGGTGGCCGAGCTCGTCGCGCAGCTCGGCGGCGCCGAGCGTGTTGAAGTCATCACTGGGTGTCAGCATTAGGGCGTCCGTGACTTCCTCGAGTTCCGCCTCGCGACTGATCGCGTCGACCATGATGCGTCCGCGGTTGGCGTCAAGCCCGGCGGCGCGGGCCTCGCTCTGATCGCCGGGCGTGCCGACCCACATCCGGACCGCGACCCCGGAGCGCTTGAGGGCACCTGCAAGCTCTCGCGCCCAACCATGGCCCCCGACGACAAGCACGAGCCTGTGGCCCTCTCCGGCAACCCCGAGGAACCGCGCGGCGAGCGACGCCGTCAACCCATAGACGACGACCGTGCCGAAGATGGAGACAAACACGATCGGCAGCAGCTTGTCAGCGCCGGCGACTCCCTTCTGAGCCAGCACGGGGCCGAACGCGGACGCGGTCGCACCGGCCACGATCCCACGCGGGGCCATCCAGGCTACGAACGCCCGCTGCGGCCAGGTGAACCGCGACCGCAACATAGTCAGAGTGACGGCGGCCGGCCGGATGAGGAGAATCATCACCGCGACGAGCACGAGCGCTTGCGGCATCACGGAGCCGACGTCGTGCGGAGAGACCGACGCTGCCACGAGCACGAACAGGACGGCGACCAGCAGCTGGACGAGGGTTTCCTCGAACTCGTAGAGGGAGAGGCTGATGTCGATCCTTCGCTGATTGGCGACCGTCATCCCCATGAGCACCGCCGCGACGAGTCCTGCGTCCTCGTGGATCAGGTTCGCGGCCACGACGGCGGCGACGAGGACCATCAACGTCGCCGGAACGACCATTCGCGGCGCGTGGTGCTGGACTTCACGGAGCAGCAGCCAGAGCGCCGGCGCACCGACCGCGGCGACGAGCGCGCCGATCGCGACGCCGATCAGCAGCGCGCCGGGTTGCCATCCCTTCCCAGAGCTCACGGCCGCGAACACGAGCACGGCCAGCAGCGCCCCGATCGGATCGACGAGCGTGCCTTCCCACTTGAGCAGAGACCGAACGTCGCGCCTCGGACGGATGAAGGCGAGGAGGGGCAGGACGACCGTCGGCCCCGAGACAACGAGAATCGCGCCGATGACGAACGCGACCCCGCTGTCGATGCCTTCGTAGAGCAGCAGCACGATGCCGGCGATCGCGAGCCACGTGAGCAGCGCTCCGAACGTGACGAGCCGGACCACGACTCTGCGGAGTCCGGGATCGAGTTCACCGAGCGAAAGCCTCAGCCCGGCCTCGAATAGGATGATGCCGACGGCGATCGAGACAAACGGCTGATAGAGCGCGCCCAATAGGTTCGCCGGCTGCACGTCGTGCGTCGCGACGCCCGCGACGAACCCAGCCGGTAGCAAGACGACGAGCGCAGGGACGCCCACTAGCCGCGCCAGCAGCTGCGAGCCAACAGCGAGAACGAGGACAAGGCCGAGGCCGAAAAGGATCTGGTTCGTCGACATAGTCCTGCTCCCGAAGGCTCCGATTGTCTCCGACGCGCGGGTGGTCGTTCTTCGTACGAACCGGATGATCCGGGCCCGCAGCTGCTGGCGCGGCTAGTGGGCGCCGCCACCCGACGTATAGATCCGGCGCTGGAGAATCGCCTCGACTGCAAGCGTTCTGCAAGCACCGGGCTTCCGCAGCGATGCCACCGCTACTGCGAAAGGCCCTGGAGACAGGGCCTTTCCTTTGCCTGCTCAGGGCTCGGGTCGCGACTTCTGCAAGCTGGCCGAGAGAACGCGTGCACGTTCGGTGGACGTCGCAGAAACGTCCCGAAGGCGCTCCGCAAACAACACGCGCGGCTAAGGCAAGAAGCTGAGCCTCGGAGCGGTGGACGTTTTCGTTGACGCAGCCGTCGAGTGCCTTCGTGGTCGTGCGACTACACCGCTGCGACGAACCGGTAGAGGCCAGCGCCGGCCGAATACGCTCTGCTGACTCGAGGCGTGCCACCTGGTGAGGAAGGTCGCGGTCGGGTTCTTGCCGCCGATCCGGTCGCCGTCAGAGACGACCAATGCGAACTACTGCCGGTAGTCGACGACATCCCCGGCGCGGAAGGTGCGTCACAATGCATTTCCTTTCTACCCTGCGAAGAGCGGCTCGGGCACACCGCTCACGCCGGGTCGTACGGCAAACACGCTGCCCGAAAGCGGGTAGCGCCCTAGCTGCTCGGAAGTCATTTTCTGCCGCGAGGTAGTGATGTAGAGGACGTCCAGCTCCCGTCCGCCGAAGATGCAGCTCGTCGGCTGCGGGACCGGCACCTCGACCTCGTGCGTGACCCCGCCGTCGGGGGCGTAGCGCACCACTCGGCCGGCGCCGTTTTGCACGCTCCAAACCCCGCCCTCGGCGTCCACCGTCAGCCCGTCCGGGAATGCCCCACTCCTCCGGTCGACGGTTGCAAACACTCGCCGGGCCGAGAGGGCGCCGGCGTCAGGGTCGAAGCCGTAGGCGAAGATCGCGTAGCGGAAGCTCTCGCCGAAATAGAAGGTGCGGTCGTCGGGGCTCCAGCCCAGCCCGTTGGCGCAGACCACCGCACCGCGTAGGCGGCTTAGCTCAAGGCTTGGGTCGAGGCGATAGAGCGAGCCGGAGGGCTTGTCCCAGTCGACGTCGTTCATCGTGCCGGCCCAGTAGCGACCGCGCCGGTCGACCTTGCCGTCGTTGAAGCGGTTGCGCGGTTGGTCGTCCTCGACGCCCATGAGCGACTCGAGCTTGCCTCCAGGCTCGTAGAAGGCGAGCTGCTTGGCGAGCGTGAGCACGAGCCCACCACGTTCCCGCAGGCCGATGCTCATCACCTCCTGGCCGAGCAGGAAGCTCTGGACGCTCCCGCTCTTAGGCTCCAGGCGATGGATCTCCCCGCCTAGGTTGTCGGTCCAGTAGAGCGCCTGCTCGCGTACGGACCACATCGGCGACTCGCCGCAGGTGGCCGCGATCCGCTGGACGCAATCGCAGTCGCTCGCAGCGATTCGCGTGCGGCTCACGTTCCTAGAACAGCGTGCCCCGGCGCATCGCGCGGCTCGCGTGCGGTGGCGGCGATTCCCTCGCGCATGATCTTGAAGCGGTCGGGCTGTTCCCTGGCGCGCGTCCTGACGAGGCCGCTCTCGTGGTCGGCCGTCAGCTTGCCCGGCATGATCCCGGGACCCTAGGTGACGGAGGACCACGCCGTCTTCCGCCAACGGCGGCCTCACGGTTCAGCGTCTCTTCGCCGTTCGCTCCGACGAATGTCCGCGGCAGGTGGGCAAGCTCGGAAGGGGATACACGAGAGCCTTCGAGACGGCCCCGGCGTTCACCGGTCACAAGTAAGGAGTTCCTCGTTAGGAAGGAGGAAGGATCCTCCGCCCGGGTTTCTGACCTTCCACGCTCGTCGATGCCACGACTATGCCTGTAGTTCGCTCGCTGATGGCTTGGTCGACCCCT
>WNGE01002914.1_pt1 | contig 32715 bp, 29 predicted proteins | sample 5400651 | NCBI WGS metagenome assembly WNGE01 (sample SAMN13153370, study PRJNA577476) | soil metagenome | isolation source: 60 cm soil or saprolite under grassland replicate 2 | place: USA:California | collected 2016-06-15
TGCGCAGACACGACCCTCTCAGTTTAAAAAGCTCATGAGTTCCGAGCCTGTTCAGATCCCAGCTTGACAATGCTTGCTCGGCGGGTCAAGGGATTCGCCAGTGGTATCAATTATATGGTGACCCCATACTGTAAGACCAGCTCTAATAAAGCCAATGCCGAAGATGACTCCAGATATGACAAAGAGTACGTCAAACCCTTTGATAACATATCCTAGAATCCCGACGAGCGTTGAAGTGATCAAAAAGACCGATGCCCAACGGGGAAGTGTCTTAGCCGCCCATGAACGTATGGCCAGTACGCTGATACCCACCGCAAAGAGGAACGCTGCAACCGGGTAGAGAAGCACTATAGCGTTGTCTACATCATGCCCAATAAGTAGCCCAGCGCCAATGAGTGCCAGCAAGAAGCCAAAGAACCCCCACCGTCCAGTTTCCTTCTTCTGGAAGCCATACACACCTATAATACCCAAAAGGAGCAAAACATCAATAGCAAAGTACCATATCTGAACCCCTACACTTGCAGCAGTGGGCGTAAACGATGCAATCCCGCGCAGTATCCCTGCAAGCACCGCCGCTAGCCCGCACCACCGAATGAGATTCGTACGAGACATGACCTGAATCCTTTCGACAAGAAGAGCACATTCGAAACTGAGTCGGCCTCAAAAGAGAATGATTAGCAAGCAAACCGCTTGCCCCCGTTCTGGAATGGCCTCCTATATGACAGTAGTATCTTTATCATGGCTCATCTCAATAGAGCCACTGTAACTATATGCGATAGGCCAGCCACCGTGTTCGGTAATTGTTGCATCAATCTCTTCCATCAGTCGGAGAGTTTCGGCCTGAGCTGCAACGATCTGCTGATAGTGCTCTATGTCCTCATATTCAAGCTTGCGACCCTTACGATCTTTCAGCCATTTTTGGCACACCTGGTAACCGCCGACATAAAAGTTCCATACCTCCGGCGGTATTCCCTCAAAGTATTGTTCCTTGTTGATCCAGACGCGACCTGGCTCTGCTCCCTGTCCTGGCTCGGTGTAATGTACCGCTTCGATGGCATCACCGCCGCTTACGTTAAAGTGATAAGCGCTCACAGCGTCACACTCAAAGGAGATGTTCGTGTGTTTGCTCTCAAATAGATTCGCAGCGGGTTACAGCGTATTCGTTATGTCGAGCGCCTTCGTCCTCACAATTCCGTTCTAAACGAAGCTGACATGCAGGTTCGTATTACTTCATTGGTTTCACAAGCCATTCAAGGAAATATTTTCACGAGGCAACGTATTTGCCACGCAGTCTTCGTGGCCAATCAATTTGCAGAGTTGAAATTCTACGCTCAGTAGCGTATAGTAAATGCGACGGCATTCACTTGAGAGTAGCTCTCCTTTTGTCTACTGGACTTGTTTTATATCGGCGAGTTGGTGAACTTGCCAGCCCGCTTCCAGCAGGAGGTGCGGAGCATGGCCGAGCACATGGGACAGCAACTTGGCAACTATCGCCTCATGCAGCTTCTAGGACGGGGGAACTTCTCTGAAGTCTACCTTGGCGAGCATATTCATCTGAACACCCAGGCCGCCATTAAAGTGCTCTATGGACAGCTGGCAAGTCATGATGCGGAAGGCTTTCTCACCGAGGCACGTACCCTTGCCCACTTACGGCATCCCCATATTATCCAGGTCCTGGACTTTGGTGTTGAGGGCACGACTCCCTTTCTCGTCATGGACTACGCTCCCAATGGCAACCTGCGCCAGCATCACACCAAAGGGACACTGATCCCGCTCGACACCATCATCACCTACGTCATGCAGGTGGCTGATGCCTTGCAGTATGCGCACCAGGAAAAGCTGATCCATCGCGACATCAAGCCGGAGAACATGCTGCTGGGACGCAACAACGAGGTCTTGCTGAGCGACTTCGGCATTGCCATCATGATCCAGAGTTCACGCTCCCAGCATCCCCAGGATACGGCTGGAACCATCGCCTACATGGCACCCGAGCAGCTTCGGGGCAAGCCCCGCCCGGCAAGTGATCAGTACGCATTAGGAATCGTCGTCTATGAGTGGTTATGTGGAGATCGCCCCTTTCACGGAACGTTTGCCGAGCTGTATAGCCAGCATCTGTCTGTTTCTCCTCCGCCATTGTGTGAGAGAGTCCCGGCAATCCCAGCTGCGATGGAACACGTAGTGTTGAAGGCATTGACCAAAGACCCGAAGGAACGCTTTGCCAGTGTGCGGGCCTTCGCCATGGCCCTGGAAGAAGCCTGCAAGGCAGAGTCGTCTGGGCGGACACTCGCTGTGCTTGCCTCGGATTCCCCTGAGAAACACTCAGCCGAAGCTGAACAGAGATCGGACCAATTGAACGTTCGGTTCTATAACCTGCCTCGGCCGCTCACCCCGCTGATCGGACGCGAACAAGCAATACAGGCAGTGTGTGCCCTTCTGCGACACCCGGAGGTGCGCCTCGTCACCCTCACAGGTCCCGGCGGTGTTGGCAAAACACGCCTGGGTCTGCAGGTGGCGACTGACCTGCTCGATGACTTAGCCGATGGCGTCTGCTTCGTCCCACTGGCTCCCATTAGCGATCCCGATCTGGTCGTTCCCGCTCTTGCTCAAACCCTGGGGATCAAAGAAGCTGGAGAGCGACCGCTTCTGGATCTTCTGCAAGCCTACGTACGAGACAAGCACCTGCTACTGCTGCTCGACAATTTCGAGCAGGTAGCGGCAGCGGCACCGATGCTTGCGGACCTATTGGCCGGCTGCCCTCAGCTCAAGATCCTGGTGACCAGCCGTGCCGTGCTGCACATCCGTGGTGAACACGAGTTTCCCGTCCCGCCACTGGCGCTGCCCGACCTCACCCATCTGCCAGAGAGCGAAATGCTCTCCCAGTATGCGGCAGTAGCCCTCTTCCTGGAGCGAGCGAAGGCCGTCAGGCCCGACTTCCAGCTGACTCTGGCCAACGCCCATGCCATCGCCGAGATCTGTGTGCGCCTGGATGGGTTGCCTCTGGCCATCGAACTGGCAGCGGCACGCATCAAACTGCTTCCCCCACAGGCGCTGCTGGCACGTTTGGGACATCGCTTGCAGGTGCTGACGAGCGGAGCACGCGATGCCCCCGTCCGGCAGCAAACCCTGCGCAACACGCTTGTATGGAGTTACGATCTGCTCGATGCCGAGGAGCAACGGCTCTTCAGGCGGCTCTCCGTCTTTGTCCGCGGCTGCACCTTGGAAGCGGTGGAGGGTCTCTATACCGCACTCGGTGAGAGGCCAGCAGATGTGCTGGACGGGGTGGCCTCACTCATGGACAAGAGTTTGCTGCGTCAGGTGGAGCCAGAGGGTGAGGAACCACGTCTGCTGATGCTGGCGACCATCCGCGAGTATGGGCTAGAGGTCCTGGCTTCCAGTGGGGAGATGGAGAGTAGCCGGCAGGCGCATGCGGCGTACTACCTGGCATTGGTGGAGCAAGCGGAGCTAGAACTCGGGGGTCCACAGCAAGGCGCGTGGTTGGAGCGCTTAGAGCGAGAACATGACAACCTGCGAGCGGCGTTGCAGTGGTCCTTAGAGCAAGCTGGAGATGAGGGGGCGCAGCAGCGCCGGGAGATAGCCTTGCGCTTGGCTGGGGCGATGTATATGTTCTGGTGGACACGTGGTCACTGGAGTGAAGGGCGGAATTTCCTGGAGCGGGCACTGGCAGCAAGGGCGGGTGTTGCGGCATCTGTGCGAGCAAAGGCACTCTTCAGCGCCGCAACTCTGACCTTCATTCAGAGCCACTATGAGCGGGCAGAGGCTCTCTCCTCAGAGAGCCTGGCGCTGTATCGGGAACTCGGAGACCAAAGAGGTATCGCTCTCTCCCTCTATCAACTGGGGAACGTCGCCTGGGTAAGAAGCGATACAGCAAAGGCACGCTCCCTGCTAGAGGAAGCTTTGGCGCTCTTCAAAGAAGTGGACGACAAGGAGTACGCCGCCTACTCACTCTTCTCCCTGGGCTTGCTGGCCAACAGCCAGGGTGAGTACGCCAGGGCGTGCGCCCTGTACGAAGAGGGCCTGGCGCTCTTCAGGGAGATAGAGCACAAGAGGGGCATCGCTCATACACTCTCGCAATTGGCGCAGGCACTCTTTGTTTCCCAAGGCGATCAGGCAAGAGTGCGCTCTCTGCTCGATGAGTGCCTCGCGCTCTCCAGAGAGGTGGGCTTCAAGGAGGGGATTGCGGCAGCTCAGTGCCTCTTGGGGCAGTTGGCTCTTGGTCAGGGTGACCTTGTTACAGCACACTCACAAGTGGAGGAGAGTATCATACTCTACAAAGAAATGGGGCATCGGTTTGGCACGGCCGAGTCCCTGGGTGTTTTAGGGAAGGTGGTTGCCACTCAGGGTGAGTATGCAGCAGCGCGCAGGCTGTATGAGGAGAGCCTGGCAATCTCTGGAGAGTTGGGCGAGAAGTGGGTGATCGCCGCGTGCCTGGTGGGATTGGGCGAGGTCGTCGCGGCACAGCGACAGTTAGCCTGGGCGGCACAGCTCTGGGGGGCAGCGGATTCCTTACGCGACGCTCTTGGTGTACCCATCCCGCCGGTTGAACTCGCTGACTATGAGCGCTCGCTCTCGGCTGCGCGTGTCCATTTGGGAGAGCGAGCGTTCGCTGCTGCGTGGGCCCAGGGACGAGCCATGACGCTGGAGCAGGCGCTCGCCTCCAAGGGGCAAAAGCCGATCCCAAGATCGACCACGACAGCGCCCCCACCAACCTATCCCGCTGGGCTGACGGGACGAGAGGTGGAGGTGCTGCGCCTGCTGGCGGATGGTCTGACCGACCTGCAGATTGCCGAAAAGCTGGTGCTCAGTCCCCGCACCGTTCATGCCCATATCAGCTCTATCTACAGCAAGCTGGACGTGACCTCACGCAGTGCGGCCACCCGCTATGCCATGGAGCACCACCTCGCCTGACACGGACGAAAGATTTTCCCCCTCTCCCTGTTCGGAAAGATTGAGCCATATGTGTACATGCAAAATTCAAACGACGCACCCGTACTTCCTCTGAAAGCCGTCAGACTTTCAGAGGAAGTACGGGTGCGTCGGCCTCGAGATCCACGACTTCTGCATCACAGGTCAAGCATGACCTCGTCGCGAGGTTGGGAGCAGCAAATCAACAGGTTGCCGTCGGCAGGTCGTTCGAGTGGCTCTGGCTGGTAGCTGACGCTGCCGGAAATCAGCCCGCTTTCACAGGTATGACAGACCCCCGTCCGGCACGACCACCTAACCGCAACATCGCAGGCCTCGGCGAGTTCGAGCAGGCTCTGCAACGCCGGATCCCAATGGACAATGAGACCGCTGCGAGCGAACGAGACCAGCGGTCCTATGCCGGGAGATCCAGCAGGCAGGTGCGGAGGCCGACGAGGTGTGTCCACCACACCGGGTGTGCTGGATGGAGTCGGCCCGAAGATCTCTGTGTGCACCCGCTCCGTGCTGACACCCCAGGCAGCCAGTCCGCCGGTCAGGTCTCGCAGGAACGCGGGTGGGCCGCACAGATAGAAGTCCGCCTCGCGCGGTACGCCGATCTCCTTGAGTACCGTCACGCTGAGGTGTCCAAGGGCGTCGAAATCCAGTCCTGGCCGATCCTCTTGACCAGGCCTGCTGTAGAGGATGTAGCTGCGGCTGTGGGGCAGCGTCTGGAGGAGGCGGCGGGATTCCTGTACGAAGGGGTGTTCGTCGCGGTTGCGTGCTCCGAACAGCCACCAGACTTCCCGTGGCGATGTCTCGGCGGCCAGGGCATGCAGCATGGCCAGGACCGGGGTCGCCCCCACGCCGGCACTGAGCAGGACGACAGGGCGCAGGCTCTGCCGGAACGTGAAAGTGCCCCGTGGAGCACTCACCTCCAACACGTCGCCAACATGCACCTGGTTGTGTACGTACGTGCTGGCCTCGCCGTTCACCTCTTGCTTGACGCTCACCCGGTAGTGACCGGCGCCTGGCGTGTCGGAGAGCGAGTAGTTGCGTAAGATAGGTGGCCCGTCAGGCCTGGGTCGGAGGCGCAGCACCACGAACTGGCCAGGCAGGGCAGCCGCGAGTGGTCGCTCGTCTGCCGACACCAGGACCAGTGAGACGATGCTCCTGCTCTCCCGCTCCATTCGGGACACCCGCAGGGGGCGGAACCCTTGCCATGCCGGGGGCGGGCCGCTCGCCGGGGCGAGTCCAGGGTTCCCTCTTGCTGTATCCCCGGTCAGCGCCTGCTCGAGCAATGCCTGGAAGGACGTCTTCCACCCTGGACTCAAGGCGGGGAGACGGAGCGCGCGCTCCAGTTGCTCGCGGGAATGACTGCCCAGGTAGAGCATCGCGTCGATCTCCGCAACAGTTATGCGTTCAGGGCCATCAGCGACCTTCACGATCTCGTCGCCCGCTTCCACCTCGCCCTCTTGCAGCACGCGGAAGTAAAAGCCCGGTTTCCGGTGTGAGACGAGCAGCGCAGCCATCTGAGGCTCATTCATGCGGATGCCGACGCGGTAGCAGGTGACACGCGGCTGCGTGACCTCAAAGAGGGCACTGCCGATCCGGTACTGGTCGCCGATGCAGACCTCCTCGTCGGACAGGCCATCGACGGTAAAATTCTCCCCGAACTGTCCGAAGACGAAGTCATCGCGACCGAGCTGACGCTCCCAGTAGTGATAGGACTCCATTTGGTAGACGAAGACGGCGCGGTACTCACCTCCGTGCCCGGCCAGGTCTCCTTGCTTATCGCCATCGATGTTGAGCCGCCGGACCATCCGTCGACCCTGAACGGGCTCCTTCCAGATGGCGGTTCGCACCGTCTCCCCACGCCAGGCGATGTCGCGGGGCAGACCAACGTTCACTGAAAGTAGTTGTGGCATAGAGGCTCACCTTCCTTGTCTTGTCCAAACTCCAAAAGTCTTGCTCAGCCCATCCACTCAACCCACGAAGTCCAGCTAGCGTACCGGTCATTACTGACCTCGTGATAAGGAACTAAACAAGGTTTGGCTGTATAATAGGAGCAATGTCTTGTTGAAAACTTGCTCCAACAAAGCATTGTTCCTATCATTGTGGTAGTCCTCTACTGCAAAGACAGGCAGCCTGCTCATTCCCGATCATAACGCAAGACCAGCATATCACGAAGCGGGATCCCGTGATCCAGCACAGGTGGCTGAATATAATCAAAATAGTCGCGTCTAATCTCATACATGCGGAATCCGCATTTTTGGTAGAAGGCAATGTTTTCCAGTGCAGCATTCGCCGTTCCAACGAGCAGTGAGCGCCCGCCACGTCTGAGCAATTCGTCCTGTAAAGCCTGAATGATCTGCTTCCCATATCCACGACCACGCAAAGCCTCAGCCACTTCGATATAGAGAATTTCGCTGGGATCTTTTTCCTCCCAGCGCACGACAGCTGCTCCAGCAAGCTGACCATCCAGCCAGGATGCATACGCAGTACAGGCTGGATCGAGGAGCACAGCGCGAATGCGCTCCTCACCCTCCTCGGCGTCTAAAAGCATCGGGAGTAGAAACATCGTTTCATGACTCGGAATCGCTTCAATTCTCAAGGATATCATGTTCTTCTTCTTTCTAAAGCAAAGAGAGAGCAGTAGATAGAATTTCCTATACTGCAGCAACCTCCCTTGCTCATGAAACCTTTCTTAGGTAGCCTGATGTGATGACGTATGACCAGACCTCAACTAAACCAAGTAGCCACATTGTTGTGAGCAACTGCGAATAATATCGCGTTTGTGTCGTAAACGTTCTTTAGCGCGGATAACCTCCTGATACAAGTGGTCCAGGTCAGTACAACCAACATTGCCCAGTTCAACTCGCTTGAAATACTGCCAGATGCCCTCATCAGGGTTGAGATCAGGAGCATAACCAGGCAGTTGCTCTAGATGCAATCGCTTGGCTGCCCCCGCTTTGAGAAAAGCCTTGATCTTGTGGTTGCGATGGATAGGCGAGCACTCTTTACTTGCTTCTGTCGAGGTCAGTAGTATAGAGAGTCAGTTCTATCAAAAACGTTACATCCACTTCTCAGTGATGGCTCAATCTTTGTGAACACCGCTGTAGTATTTGAGTGTCAGCATCATCCGCTGCGTGGCTGGCGTACATGGACTTGCTCCCGGTTGTGCGGGCAGGCAGGTTCGGGGAGGCGGGATGCCGAGGCCCTGCCTGGCCTACTCACGCGGTTGGCGTCGGATCACAGAGAGCAGAGGTACTGGTCTGCTCCAGCATCATCGTTCGTCCGTGCGCCAATGGCTGAATCGCTCGTCGCTTACAACCCGCGTCGAGCCGCATCGGCCTGCTCTGCCAGCTGGTTTAAGACGGCAAAGAACTCCTTCGATTGGCCGATGAACAGCCCGTCGGCTGTGAAGGACTTGATCGTGGCCACTGCACCCCCACTCCCCGCTATCTCGGTCGGGCGAATGATCGAAACGGCCGGGAACTTTCGGCTGAGGAAGACGGTCGGCTCGGGCATGATCAGGTTGGTCTGGGTGTCCTCCCCGCCAGAGGCATTGAGGTCCGGAAACACCAACCCATTGGTGGGGTCGGTCAGAGCAGGCGCATTGCCTGCCTTGTCTTGCCAGGTCTGAAAGTGTGCTGTCTCGGTTGGGCCGATACTGAGCAAGATGCGCAACACTTCCAGATTGGAGACCCCCTGGGCCAGCGTTGGGTAGAGGCTGGAGCCGCCTTGCTCGATATACCCAAAGTGGAAGCCCGCCGTGTTGGCGATCGCCTGGATGTGGTTAGCGGGGGCGAGATCGCCATCGTTTCTGGGAATCGCCGGAAACTGCCCTTTACTCAAACCCGGGATGGCTTGCGCGAACGTGCCACCCAAATCGGGGTTCTGCGTGCGGCTGCGGTAGCGAGTCCAATAACTGGTGTCCACGCTGAGCTGCATGAGGTTGGTGAGCCGTCCGATGTTCTGGGCACCTCTCGCTTTACTGCTCGGTAACGTGCGAAACTTATCCAGATTGACGGGATCCGCGCTCTGCGAAGCCAGGTACGCGTTGATGAACGCCATGTGGCTGAACTCATCCTCGGTATTATCGTGGATATACTGGGACATGTCCCCATCCAGCACTAGAAGAGCCTTGATGTAGGGTTTACTCCCGCTTCCTCCTGGGACTTCGCTATCCTGGATGCCTCCGAGTTCGTTGTATTGTTGCCACAGATCGCTTTCGAGGATTTCGGCCGCAGCCAGGAACCTGAGAATGGCCACATCTCCTCGTGTAAGACTGGCCCTTCGTTCTTCGGCAAAGGCCGGTAACGGTAACCCATTGGCTAACAGCCCGGCGCCGATGGCTCCTGCTCCTCCTACCGCGAATCCCTTGCGCAAAAAGGAACGGCGGCTGGTAGAATGTTTCGTTTGTCGTACATTGTGTTCCATGATCTTTTCCTGATTGTGGTTGAGTACATCTAGAGGTACACGGGTCCAGGCCCGTGTGCTCCGTAAACAACGGATGTATATCTTCTGTGGGACTCCCCCACAGAGCACCGACATGCTGCTAATAGATTCGCAGAAGGTTACAGACGCAGGTACTGCTAGGTAATTCTGTTTAGGGGGTTCCCAGGGCGATGAAGTGAAGGAATTACACCATTCTGTCGATGTGCGCCTGCTCCCTTTGAGATATATCTCTTGGTATGGCAAGTAGCAGGAGTTCAAGTAGTAACAGAACCCCTACGGGAACTGGGACAGGAAAAAAAGACAGTGCGAGAATCCTTTCAACGCAGTGAGATCGGGAGTGGGATGCGAGAAGGCAAATGCAGTGGAGGAGCAAAGGATAGGTTGTAACCTCCGCCGAATCTATTAGTGTCAAAACACTACTGGGGTTCCCTTAGGAAGTGGACGGCCAGCAACGTGAAGCATGTGAAACGACTTATGAAGCAGATGCAGGTATTCATGATGAATATTTGCTCTGTCGCTGATAGGACTGCGTAGCAGTAAAAAAAGGAGGTCTTCTGATGAAGACGTTGTTCAGTTTCGCCGAGCGGCTCGCGGGGCCGCTCTTGCGCATCAGCTTGGGCCTGGTCCTGCTCTGGATTGGATCCCTGCATCTTCAAAATCCCCAATCGATCGTTGTCTTGCTCTCTCTGTCGCTTCCTTTCCTGGCCTACAGCGCGTTCGTCTATGTGCTCGGCGCCCTTGAAGTCATTGCTGGCGTACTGCTTATCGCTGGTCTTTGGGTGCGCTATGTCGGTCTGTTGACCCTGGTGCTGTTTGCCGGGACGCTGACCATTTTCGTGATTGCTCCAGGGGTGACAGGCTTCCCCGTGCTCAACCTGACGGGACAGTTCCTGTGGAAGGACATAGTTCTGGCTTCCGCTGCCATCACGGTGGTGGCAAGGGATGCGGCCAGGCATGAAGCGAAACGGGCTCAGCGCACCCAGCTTGCTAGCCGTTCAGAAGAGCAGACGCTCTCCCCTGTGAACAGCGAGAGCAAGCAGGTGAATGATGCAGTACCGAGTGAGTAAACTCATTCGCGCCCATCATAGTTAGCCAACTAAATTACATCTGGAGATCCTCAATGACGACCATGCTCAAGCGCGACCGCCTTATCGAGGCGGCCAAAGCAAAGTTCTATCAACAAGGAGTGGCACGCACGACCCTGGCGGATATTGCCCAGCAGGCCCAGGTACCCCTAGGCAATGTCTACTATCATTTCCGGACGAAGGAAGCCTTAGTGGAGGCCGTCGTTCAGGCACATACGCAGGAACTACAATCACTGTTCAGGAAGTGGGAGCTCATTGCCGATCCTTGCCAGCGCTTGCTGGCTTTGTTACAGACAGCGCGTGAACAGGAGCATGTGCTGGCACGCTATGGCTGTCCCCATGGCAGTCTCTGTCAAGAGCTCGACAAAGAGGACGGTCAGCTGGTCAACGTGGCGGCCCAGATCTTTCAGGTCTACCTGGACTGGACGGAAACGCAAATTCGCCTGCTTGGCAAGGACGAGCAAGAGGCCAAGGATTTAGCCATCGACCTGATCTCGTCGTTGCAGGGAACGTATGTCTTGACGGCGATTTTTCGTTCTCCTGAGCTATTGGAGCGCAAACTGCAGCGACTGGAAATGTGGATTCGCACTCTCTAGGGGACATATCGTTTTTTTAGTACCGTTTTTAGTAAGTTAACTAACTTCATCTCAAAGGAATCAGCGCATCGAAACCTGAAAAGTGTACTGTAACCAAGTGTCCGCTTTTCAGGTTTCGATGCGTTGACCCTGGTACGTTTTTGCCAAAAAAGGACTAGCCCGTTTTGTGCGCATGACATTGTCGTTTTCCAAGTCCGTGGTGATGCACGAGGCGTGTCTTCTGCTCTTTCTCTATCGCTACAATCTCGACCGGGTTATCCTTCTCAAATGAGCCACTACCAAAAAACCTCTTCCTGAAAGAAAGGAGATCGACCTGCCCTTCTCATCACCGAACCTTCACACGAGCGCGTCCGACCCAGACGAGTACCACCCCCGTGATGGCACCGATGATGCCCCAGGTGGTTCCTACAACCAGCCAGATTGCGGCTTGTGGGAACTGTGTTGACCCATACCACAAGAGACTTGCCAGAAACTGTTCGCTCGCAGGATACCCGACTCCCCAGGCGATGGCGCTGCCGATGACCCACCAGAGCAGCCGCCTGGGGACTGCTCCCCATCGCCTGATCACCAGGATGCCCTGCATCAGACCCACGAGACTCCCAAAGATGAGCGACATGATCGCCAGCGAGAGACTCACACTCCAGAATTCCTGGGTGCCAAAAATCAGTGACTTCCCACTGGTCAACAAAGCAGAGAAGCTGTAGGTGAGAAGATAGGGGTACACAAAGAGGAATCCCAGCACGCTCGTGAGCAGCCACAGGCCCGCCTGCGCAACGAAGCGACGCAGGAGCAACCACTGGCCGAGCGCGACGAAGAAGAGGGGCGAAGCCAGGTAGAACCAGATAAGCAGCCCGTTGAGCGATGGGTTTGCGTTGGAAACGAAGCTGAGAAGGAAGGTACCTACTATTCCCCCAAAAGTGGTCAATACTACCCAGAACAACCATGTCACAAGACCTGGCGTTCTCCTGAATGTGTTTTGCTCTTCATACAACATGGTGACAACCTCGTAGAGAATCTGGTTGGACTGGCATGGAATGATGCCAGTCCAACCAGATTCTTTTTAATTCCCTCCTTTTGGGCAGTAGCTACTCTTCTGTATGATCAAGTTGATCCCACTGTTGCAGGCTCGGTACAAGTAGTTTGCACTCGTCCAGTGCAATAGAGCTTTCATGCTGGTCAAGGCTTTCATAGAACCGCTGAACTGAGCCCCAACATCGCTAGCAACACACCCAAGTAGCCAGCACACGAGGAGGAGTTCTAATACCCGTACCCACCACTCGTCGATCCGCCACCTTGTACAGCCAGATTGGGCGTAGCCACGAACCACATGCCGGTAATGCCCTCACCATTGGTCTGACCAGGGGCCGTGTCCCCTGAGAAGGTGTAGAGCGGATCTGTGAAGAGCTGTGCATGCCATATCTGAGCTAAATTGCCAGATACGGCTGACTGCGTCGCTGAATCAGCGGTGAAGTAGTACAGGGTCAATCCTTGTGCATTGGTCAGCACCGTTTCTGACTGACCTTTTACGGTGACGGTTGCCGTTTGAATCACGGCAGAGGAATTGCTTCCGCCAGTCGTTGGCGCGGGTGGATTGGTACTGCCGCTGCCATAAGAGCCACCCCCGGTAGATCCATAACTACCGCAGGCTGCGAGAAACATTACCATTAAGAAGCCAAGAGAAATCACGAAAGAGCGTTTTAGAAACATTCAATATTCTCCCTATATGTGTCTATTATCGGAGCAATAGTCTCCTATCAAACGAGCGATCTCATCAGAACTCGTATCTCAAGGTTACATACGTAGCAGGTTACAATCTCTTTCCATCAGGAGCAAATGTGTGTCAGAGCCAACTATGATGGCAAACAGTTGGAGAAGTAGTCCAAGTCTTCAGATTACTTCTCCCATTCTTGTCGGCCTTCCCTCTGCCAAGCGGAAGAGCCATACGATCACAACAGCTAGGTAATTCTGTCTAATGGATACCCAGAGCAATCAGGAGAAGGAATTAGACATTTCTGTCGATGTTTTTCTACACCCATTGAGGTATATCACTTATTGGAGTGAGAGCACTTGCGTATGTTCTAGCTTCATCCCGGACGAACAGCCACTATAACAAAAAATGCTCTAAACTAATTCTGGAAAAAAGGGATATACTTATGCGACATCTGTTTTCTATGCATGCTAGCGCTCACTCCAATAATTACCGGCAGGCTATAGGCTCTGAAGATTCTTTTTATAGCTACCTGCGTGACATTCGTGGACTTGGTCTTCTTACACCTGATGAGGAGATTGATCTAGCTCGGCAGATCGCCGCTGGAAATGAACTAGCGCGTCGCAAGCTGATCGAGTCAAATTTGCGCCTGGTCATTACTATCGCGCGTCGATACATGAGTACCGGCGTCCCTCTCATAGATCTCATCCAGGAGGGAAACCTGGGGTTGATGCGCGCAGCAGAGAAATTTGACTACCGGCGCGGCTGCCATTTTGGTACCTATGCCACCTGGTGGATTCGCCAGGCCGTGAGCCGTGCCGCTGGCGATCAGTCACGCTTGATTCACCTACCCGAGCATGTGGCAACGCGTTTACGCAAAGTTAGACGTGTCGCAGCACAGCTTTCACAAGCGAACGGTCTTGATCCCCTGCCTGAACAAATAGCTGAGGCTTGTAATCTGGACCTGGACGAGGTTATCAATCTGCTCGGCATCATTGACCAACCGGTTTCTCTTGATGCGCCTATAGACGATGAAGCCCGTTACACGCTAGCTGACACACTTGAAGATACTGAGACTTCTTCTCTCTCTGAAACTGCCTCAAATCATCTCCTCGGAGAAGAACTGCATCGAGCGCTGGTGCCGCTTACCCCGCGTGAACGTGCGGTCATTACCCTGCGCTACGGTATAGGCGATGGTCGGAGCCGCACCTTGCTCGAAGTCGGGAAAGAACTGGGTATATCACGTGAGCGTGTGCGCCAGCTCGAAGCGGTAGCTCTGAAGAAAATACGTTCCCACGTTGGATATCACTAATCTCATATACATAAAGGAGCATTCTACATGTCTGATCTATTAGCTGCGCGGGCTCAGATGGGCACATCGCTCGCTTTCCATATCATCTTTGCTTCCTTGGGAGTTGGACTGCCGTTGCTTCTTTGTATTGCCGAAGGACTCGCTCTCTGGCGCAAAGATGCTATCTGGATGACGCTTACCCGCCGCTGGACGAAAGCCTTTGCTCTGCTCTTCGCCATCGGCGCGGTTTCCGGCACCATTCTCTCGTTTGAAATCGGCCTGCTCTGGCCGACCTTTACCAAGTTTTCTGGCTCTATCATCGGCTTACCTTTTGCCATGGAGGGTTTCGCCTTCTTTATAGAGGCGATCTTTCTGGGTCTCTACTTGTATGGTTGGGAGCGTCTCTCGCCGCGCGCGCATTGGCTCTGCTCCTTTCCTCTCTGGATCAGTGGAGCTGCTTCGGCGTGGTTCATCGTCAGCGCCAACTCCTGGATGAATACGCCAACCGGTTTCCAGATTACACATGGGCAGGTGACAGGTATCAATCCCTTACAGGCTATCTTTAATCCGAGCACCCCGTATGAGACGACCCATATGCTCCTGGCAGCGTATGTGGCAACCGGCTTCGGCGTTGCTTCTGTCTACGCCATACAGATACTGAGAGGCAAGCACGAATCGTACTACCGGAAAGGTCTCTTGCTGGCAATGGCGCTGGGCGCAATCGCTATCCCCTTCCAGATTTTCAGCGGTGATCTGAGTGCCCGTTCACTTGCGGATCTCCAACCTGCAAAGTTAGCAGCGATGGAGGGGGTTTTCCATACACAGAAAGGCGCCCCTATCAAGGTCGGTGGTATTGTTGACCTCAAGACGGGCCAGGTTCTGTATGCCCTTGAAATTCCTGATGGGTTGAGCATTCTAGCTCGTGAGAATCCCAATGCAACCATTCTCGGGCTTGACGCTTATGCACCTCAAGATCGGCCTGATCCTACGTTTGTCCATCCCTCCTTTGATGGCATGGTTGGCAGCGGTTTCTTCGCATTGCTCATCGGAGGAGTGTTCTGGTTGCTCTACTTCAGACGCAAACGGGTTGTACCTGAGAATCGCCTGTTGCTGTGGGGGATCGTCCTGGCCGGCCCGCTTTCCTTCGTTGCGATAGAACTTGGCTGGATGGTTACCGAACTAGGACGCCAACCTTGGGTCATCTATAACTTCTTGCGCACACAGAACGCGGTGACGACCGCTCCAGGACTGAATATCAGCTTTGCGATTTTCTCCGGCATCTACGTGGTGCTAGCGATCACCTTGACCATGCTGCTGCTGCGCCTGGCGCGTTCACCGCTGCCCAAGCAGGAGTGGCCTGTACTCGTGAGTAGTAGCAGGGAAGAAAGGATCGGCACAAAATGATATTAACCTACACGATACTGATTATCCTCTGGCTTTCGCTGATCGTCTATGCTGTCCTTGGTGGGGCGGACTTTGGGGGCGGCATCTGGGACTTCTTTGCCTTTGGTCCCCAGGCAGAACGTCAACGCCGTTTGATCGGGCAGGCATTAGGGCCAGTCTGGGAGGCGAATCACGTCTGGCTGATTTTCTTGATCGTGGGACTCTTCACGGCCTTCCCACCTGCCTTTTCAGTACTCTCAATAGCGCTCTTTGTGCCCTTCACCCTGGCGGTGATAGGCATCGTGATGCGTGGAGCAGCCTTTATGTTTCGTGCCCAGGCTGATGATGCCACGACCTCGCGTAGGATCTGGGGCCGCGTGTTCAGTACCGCCAGCACCATAACACCTTTCTTCTTCGGTGCAGCCGCTGCGGCAGTGGCCAGCGGCCAGGTTCGCGTCCAGGGAGGTGTTGTTCAGACCGATCTATTGGCCGGCTGGACGACACCTTTCGCACTGACTATCGGCGCTTTAGCGCTCTCGCTCTGCGCCGTTCTCGCGGCCGTTAATCTCATAGTAGAGGCTCAGAACAGCAATGAGCCTGAACTGGTGGAGGCGTTTCGCCGCCGTGCCATTATCGCGGGCGCAATAACGCTGGCACTGGATGTTGTTGCCTTCATCCTGTCACCGTTCCAGGCTCCACTTTTGTGGCACGGCGCGCTCGATCACGCTCTTCCCCTCATCATTGCTACTGCTCTGATCGGACTGGGAGCCGCCGCCTCGTTATTACTGAGGCGCTATCGCCTGGCTCGTGTTCTGGCCTTTACCGTAACGGCCTTCATTTTTGCTTCCTGGGGATTGTCGCAATTTCCTTACCTGGTCCCGGTTGCTGTGACAATAAGCAATGCTGCCAGTCCACCTTCCACACTGCTGGCGTTGCTTATTGGCACTAGTATTGGTATGGCTTTGCTCTTGCCCTCGCTCTGGTTGCTTTTTCATGTCTTCAAAGGCAAGCATCCTGCACTGAACGTTCAGGAGAAAGCGGTAGAGCCAGCATCCACACAACGCTAAACTTTTTATGTGCGGTTTGTATGCTTGTGGCATGCATGCCAGGCACGCAGTTTTGAAAAGCACGGGATAGGTGCATACGTTATGAATCGAACGAGACGTTCACCAGTATACTTAATGGCGCTGACCATTTTTATTGACTTCGCAGGCTTTGGTATCGTCCTCCCCTTACTCCCATTCTGGGCGGAGCAACTGGGGGCAGGGGCATTCGGAGTCGGGCTGGTTCTTACTATATACGCTCTGGCGCAGTTTTTCTTCACGCCAGTGCTGGGAACCCTTTCTGACCGGTACGGTCGCCGACCAGTCATCCTCGCTTCGCTGTTGATAGAGGCGCTTTCATTGGCGCTCTCGGCGCTGGCCGGTTCACTTGCAATCTTATTAGTTGCACGATTCATTGGCGGCCTTGGCGCCTCGAATATTGGCTCAGCACAGGCGGTAGTTGCTGATGTAACCCCTGTTGAGAGGCGAGCACGAGGTATGGGCCTTATCGGCGCAGCTATTGGGTTGGGATTCGTTGTTGGGCCAGCTATAGGAGGCTTATTAGTGCCTCTTGGGCCAGCCATACCCTTCTGGGTTGCAATGTTCGTTGTGCTTGCCAATGCCTTGCTCGTACTGCGCTTCCTGCCGGAAACACGCCATGTGCGGACGACCACAATGGCCGCGAGTCTGGGGAATGATCAAGCGTCCATTCCACCCAGCACCGCTCCAGTCCCTACAGTTCCTTTCACCAATCATGGCATGGGGGGAGTACTTGCTGGATGGAGGCGGGTACTGCGGAATCCAGTGGTGGCACGATTGGTGGTCATTAACTTGCTCTTCACAGTTGCCTTTACCGCCATGGAGGCAGTCTTTCCGCTGTTTACACAGCATTCCTTTGGCTGGAAAGCTATACAAAACGGGTACATCTTCACGTATGCAGGCGTTGTTATTGTGCTCATGCAGGGTGGTCTGGTCGGGCAACTCGTCAAGCGTTGGGGTGAACGTAGCCTGTTGATTGCTGGTTTAGTAATGCTTGCTGCCGGGCTGGCATTACTCTCATGGAGTACGAACCTGGCGCTGTTGTTGGTCGCCCTTGGCATAGTTAGTATAAGCGATGGAGCCGTGGCGCCAATGGTATCGGCACTCCTCTCATTTGCCAGCCCACCCACGAAGCAAGGCGAAACGCTGGGTCTTGCACAAGGTGCCGCGGGGCTAGGACGAGTAATAGGTCCATTGGCCGCGGGAAGCATCTTCGCGATTGGAGGCCCTGGCGCACCTTTCATCCTTGGTAGTGTGCTCGTTGTGCTGGCAGCATTGATCGCGTTACCTGCGCTTTCAAGCAAGCACGAGGTAGCCCATAGGCATTCAACACCTGATGTTCAAATAGTCTCTACCGCGCGAGATCGTTCCTAAAAGAAAGGTCCTGTCATGTTCTTCCGTTTAGGCAGGATAGTCACTCGCTTTCGCTGGCTGATCGTAGGCGTGTGGATAGTCATGATTGCGATTGCTTTGCCATTTGCTCCGCAGGCTACCCAGGTACTGCATTCCGGCGGCTTCGTCAGCCCCGACTTCGAGTCGGAACAGGCGATTAATCTGCTAGTCCAGAAGCTGCACTTCAACCCGACAATCGTTCAGGTAATCTTTACGAGTCAGCGTTACAGTGCTGATAGTCCAGCATTTACGCAAGAGACACAACAAGCTCTTACACGTGTACTCGGCTGGTCGGAAGTTTCAGGTGTAATAAGTTTCACCGATAATCCGCGTCAGATCTCCTTAGATCGGCATGCCGCCTATGCGAATGTACTGCTCAAGGCTGATCCCGATAACGCTCCTAAGTTGCTGCCTGAACTGGAGCGGCGCTTGCAGGCTGTTCCAGATTTGCAAACACATATTGGTGGGGGGCCTGTCTTTTTCGCAGACATTCAACTAGTCAGTGAGCGTGATCTCCGTCGTGCAGAAATCCTGGCTTTTCCCTTTGCCATTATTGCACTACTACTCGTATTTCGCTCGGTCGTTGCTGCAATCCTTCCCGCCTTAGTGGGGGGAAGCGCTGTCATCGTGACGCTGGCGCTCGTCTTTGGCCTCGGGCATCTCACAACACTCTCCATTTTCGTACTGAACATCACAACACTGTTTGGTCTCGGACTTGGCGTAGACTACTCACTGTTCATGGTGAGTCGCTTCCGCGAGGAGCTAGCCCGCGGGCGCAGTGTTGACGATGCTGTAACCATTACCGTTGCCACGGCAGGGCGTGCTGTAACATTCTCAGGCCTGACCGTCTCAATTGGCCTGCTGGGGTTAACTTTCTTCCGTATCAATATGCTCCATTCAGTAGGGTACGGTGGCATCCTCGTTGCCGTTTTAGCAGTACTCGCCGCAATTACATTGTTACCTGCTGCTCTTGCCATCATTGGCACGAGGATAAACGCTTTGCCGGTGCGCATCCCGCATCTTTGGAAACGTGAAGAAGCCAGCAGCGCCGCCATAGCATATACAACATCAAGGCCGGTTGAACATCACGGATTCTGGTACCGGCTCTCTCACATTGTGATGCGCTACCCGGTACAGGTGCTTATCCCTGTCTTCTTGTTGTTAATCACATTGGGATTGCCCTTTTTAGGTGTGCACTTTTCGGCACCCGATGCCTCCATTCTTCCCGCAGATGTGCCATCACGAGCGGCATTCGACCTGTTAGCCAGGCGGTTCAATGATCGCGAGACAACGCCTGTTCTCATAGCTGTACAGACTAAGGGTGATGTCCTGTCTGCTGATAACATCCGCAAGCTCTATGCCTATGTACAGCGCATTCAGGCCGATCCGCGTGTTGCACGGGTAGACAGTATCGTCAGCGCTGACCCACGGTTCACGCTCGACCAATATGAGTTACTCTATACACATCCCCAGCTGATTGCGGATCCCTACCTGTCCGCACTGGTCAACGCATCGGTTGCAGGAAATACTATGGATATGCTAGTTATCAGTAAGTATGGGATGCTCGATCAGCGTTCACAAGCGTTGGTGCAGGCGATTCGGAATACACCGCCAGGAGGTGGTATCACCATTCTTGTCGATGGTGGAACGGCCGGAGATATTGACTACGTCAACTCGCTCTATACGGACTTCCCAAAGGCCGTGCTGATTGTGGCTCTCACCACCTATCTTGTCCTTTTGCTCCTGTTCCGGTCACTCGTGTTGCCCCTGAAGGCTATCTTGATGAATACGCTTTCCGTCCTGGCAAGTTATGGCGCGCTCGTCGTCATCTTCCAGAACGGCTTTTTGCACCAGGTACTCGGCTTTACGCCCCTCGGTTTCGTTGAAGCATCGAGTCCTATCCTGCTCTTCTTCGCACTGTTCGGACTCTCGATGGACTACGAAGTGTTTTTGCTCTCGCGGGTGCAAGAAGCTTTCTGGCAAACCGGCGACAACACCCGTGCCGTCGCACTGGGGTTGCAACGGAGCGGCGGCATTATTACTAGCGCAGCCTTGATCGTGATTGTAGTGAGCGCCGCTTTTGCCACTGCCGATGTCATCCTGGTCAAGGCACTTGGCCTGGGCATGGCCCTGGCTGTCTTACTCGATGCTACTTTCGTGCGCGCTCTACTTGTTCCTGCTACGATGCGACTCCTCGGTAACTTGAATTGGTGGCTTCCTGTTGTAGGGGTTCAAAGTCATCCGCCTACCCTTGCAGAGTATATGGATGCGGGAGAGCCCGAGGTATTTATAACACAAGCCACAAAAGATGAGGTACTGAAGGATGCCAAAATAGGAGGCAAGCAATGAACAAACGTAGGGACACTGCTCTCATGCACTATCCAGGCAATTGCGTCCGCCTCTGGAGCCTGATTCTATTCCTGCCACTGGTTCTTGCTTCCTGTGGCTTTCCAGGTATCGTCACAACTGCTGGGCAATTACCCGTGGTAAACACGACTCCTCAGGCACAACCGCTGCCACCTGTGCGCTTTCCGCAGGATGAGGCCGCACACCGCGACCTGAACGAGTGGTGGTATTACACAGGTCACATTAACGCAGTAACACCGGATGGGAAGGCACACCATTACGGGTTTGAACTGGTTTTCTTCCAGGCCTTACGGAGTGATCTCCCGCCATTCTATGCCGCGCACTTTGCCATCAGTGATGTCACACGAGGCGAATTCCATTTCGATCAGCGTCGCCTGATCGAACCAGGTGCTGTCATACCGAATGGCACATCAACGAGCGGCATTCGTGTCTCCATTGGCGATTGGTCGATACAGGGAGTGAATGGGTTGGACCACCTGTCGGCAGAGATGGCAAACTATACCCTACACGCTGACGTGCTTGGCCTCAAGCCAGCTGTCCTACACAATGGAAATGGCCTGATCACCTATGGTCTGGGTGGTTTCTCCTATTGCTACTCGCGCACGAGAATGGCGCTCTCTGGCCGCCTGATCGATCATAATCAGACATTACAGGTGAATGGCGTGGTCTGGATGGATCATCAATGGGGCAACTTCCTCACGCTTGGTGGAGGTGGCTGGGATTGGTTCAGCATTCAGCTCAACAATGACACAGAGATGATGCTGTACCTCATTCGTGATGCAACGGGCAAAACTATCTCCACCTATGTTGAGTATGTTGGACCACAGGCGGATGTCCACCTGCTACCGCCTGGTGCCCTACGTGTGGATGTGCTCGATCACTGGAAAAGTCCAGCGACTGGCGTACACTATCCATCTGGCTGGCATCTCGAGGTAAACAATCAGCAATTTCAGGCCTCGTTGACGCTCACGCCAGGATTGATAGGCCAGGAGCTTGTGGTGTACCAATCTACGGGCAATAGCTACTGGGAAGGTGCTGTGAGCATTCAGGGGCAGAGCGCAGGACAAGTTGTGCAGGGTGAAGGCTATGTTGAGTTGACAGGATATACTCCTGGTTCATAATCATTCCGAAAAAAGTTTGAGAGGATGCGTGTCGTCCCACTCAACTAGAGAATAGACCCGTTTGCTGATTCCTGTTGTTCGATCCGCCTCACTACCTGCTGCCACACTCTCAGCCATTGTTGCCTGACGTAGATAGTTTTGGTCTCTGTACAAACACTGCAGAGTACTGTGTCCGCATCTACATAGGCTTCCAGGAAATCGCCCACGATTCTCTTGATATCCTTACGCGGGGTACTGCTCCTGATTGTGGCTTCATAAAGGAGGTCTGTTAGTTCATCGATCAAAGCATCGCTGATCGGTTGGTTTGCTAACTTGTCTACCTTACTCATGATGATGTATGCTTTCTTCTATTACTCTCATCTTTGTTCAAAATACAGGCATGGGTCACCTCCGTGGTCTCAAGGGTTGATCATCACCTTCTTGACACCACATGGGATCCCTTCCTACCATCCCCCCTTACAAAAGTGCAAACATAGAGCTTGAAAAGGAGACGCCTGGTATTCAATGGTAGCTCGTATGCTTCCAGTTTGCCCAGAAGGTCTTCTACTTCCGAGGATACGCGTGAGTCGTGCAGATTGTCATCGCACAGCAAGATCTCGAGAAACAGGTTGAGAGATTTGAGGTAGCTATCATAGGCTGTCTCGGGATTGCCTTGATCTTCATAGATGTCACCTTCTGCTTTGAGGAGCGTTGCAATCAGAAGAGCCTTCTCTATGTTCAATACACCAAGTAAGGTGAGCATCGCTAACAAGGTCTCTTCTGAGATGGCATGAATAAAGCCAGAACTCGCTCCCACTGTCTGTTTGAATAACTCGTCTATCAAGGAGAGGGAACCTTGATAATCATGAATTTCTTTGTGATAGATAATTTGGGCTAAAACCCGGCCAACATCTTCAGCAATTCTTAGGATGTAATCTTTCTGCGTCATATTCTCTTTCCTTCATCGCTTAGACGGAGATTACCAAAGTAACGTGAGTATTTGTACAGGCTAAAGCTAAAGGGGTCCAGTATGCGCCACGCTGGTATCCTCTATAATCGCGCGCAGTTGTCTGGCATCGAGCGTTTCATGCAAGCGCAGTGAACGAGCGATGCCATCCAGCGTCTCACGGTGCGCAGTCAACAGATTGACAGCACGATCATATGCCGATTTCACAATGCTATTCACTTCTTCATCGATGATGCTTGCCGTCTGCTCGCTATATTCGCGAGAGCCAGTCGCTAAGACAGTGCCCGCAAATGGGTCATCGCGATCGCTAAAGGAGATTGTGCCGAGCCGTTCGCTCATGCCCCAGTGTGTAACCATCTGACGCGCAATCGCGGTGACGTGATGCAGATCGTTTTCAGCACCGGTCGTGATGCGCCCAATGGCCACTTGCTCAGCAGCACGACCACCCAGGGCTGTCACCAATTGCGCTTCCAGGTACTCTTTCGAGTAGTTGTAACGGTCATCCAGTGGCGTATACTGTGTCACGCCAAGCGCCTGGCCACGCGGCACGATCGTTACCTTCGTCACCGGATCCACATCCTCTTGCAGCAAACCAGTCAGCGCATGACCGCTTTCATGGTATGCAACCACATTCAGATCCGCTTCACTCAACACCAGAGGACGCTCTGCGCCAATGAGAATCTTGTCCAGGGCAGCATCAAAGCAGTTCTGTGTCACCGCGATCAGATTGCGGCGTGCTGCCAGCAGAGCCGCTTCGTTGACGAGATTGGCAATGTCGGCGCCAACCATCCCAGGGGTGGCACGTGCTATCGTAATCAGGTCTACATCTTGTGCCAGTGGCACGCCGCGCGTGTGAATCTTGAGAATGGCCAGGCGGCCATTCCAGTCGGGCCGTTCCACGACCACGCGGCGGTCGAAGCGTCCCGGGCGTAAGAGGGCCTTGTCGAGGCCATCGGGCCTGTTTGTGGCGGCAATAACCACGACAGCCTGACGCGTATCAAAGCCATCCATCTCGACCAGCAACTGGTTCAAAGTCTGCTCGCGCTCGTCGTTGCTATTGATGCTGGTCCCTCGCTGGCGACCGACGGCATCGATCTCATCGATGAAGATGATGCTGGGAGCCGCTTTCTTGGCCTGGTCGAAGAGATCGCGCACACGGCTGGCACCGACACCGACCAGTACTTCGACGAATTCCGAGCCGCTCATTGAGAAGAATGGCACGCCCGCCTCGCCGGCCACGGCACGCGCCAGCAGGGTCTTACCGGTTCCCGGAGGGCCTACCAGCAGCACACCACGCGGAATCTTTCCACCCAGGCGCTGGAACTTCTGCGGTGTCTTCAGAAATTCAACTACCTCGACAAGATCGTATTTCGCCTCATCGACGCCTGCCACATCGGCAAAGGTGGTGCTTGGCCTATCTCCTGGCATAACTTTGGCGCGGGTCTTCCCGAAGCTGAAGACGTTCTGCTGGCTCTGTGTGGCCCGACGACTAATAAAGAAGATGACGCCGAACACTAAAATGAAAAGGAGGAAGCTGACTAAAATGTTCAGTAAGACATTATGATCGGCCACAGGCTTCGCCTGGTACTGCACGTGATACGCGTTCAGCAAGGTGATAAGATTAGGGTCGCCGTTGGGTATCTGCGTCAGGTGATACTGGGTCGTAAGTTCGGGGGTACCATTGGCATCGGTCAAAGAGAGAGCGTTCTTGAAGTCACCAGTGACATCCTGTCCCTGGAAAGTGGCATCCTTGACATTGCCAATCATGACTTGCTGGTAAAACGAGCTGTATGGAAGCTCGCCGACTGGTTGACCATTCATATTTGATCCCTGAGGGTTGAGAAAGAGGGACCCGGCTGCCAGCACTGATAGCAGGGCAATTATGACAAGGAGAACCCTCAATGGGTAAGTCCCTTTCTTCCGTGGATCTTTGCCATTGGTGTTGTCGCCATTGCTTGGATTATGAGGGTGCTGCCATCGATCCGGACCTTGATCGTCAGAGTTGCGCTGGTACCTATGTGTAACCTGGGTATCCATTGGTTGATCTGCTTTCTGTATGATCGTTGATCACTCGGATGATAGAGAATGAGTATCTTTGCATGATTGCGGCAGCTCCCAGTGTTAGAGGCAAAATCACCTTCATGACTCCATTGTCAAAGTGATAACCACTAGCAGAAGGCTGGTTTGAACGATTTTGCGGTCTGATACCAGGAGCTTCTATTAATGAAGGACGCCGTACGGCACTGTCCTTTCATAGGTAGATTCGCCGGAGGTTACAGTATCTGGTAACCTCTGCCCAGCCCCATTTTCAACTGCTTTTTGCTTCATTACTGACGACTGCTCTTTATGAACTTGTCTACAGAGGTAGGTAATTTTGTCTAGGCGATGCCAGGGCAATACAAGGGAAAAATTACACGATTCTGTCGATGGCTCCCTGCCTCCACTCATGCTATAAGTCATGTGTCCCTTGTCGGGACGTCTCTTGCAACAAACGTAACATCACACGATGGTCACACTTGACCAAGAACGGAATGAGGAACTATTTCATGAGGTTTTTGATGAATACGGTGACAACCCAATTCCTGAGTAGTGAGTCAGTCAGAAGGAGAACGCAGATATGAAGAAGAAGAATAAGTTGATCTTGGCAAGCTCCATTGGCATTTTCTTGGTGATCGGTTCACTGATCACTGCGTTGGTCCTTTCATCCGCACTGGCGACCGGCACGAGCAGCAACGCCGCCGCGAACGGCTCCAGTGGCTCTGGCGCCATCGTCATCGCCTGGAATAAGGAGCTGCTCGAGATCGTCAAAACGCCCGGCGCTCAGCCGGCCACCGTTCACCCGACGCGCAGCTATGCCATGCTGCACGCGGCGATCTACGACGCCGTCGTCTCCATCACCCGGGACGCCCCTGCCTATGTCTTCTCGGTAAACTCTCCGCGCAGCGCGCGGGCCGACGCAGCAGCAGCCACGGCCGGTCATGACACCCTGACGGCGCTCTACCCCAAGTGGAAGGCGGCGCTCGATCAGCAGCTCGCCGGCGAGCTCGCCACGATCCCAAACGGAGCGGGCAAACAGCAGGGAATCCAGGTCGGCCAGGCCGTCGCCGCACGCTTGATCGCCATCCGCGCCAATGACGGTTCCGCCGCCACGCCCCAGCCCTTTGTACCGGGCAACCAGCCGGGCAACTACCAACCCACGCCGCCGAAGTTCCCGGCACCTGTTTTCACCAACTGGGGAAACGTGACCCCCTTTGTGCTGAACAACGCGGCGCAGTTCCGCCCTGGGCCGCCCCCCGCGTTGACCAGCCAGGCTTATGCACAAGCCATCAACGAGGTGAAGAGCCTGGGTCAAAACACCAGCACGACGCGGACGTCTGACCAGACCGTGATCGCAAAGTTCTGGGCGGGGCCGATCTGGAACACCTGGAATGAGATCGCCGAGAACGCCGCGCTGGCGCATCACACGAACCTGGAGACCACCGCGCGCCTGTTCGCGGTGCTCAACCTATCCTTCGCCGACAGCGCCATCGCCTTCTATGATGCCAAGTATCACTACCAGCTCTGGAGGCCGATCACGGCCATCCGCCTGGCCGTCACCGACGGGAATCCGGCGACGGTCGGCGACACGACCTGGACGCCGCTCGCCGTCACCGCAGCTGATCCCTCTTATCCAGGCGCCCATAGCACTATTAGCGCGGCAGGAGCGACCGTGCTGTCCGCCTTCTTCGGTAAACAGGATCAAATCCAGATCACCTCCGACGTTCTACCAGGCGTCGTTCGGACCTTTGCCAGCTACAACGACGTGGCGACGGAGGCCGGCCTGAGCCGGATCTACGCGGGACAGCACACTCGGCTCGATCACGAGGCAGGCCTCGAGCTTGGGCACGCCGTTGCGCAATTCGTACTCCCCCACTTCAGCAGTAAATGAAGGCGAGACGAGCAGCTCCCGACGACGCACCGCACGGGCTAGAGCAGTGGCCCGCGCCTTGTCTATCGGCAGCTGGTTCGATGAGAGCACGCGAATGAACACGAGCAGCTCGGCAACTGGTGGACGACCTCGCAACCTGTTTGCGAGGTCGTCCACGTAGTCGCTTGGGTCGATGTGGAGTGACTGTAATATTTGGGGCGAAGAGAAAGCAAGAGGAGAAGATGAGCATGACACGTAGATCTGCGGCACGTATGCGTCCAGCGGTAGATGCGGTGCCGCGTATTGATGCCGTCCAGTCGGATACTCCGGCCCTTACAGGCAGTGGATTCACGTCTTTGCTGGAGAGTGCGACGCAGGAGATACTGGCGGTGACGTACTGGTTTGATCCTGCCCCGCATACGGGGTCCTATCCAGTCACGGTCAGGTTTTCTGGGCGCCGCATTGATGTGAAGGGGCGGCTCTCGCCTGGCGATCGGTTCGCCCAGGACGAGACAATTGAGGAGGTCGTCCCCGGTAGTGGCCCGATCTCACTCACGGCTCGTGTCCGCGGCATCAATCCTGGCGAGTAGGTCGTGACAGCGCGCATGCTGGGGTCCGCTCACGCTGCACGTGGGCCAAGGGAGCAAGGCAACGCGACCTCTCCAACTGGTCCGCTGCATCCAGCCGCCCGGTTTTGGCGCAGGTGGGCGCCGTCCGCGAAGTCAGCCGAACATGTGAGAACGTGCCCGACCCCTTTCGCCCGGGTGCCGGGGATCTTTCCTGGCATTTGGGGAGTGATGGTAACGCTGGGCATCGCTGTCGCGCTGGCGCTCCAGTCCCTGGTGATTGCCGGTGACCATCGTGCGGTTGGCCCATGGTGGGCGGTAACACTTGTCGCCATCGTGGTCGGCATCGTCGGTGCGAAGGTGTGGTTCATCGTCCTTTACCGGCGCGAGCACCGCATAGAAGGATGGTGCATTCAAGGGTTCATCGCCGGCGCCACCCTGACGGCTGCGATCCTACTCGTGGTGCTTGACGTGCCGGCAGGAGTCTTTCTCGACGTGACGGCTCCGGGTCTGCTGGTCGCAATGGCTGTGGGCAGGGTGGGATGCTTCTTCGCAGGCTGCTGCGGGGGGCCGCCTACTGCGTCCCGCTGGGGCGTGTGGTCATCCGATCAACGCGTGGGAGCGCGCCGTATCCCCACACAGCTGCTGGAGTCGATGCTCGCCTTGAGCCTGGGGCTGGGGGTGCTGGTGGCGGTCGTGGGTCACGGGCCGGCGGACGGAGTCTTCTTCGTTGGGGCGTTGGCGGCCTACACCCTGGTGCGACAAGGTATTCTGCATCTGCGCGCCGAGCCGCGCAAAACGAGGCTGGGTGGGCTGCTCACCACGGCCCTGGCAGCGCTTGTGCTCATCGCAGGCGTGGTATTTCTCGCTCGATAACCGTCGAGTACCTCGTGGCGTGCTGCATCTGGCGGCGACGACCTCCAAGGCACACGTCGAGATGGCGCTCACGCTGCTGCTCTCCCGAGCTTCGACGCCGTGCGCGAGCTCTATCGCTCGTTCCGACCGGCGTTGGTGCCGCAGGTCCGTGCTCTGGCGCTCGATGTGGGCATCTAGGACGGGCACATGCCGTCGCAGCACCGTCTTATTGATGCTAGCGACGCAAGCGAAGTGGCGCAGGCTAGGTAATTCGGTCTAGAGTGCTCACGGTACAATGAGAGATGGAATTACACTATTTTGTCGATGTCCTTCTGCTCCCAACAAGGTATATCTTTTATTGTGACAGTTAGCTAGAAGTCATCTCAGGCTATACGCGTCCTAAAAGGAGGACTTGATGGAGTTAATCATCTTTTTTGCCGTGCTGGTTGCGCTCGATAGTACATCCTTGCGCTGGGGCTTCAACAGCAATGACGGCTTTGACAACCTTGAGTGGCAGCGGCGACAGCGCTGGTATGGATTTCACTAGTGCATATGCAGAGCATCTTGTAGAAATGGATCATTATGAGTTTTAATACACCACCTATCACACCACAGCAATATGAAGTTTTGCACGGCGGAGGGGCCGAAGCTGCTGAAATCGCAAAACAGCGATTGTCGCGTCGACGATTCCTTCGTCGATCTCTGTTCGCTGTCTGGGGGCTGTCTTCAACCGCAAGCGTGGCTGGCGCACTCGCCATGCTCTACCCGAACCTGGCCGGCCAGTTTGGCGCTTCCTTGACCATTGGCCAAAAAACGGATTTTCCGGCCGCCCGACCAGCCGATTTCAAGATCAATCAAGCGGGCATATTCTATCGCCAGCCAGCTAAAACCTATGTAGTACACATGGCGAATGATACCGAGTTCTTATTAAAGGGAACGGCGTTTGAGGACCAGTTGATCGCGGAGACTGTCGTCAAAGATAATGATGGCTCGCACTGGATTGCGTTATATCAACGATGTGTTCACCTGGGTTGTACGGTCCCGTTTCGCGATGACTGCGTGAGCTTCAAATGTCCCTGTCACGGCTCTCACTATAATGTTGACGGTGAATACCTGGATGGCCCTGCACCAAGGAGCCTGGATCGCTTCGCGCTCTCCTTCAATGGAGAAAATGTGGTGGTTGACACTGGGACGCTCAACAATAAAGTGCTACATCCTGATGCCACCACGCGTTTGATCCCGGTACCAACTGTACAGTGCAGCGCGTAATAAATGCACTTTCTATTGTTTCTATTGTAAGGAATCACGGACAGAGGTGGATACGCTATGAGTATGCATGACGACCAGACACAACCAGCGAAAGGCAAGGTGCAGGTAGGCGACAAGGCCCCAGACTTTACGCTCCTCTCCCAATCAGGTGCGCCAGTAAGCCTTGGGGATTTTCTCGGTAAGAAACATATCGTGCTGTATTTCTATCCGAAGGATAACACTTCCCTCTGTACTGAAGAGGCGTGCGCATTTCGGGACAACTACGAGGTCTTCAAAGACGCTGGAGCGGAAGTAATTGGGGTCAGCTCCGATTCGGTGGAGTCACATCGGCAGTTCGCCAAAGAGCACCAACTCCCCTTCATCCTGTTGAGCGACGTGGACGGCGTAATCAGAAAGCGTCATGGAGTTCCCACAGCTTTCGGGCTGCCGGGGCGTGTGACGTACATCATCGACAGACAGGGAATTGTCCGTCGCATCTTCTTCTCGCAATTCACCTCGAAGAGACATGTCGACGAAGCACTCCAGACGCTGCAATAGATACATGAGGAATATGTGTAGTTGGAAAGAAAGGAAATACCTATGTCACTACCGGGTTACCCAAAATGCTATTTGTGATATGATCGGTACATCTCCATCGACCTTAAAGTGCTATCCGCGAGTGAGAGAACTGTTAGAAAAGAGGGCTGGTCTCCATCACGCCTACATCAGATCACAATCTCGGCTAGATGAAGACGAACTCATTGCAAAAGTAAAAGTCATGGCGGAAGAGCTTGTAAATCTTGGTCAACCAGTAACACGATATGCTATTGGTGAAAGAGTTGATGTTCCCCCATTAGTGTTGAGTCGATATCAGCGTGTTGAAATTGTGGTGAAACAGAGTATCGAAAGGCAGCAGTTGTTACATGAAGATGAGTTACTTACCAGAGTAAAAATTGCCGTACGCCAGTTGGAAGAGGATGGACTCAAACATTACCCACGAGTTAAAAGTATCTTAGGCCAGTATGTTAAGAGGGGTCCTTTAGCAAAAACACTTTAGGCATAGTTCAAATACACTTGACAGTTTCACGTAGCTCAATAGCTGTCCGGACCGCTTCTGATATGGTAAGAAATTGATTTGGGACTGTTCAAACTGTTAAGTTCGATACGTCCAAATTGAACCTTGCCTTAGAAAAAATTGTCTACTCTACTTCCAATTTTGCTTGCGTATTCGGCTCAATCAAGGATACTATCAGCTAGTATCCTTGAAAACCACAACAGATACAACAAACGAGCCAGTTCCCGAGATCCACGACCAGCGGCAGATCCCACCGTGGGTGGCACTCCTACGGCTGAATCTCGTAGAGGGTATTGAAGGGGTTCTCCAGTGGCACCCGCCGCACGTTGCTGAAGCCCGCCTCCAGAGAGAGCTCCCGCAACTTCCCTTCCGGCAGCCCCACGGTGCCAAGCCCCTCGCCGTGGCCCGAGAGCGAGGTGGTCATGCCACTGATATCGCTGAGCACCTTGCCTAGAAAGGCTTCGGTTTTCGCCTGATCGATCGTTGGTTGGCTTGTCATGTCTCGTTCTCCTTGCGTTGTCTTTCTGCTGCTCTGTACCCTTCATTCATTTTCCTCTAGCACAGATAGTCTCTGTGTTTGCAACGCGCCTATCAGTGTGAATTCCATTGTAATACCGAAATGAAATAAGCACGAAGTGATTAAAATGCCGATTTGAAAATCCGAAATATTCCACGCTAACTCTGAAAAAAGTGAGTGATTCCAGCGTAACTCCGAAAAAAGTGAATGCTTGTTTAGTACATTAATACAGCTATTTCATGGTTGCTCATTTGATAATATTTTGAAAGAAGCGAGCGAAGATTGGCTTATTTTAGAACGGATAACCGAAGTAGCCAGCACAGGTCGCTTATGAGATCGGAGACCGAAGCCAAAGTACCTGTCGCCTGTGGGAGGCTATTCCACCAGCAAGCTCGTGCAGGCCACTGTTTCACGGATTTCTGGAGTGCCTATCAGGCGGTGATCCCAGAAAACCAGCAAACGGCTGCCGGAAAGGAAACCGGTGAAACGGCGCGTGCTGGAACGGTGGAATACTACCCTCCGACAACGCTTGGCGCGCTTTGTTCGCAAAACGCTGTCTTTTGTTGAACGATAATAGTAATGGGTAGGTGCTGACAATGAGAATTGCCGATGACGAGGAAGGAGCTGACGACCATTACCAACAGGCCGCATTGCCTGATGGAAAAATCTTATCCTAAAAGGCGAGCAGGTGCCTCATGAGAAATCTTACTCTGGAGTGGTCCATCCACCGGTATTCTCTGTAGAAACAAGCTTCGGGTTACATTATTGGCGAGGCAACCACGCGGTTCAAGGGAAGATCTAAGGTCGAGTCAGTCAATGCGCAGGCTACTGACAATGAGAATTGCCGGTGAGAGGAATGGTCAGCACCCCGAAACGACGACGAGCAGCTTCCCCGACTTGAAAGTCGACTCCGTCTAGCGTCACAGGACGTCCACTGTGTCACTGCTCTCTTGCCTGGACATCCTGTCTAGACACCTAGCCCTAGAGAGAGCCGAAGGGAACAATCGTGAAGCGAGAGCGAAAGGAACGCGCCAGAGATGGACTATCTCACGATCATGGAGGCAGCCCGCCACAGCGGCAAAAGTGACAAAACGATCCGGCGAGCCATTCACAAAGGCCTGCTGGCAGCCCACTTTCCCCAACCCAATCGGTGCGAGATTGCGATCAAGGACCTGGACGCCTTTCTGCGTGGACAGGTGTCTGGACAGCTGGAATCCCTGCAGGAGCAACGGATTGCCGAGTTGGAAGGTCGGATCCAGGCTCTTGAAGCGCAGGTCCAGCGCTTGCTGGAGAAGCCAAAAGCGTTGGGGGCGCATCGGGTCACCTCCCCACGAGAGCGAATGGCTGGCCTGCTTCCCAGGCACCTGGTGCCATTGTTGCCCTTTGCCCAGATGCACAATGTGTCTGAGACCACTGTGCATGGGGCCATCGATGGGGTTGCTGCCGGTCAAACGGGGAAGCTGGACGCAACGAGACGGTGCTCCTGTCGCCTTGGCCCTGGACGCGAAAGGACAGCACGCGTTGCACCAACTCTACCATGACGTGCCCCCCTTTGTGGCCTGTGAGCAGTGTCCTCACGCAACACCTAGACAGGCTGTCTAGACACACCAACAGGAAGCAGGCTCCCCCACGCAGGGGGTGGGAGGATAGCCAACAGGTCATCAAGCTGGACACGTGTCCAGTCGATGACCTAGCATGACACCTATCACACAAAACACGAAAGGGTGTCATATGAAGAAAGATACCGAGGTCAAGCTCTCTATGCAAGAAAGACGCAAAGGTACTTCCCAACGAGTGGCTGCTGCTCGTGCTGGCATGAGCGAACGCACGGCTCGCAAGTATGAGCAAGTCCGACAACTGCCCAGTTATCTCAAAACTCCGCACGACTGGCAGACCCGCATCAACCCATTTGAGGAGGATTGGCCCTGGGTGGTCTCTCAGCTGGAACGTGATCCAGCGCTGCAAGGCAAAACGCTCTTTGCCTTGCTCTGTGAACGTCATCCTGGGCGCTATCAAGCCCTACAAGTCCGCACGTTGCAGCGTCACATCGCCCGGTGGCGAGCGTTGCATGGACCCGAACAGGAGGTGATCTTTGAACAACGACACCTCCCAGGCGAGCGAGCGCAATCGGATTTCACCCACATGGCTGATCTGGGCGTCACCATTGCAGGCTCGCCGTTCCCGCACCTGGTGTATCA
>WNGE01001222.1_pt1 | contig 32713 bp, 27 predicted proteins | sample 5400651 | NCBI WGS metagenome assembly WNGE01 (sample SAMN13153370, study PRJNA577476) | soil metagenome | isolation source: 60 cm soil or saprolite under grassland replicate 2 | place: USA:California | collected 2016-06-15
CGGCGCCTGCCTTGACCTGGCCTCCCCGTACCAGGAGCAGCCCGAGATGTCGGTGGGCAGCCATGCGGGAAGGGCCAGGATCCATGCCTTCCGCCGTGCTCAGCGCGCGCTCGTATAACTCGCGCGCCACCTCGATGTGTCCCTGACTTGCAGCGATGCGGCCTAACTGGACGAGAGCGTCAACTGTCCCGGATGTGTGGCCAACCTGTTCGCGTATGGTGAGCACGCGTTCGAACGACGCCTGAGCCTCCGCCCATTCGGTGCGCAGCACCTGCAGCGCGCCCGTCAGCTGCAGGCATTCAGCCATCCAACGATCGTTCGCCTGTGCCGCCAACGCACCAGCCTGCTCCGCGTATTCGCTGGCGCGCCCCACGTTTCCCTCGGCCAGAAACACCGAACCCAGTCCGGCCAGAGCATAAACGGCTCGCACATCGCTAGCCACATCGCGGTAGAGAGCAATCGCCTGCTCAAAGTGCTCGTGGGCAGCCTCGAAACGACCACCACGATAGTTCTGAATGCCCAGGTTGCTGTGTGCGTCGGCGATGTCCAGTTTGTCGCCACCTCGCTCGGTCGCGGCAAGGGTGCGCTCATACTGCTCGATCGCGAGCCCGACTCGGCCCGCTCCGGCATGTGCCCAGCCGACGACGCTGTGGGCCCACCCCAGCCAGCGTGGTTGATCGAGGCGCTGCGCCACCTCAACCATCTCCGTGCCCAGTCGCAGCACGTTACCGAACTGGCCTTTGAGAAACACCATGAATGCGAGCTGGTGCTGCAATTCCAGTCGCACCACCGCGCCCGCGGGCTCGTCCCCGGCGACCGGGCCCAGCTCTGCCAGACCGGCTTCGGCCTCTCTAAGTGCGGCAGGCGTGTCGCCCGTATGCGTCAGGGCGAAGCTGATGACCTGGCGCGCTTCCGCCCGCGCGATCGGTTCGCTGACCAGCTCGAGAACCTGGCGGAACGTCTCGATGCACGCTGGCCACATGCCCATGCCGCGCTCTGCCAGGCCGCGGCCTTCTAGCGCGGCGAGGCGCGTCTCGGGGTCCGCTTCCAGGGCAGGGTCCGCGACCAGCGTACAGGCGGTCTGGAAGTGCAGCAGCGCTTCGCGGTGCGACGCCAGTGCGGCCGCCTGGCGGCCCGCCCGCAGGCTGTACGTCAGCGCTTTGCGCTTGATCGGGACCGTGTGCCCAGCGCGCGCGAAGTGGAAGGCCAGCTCGGCGGCCATGTTCAGCGCACTGGCGCCGGCCAGCCGCTCCAGCACCTCACCCGCTCGACCGTGCAGCAGCATCCGCCGCGTTCGACTCAACGCCCAGTACACCCCGTCGCGCAGCAGCGAGTGGCTGAAGGCATAGCCGGTCGGCCGCTCGCGGATGACCTGCGCGCGGATGGCCTCGTCGAGGTCGCTCAGTAGCATCGCCTCTTCGCTCGGCTCGATCACCGCCAGCAAGTCGGTGTATTCGAACGTGTGACCCAGGACCGCTGCCCACTCGAGCATTTCGCGGCTGCGCGGACTCAGCCGCGCCAGGCGCTCGCTGATCACCGAGCGGATTACCAGCGGCAGGCTGGTCGCATCGACCACCGACGCTTGCCACACCGCGGCGGGTCGGTCGAGCCGGCCCTCCTCGCGCAGCGCGAAGACCAGCTGCTCCACAAACAAAGGGTTGCCTTCGGTCGCGCTGTACACCGAAGCGCTCAGATTGCCGTGCACCGGCTTCCCCGCGAGCGCGGCGATCAGCCGCTCGGTGCCCGCCTGGTTAAGCGGCGACAACTCCAGCCGCTCGGCCAGCCGCTCCCGTTCGACCGCCGCCACGAATTGCGTGAGCGGCTCGCCAGGCTGGATCGCCTCACTCCGTAACGTCCCTACGAAGACAACAGGCGAATGCCGCGTCTGCCGCATCAGGTAGTGCAGCAGATTCAGGCTCGCGGCGTCGGCCGCGTGCAGGTCTTCGAGACACAGCAGCACTGGGCCGCGCTCGGCGAGCTTGCGCAGCAGCGACAGCACCGCGGCGAACAACCGCGAGCGCTCGCTGGCGCGCTCATCCCGCGCGGAGACCGCGGTGGCGAGGCTACGCCGCACGTCCTCTCTCGCCGCCATCAGCTCGGACGCGGCGGTGGACACATCGGCATCCAACGGATTCGAGGTCGCCGACAATACGTAGTCGGTCAGCGCCTCCTGGAACGCGGCAAGCGGCACGCCCGTGCGCTCGTCGTAGGCAGCGCCGGCCAGGCACAACACGCCCGCGTCGCGCGCGGAGCGCAGCATCGCACCCGCCAGGGCGCTCTTGCCGGTACCCGCGGGTGCGCTCAGCAGGACCGTCTGCCCGGAGCTCCGGCCGGCGTCGACGATGTGCAGCAGCCGCTCCAGCTCAGCCTCACGGCCGATGAACTGGCCGGGCTCGGGGAACGTGTACGCGCAGCGGAAGACCGGCCGGAATTGACCGCTCGTCGCGGCGGCGTCCAGGCGGGCGACCTGTCGGTACAGCTCGCGCGAGGCGTCCGATGGCTCGACGCCGAGGTCGTCGCGCAGCGCTTGCTCGAGGCCCTGGAACACGCGCGCCGCGTCCGAGCGTCGACCAAGCTGAATCAAGACTCGCATCAGCTCCTGCGCCGCGCGCTCGTCGCTCCGATCGGAGCGCAGCAGCCGCTGCAGCTCGGGCACCGCCGCCTGCGGCTCGCCACGCTGGACGTGGACCTGCGCGAGCTGGAACTCGAGCTCGCTCCACGTCCGCCGCAGCGCCTCGCGGCGCGGCCCCGTCCAGTCCTCGTACAGGTCTTCGGGCAGGTATTCGCCCGCGTACAGCGCGCACGCCTCCTCGAGCAGCGGCAACGGCCGCGCGGTGCGCTGCGCTTCCATGGCCAGCCGCTCGAAAGTATCGGCGTCGACCCATACGTCGAGTCCAGGCTGCAGCCCGATCGTGTCGCGGTCGGCGACGATCGCACCACCGTCCGAGGCGCGGCCGCCTGGCTCGAGCGCCTGGCGAATCGCGTGCAGCGTCGAGCGCAGGTTGATCGAAGCAGCCGTCGGGTCCGACTCGGGCCAGAACAGCTCCAGTGCTTCCTCTTTAAGGACGCGGTGGTGTGGCCGACTGAGCACAAACTTCAGCAGCTGGCGGGCCTTCTTGCGCTTCCAGGCGGCATCGGTGACTTCCTGGCCGTGCACGAGCAGCCGGAAGCCGCCGAGCATGTACGCGGCTAGCGCAGGAGTGTTTCCGCCCGGGCTCACAGTGTGGCCCCCCTTTCGCCGGTGCGCGCTCGATACTAGTCGTTGCTTCATCCTGAGGCAACGCCGAAGGATCTACGCAAAGATCCTTCGCTCCGCTCAGGATGAAGCTGTGATCTCAGGATGAAGCTGTGATCTCAGGATGAAGGTGTGATCTCAGGATGAAGCTGTGATCTCAGGATGAAGGTGTGATCTCAGGATGAAGGTGTGATCTCAGGATGAAGGTGTGATCTCAGGATGAAGCTGTGATCTCAGGATGAAGCTGTGATCTCAGGATGAAGCTGTGATCTCAGGTTCGACGCTGAGATCCTTCGGGCTCGCAGGCTCGCCTCAGGATGACAGCTAGAGGCGGGTGCGCACGCCCCAGAGGTCGGGGAACGCCTTGGCGCTCTCGAGCACTTCGCCCAGGTAGGCCACGCCGCTGGTTCCACCCGTGCCCGGTCGCTGACCGATCGTGCGCTCAGCAATCTGCACGTGCACCGCGCACAACTGCCAGAACTGCTCCGAGAGATCGACCAGCCCTTCGGCGACTCGATACAACGCGCCCGCGGCCGACGGGTTGCGGTAGACGTCCTCGAGGCTGAGCTCAGCCGCCTGCAGCGCCTGCGTGAACGCGTCGTAGATCGGGCTGTGCGTCTTGGTCTTGCCACGCAGACCAAGCGCCTTCTGCACATCCCGCCACTGGCCAGATTCAGACCCGCTCGCGGTGCCAAGGTACGGTCGAAACGCGAGGAAGCTGCGCGGCGACAGGCTGTCGAACAGCACCATCTGCTGCACCAGCAGACGCAGCACCGAAGAGGCGCGGTGCAGATGATCGAGCGCCATCTCGGCATCCGAGGTGGGCGGCGGCAACAGATCGGCGGCGCAGCGCAGATCGAGCAGCAATTGCTTGAACCACAGCTCGAACGCCTGATGGGTGACGATGAAGAAGTGCTCGGCGGCGCGCACGCCCGGGCCGTGCTCATCGGGCGCGACTGGCTGCTGCGCACCCAGGATCTTGTCCAGGTGGAGATAGCTGGCGTAGGTGAGATCTGGCTCGCTCATATGTCTAACAGCTCAACAACCGCGGCCTCCACGGTCACCCACGCCCGTGACGTTGGATCGATCACCGCGAAGTGGCCCGTCCCGGGCAGCGCATGCAGGGTCACCGGATCACCCGCCGCCGCGGCCGCGTCTGCGTACTCACGGACCAGCTCGATGGGCACGATGTCGTCGAGCTCGCCGTGGATGAGCACCTGCGGCCTACCTAGCGGCAGGCGCGCCTTGGGCGACGCGATCGCGTACTCCTCCGCCAGCTCGTCGGGCGATCCACCCATAAAATCCTGCACCGCGCCGTTGCCGAGGTTCCGCCGCGCGCCGCCATGGAGATCCGCGACGCCTGCCAGTGAGACAGCGCCGCGGACTACGCGCTCAGCGGCGAGGTACAGCGCGAGGTGCCCGCCCGCCGAATGGCCGATGCTGATCGCTCGCTGTGGGTCGAGCTCGGGCAGTTGGGACAGCATCGCCGCGCCTGACTTGACGTCCTCGAACGTGCCAGGCCAGCCGCCGCCCGGCTGTCCGACGCGGCGGTACTCGAGGCTCCACGTGGCGATGCCGCGCACGGTCAGCGCCGCGCACAGGTGGCCGATGTGCAGCAGGTCGTACTGCGCGCGCCAGAAGCCGCCGTGCAGCACGATCGCGACCGGGTGCGGCCCCGGTCCGGCTGGCAGCCGCAGATCGCCAAACTGCTGCGGCCCGCTCCCATACGGGATGCGGCGGTCGGCCGGCGGCGGTGGCCGATCGAGGATCTCGCGCTCGTCGGCGAGCTGCGGATGCATGGCCTCTCTTGGTGGCAGCATACCTGCTCCCTCTCCCTCTGGGAGAGGGCTGGGGTGAGGGCTGGGTTGAGGGCTACGCCTCGAGCTCGAAGTCCTCGGCCAGGCGGTCCGCGTCGGGCACCACGACCTGGCGGCCGAAGCGGCGGATGTAGCCGTCCTCCTCGAGCCGCGCGAGCATGCGCGTGACGGTCTCGCGACTGGCCCCGATCTGCTCGGCCAGGTCGCAGTGCCGTGGGACGCCGCGCAGCCGCAACCCACCGCCCGGTTGGCTCTCGCTGGCCTCGCGCGCCAGGTCGAGCAGCACCCGCGCGAGCCGCGCCCGAGCGCCGGTGACGCTCACGCGGTGCAGAGTGTCCTCGGCCGCCTGCACCCGCACCCCGAGACGCGTGGCGAGGTCGAGCAGCGCCTTCGGCCAGCGCGCGACGATCTCCAGGAAGCGTCGCTCGTCGGCCACGCACACCTCGACGTCGGTCTCCGCCTGCGCAAGCAGACCGGCAATCGCCTGCGCCCCGAGCAAGCCCGTGACGCCGAACAGATGCCCGCGGTCGAGCCGCTCGACGGTCAGCTCGCGCCCGTCAGCGTGGCGCTGGAACAGCCGCACCGTGCCCGAGCGGGTCACGTAGATGCGCTCGTTGCCGGGCTCTGGCCCGACGATCATCTGGCCCGCCGTGAAGTGCCTGGACGTCAGCGCCCGCGACAGATCAGTTGCATCGCGGTCCGAGAGGCGGCGGAACAGGTCGACGTGTCGGATGTACCAGGTACAGGCCCCCGCGTCTGCCCCCATGGCGAAGCGATAATACGGTGGCCGCTCGCAGCGGGGTAACGTATCCCGGCCATGCCTGCCGAGCCGCGCATCGTGCCGGTCCCGTGTCCGTTCGGGACAGCGGGTGGCACCGTCTACGTCTACTACATCGACGCGCCCCAGCCGGCGCTAGTCGATACCGGCGTCGCCACGTCGCCGGGCACGACCATCGAGCCAGCGCTCAACGCGCTCGGGCTTAGCCTGCGCAACGTCAAGTGGATTCTGGCTACGCACGGCCACTGGGACCACATCGGCGGCGCGCACGCCGCGCGCTCGATGGCCGCGGACGATGTCCAGGTGGCGTTGCACGCGGCTGACCATGAGCTGCTGCAGTCGCGTCGCGCGCACATGGCCGACGACGGCTACCAGGCGCTGCGTTTCCGCTATCTCGACGACGCCGAGGCCCTGGCGCGGCAGGATGCCTTGTTAATGGAGAACCTGTCCGGCGAGCTGGCCGCCGATCGCGAGCTGCGCGGCGGCGAGCGCATCAGTCTGGGTGGCGACGTCACCGTCGAAGCCGTGTTCACGCCCGGCCATTCGCCCGGTTCGTGCAGCTTCCTGGTCAATGACCAGCTGTGCACGGGCGATGGTGTGCAAGTCCGCGGCGGCCCGTCTGGATTTCCGCTGTACGTGGACCCGCTTGCGTACCGCGCGACACAGCAGAAGCTGCTCGAGGATGTGCGACCCACACGCGTGTACGCCGGTCACCGCTTCACGCTGCTCGATGGCACGTTGCTCGACTCGGTCATCGAGGGACCGCGGGTCGCGCAGGCGCTGCGCGACAGCCTGGCGTTCCACGACCAGATCGTCGAGGCCGCCCGCGGAGTCACGAGCCTGGACCTGGCCCAGCCGAACGCATTGGCGCTTGCACCAGCCGCCGACGCGCTGGGGTATGCGCGGGACCAGCCGTTGACCTGGCCAGCCGCGTTCTTCACGACCCTGCATGGCTACATGAAGATGGCTGCCACCGCGGCCTGACCGTATGTTCGTGCCAGGGCTCCGCCCACCGGACGAGGCGCCCCGCTCGGCCTCCTGGTTCGCTTTCCGTGGCGACCGACTGCTCGTGCGCTCGCAACCCGAGGGCGTCGCCTTGCTCGACTACGACGCTTTGGGCGAGCTCGGCGCCAGTTTCGAGAGCGGCCACTATCTCGGACGCCTCGCCGACGTCGACTGCTACGCCGTGCAGCTCGACGATGGCTGCGAGTGTCCCGAGGGCTCGAGCTTCGAAGGGCTGCGCGCCCTGTTCGGTCAGTTGCCCGAGGGCTACTTCACGATCGCTGGCCGCGCGATCCAGATCCTGCACTGGGATCAGACCCACCGCTTCTGCGGCCGCTGCGGCGAGCCAACGGTGCACGCGCCGACCGAACGCGCCAAGCTGTGTCCGAAGTGCGGCCTGCTGAGTTTTCCGCGGCTCAGCCCGGCGGTCATCATGCTCATCCAGCGTGGCGAGGACTTCCTCCTCGCGCGCAATGTGAATTTTCCCGACGCCTTCTATTCGGTCCTGGCTGGCTTCGTGGAACCGGGCGAGTCACTGGAGGAGGCAGTCGCGCGCGAGATCCACGAGGAGGTCGGGCTCGAAGTCACCGATATCCGCTACTTCGGCAGCCAGCCATGGCCATTTCCGCACTCGCTGATGATTGGCTTCACGACGCAGTTCGTCGCGGGTGAGATCCGCGAACAGGCTGACGAGATCATGCACGCGGCGTGGTTCTCGCGCCGTGGCGAGCTGCCCAAGCTGCCAGGTCGACTCAGCATTGCCCGCCGCTTGATCGACTGGTTTCTGACGCAGAGTGATTAGCAGCGCCTACCTCTTCGCCGAAGACCTGCTCGACGAAGGCGTGCCTTCTGTGGTCGACCGCCTGGCCTCCGCGGGACTGACTTCGGCCACAATCGCCGCCACCTATCACCACTCGCGTGATGTCTTCCCGCACGGCAGCAACCGCAAGGTGCAGTACCTCGAAGGTGGGGTGTGTTATTTCCAGCCGCAGCGTTCGCGCTATAGCCGCATCCAGCCCGTGGTCGCCCGCGCGATCGGTGCCACCGAACCGCTGGCGGAGCTCGCTGCACAGATCCCGACCAGTGCCTGGCTGGTGGTCCTGCACAACTCGCGACTGGCCGAGGCTCACCCCGACTGCGCGCCCGAGACCGCATTCGGAGATCGGCTGCTCAACGGCCTGTGTCCGGCCAACCCGGATGTGCGTCAGTACGCCGTGGCGCTGGCGTCGGACGTGGCCAGATTCAACCTGCAAGCGATCAAGCTGGAAGCGGTCCAGTACCTCGGGTTCGACCACGGTGGGCATCACGAGCGGTCGTTCGTGCCGCTCAGTCCCAACATTCGGTTTCTGCTCGGGCTGTGCTTCTGCCAGCACTGCCGCGCCGCCGCTGCCGACTTCGATGTCCAGGGCTTGCAGCGCCGGGTGCGCGAGCGCATCGAAGCCCTCTTCGCCTCCTCATCGGAGGAAACGCACGAGCCCGACGTGGAGGACGAGACCATGCAGACGTCGTTGGGCGACTATGCGGCGATGCGCCAACGCGTGGTGGCCAGCCTCGCGGCCGAGATTGCCGAAGCCGTGCGCAACCAATCGCCGAATACCCGCGTGGTGTACCTCGACCCGTCCGGCGCCACGCTCGGCTACGCCACCGGCAGACCAGCGAGCGACCGCACCGCCACGAGCATCGGCTGGCGCGACGGCATCGATCTGGCTGCGATTGCGCCGCGCGTGGACGGCATCGGGATGATCGGCTACTTCGCCGAAACCGCGCGCTTGCAGTCCGAACTGGCAGCGTACACACGACTGGCGCCCGCCGAGCGGCTGGAGGTGATCCTGCGACCGATGGCACCAGATACCGCGTCGGCGACGGCATTGGCTGAGCGCGTCGAGGCGCTGCGACAAGCTGGCGTGGCCGAGGTGTCGTTCTACCATTACGGCTTCATGCGCCTCGAGAACCTGACCTGGATCCGCCAGGCGCTCCAGGCATGAGACTGCACGACCGCGTCGCCATCGTCACCGGCGCGGGCTCCGGCATCGGCCGCGCCATCGCCACGCGCGCCGCTCGGGAGGGCGCCGCCGTGGTCGTCGCCGATATCGCCGTTGACGGCGGTCGCGGCACCGTCGCCGAGATCGAGCAGCTTGGCGGCACGGCCACGTTTGTGGAAGCCAACGTCGCGAGCGCGGGCGATGTGGACCGACTGGCAAAGGCAGCAATCGATGCGCATGGCCGTATCGACATCCTCGTCAATAACGCTGCGATCGGCGGCGGCGACGACATCCTGGCCACCGATGAAGCGACCTGGGATCACGTCGTGTCGGTGGTGCTGAAGAGCGTCTACCTGTGTAGTCGAGCGGTGCTGCCGAGCATGCTCGAGCAGGGCCGCGGCGCCATCGTCAACATCTCGTCGGTCAACGGGCTGTACGGCCTGGGCGAGGAGGCGTACAGCGCCGCCAAAGCCGGCGTCATCAACCTGACGCAGAACCTGGCCATTCGCTACGCCTCGCGCGGTGTGCGGGTCAACGTCATCTGCCCAGGGACGATCCGCACGCCGATCTGGCAGCGCCGCGTGGACCGCACCCCAGACATCTTCGAGCGCCTGACAGCCTGGTACCCGGTGGGTCGCGTCGGCGAGCCCGACGACGTTGCCGCCGCGGCCGTGTTCCTCGCCTCAGACGAGGCGGGCTTCGTCAACGGCGCGGTGCTGCCGGTCGACGGCGGGCTTACCGCGGGCTTGTATCGGCTGTCGCGGGAGCTCGCAGGCCAGTGAGCTCGTGGGCCAGCGCTTGCAATTGCTCCGCTATCGCTTCGGGCAGTGGCCCGTTGGGAAACGCGCCCAGCTCCGCATCCGTCGCGTAGACCGCCCGCGCGGCCGACAGCCCGCTCAGGCTCGCAACCAGGGGTCGAAGGCCATGATCGATCGCCAGCGCATGGTGCGGAATGCCGCCCGTGGCGATGAGCCCTACAACGCAGGCCGCGAGCGCGTCGCGCGGCAGCAGGTCGAAGATCGCCTTCAGTTGGCCGGTGTAGCTCGCGCGGTAGATCGGTGTGCCCACAATCAGCACCCGCGCCTCGGTTATCCGCTGCAGCAGCGCGTCCAGCTCGGCGTCCTTGCGCCGTGCCAGCAGCGCGTCCGCCGGCAGCTGCGCCAGTTCCACGAGCTCGGTGCGCCAGCCGCTTGCCGAGAGCAGCTCGAGCACATGCGCCACCAGCGCGGTCGAACGCGATGGCGACGTCAGGCTGCCCGCGAGGCCGATTGCTCCATTCATCTGGCCATGACCGCTGCCTCACGCCGCGCGATTTCCGCCCGCACCAGCGGCACGAGCTCGCGTCCGTAGTCGATCGCGTCCTGCAGGGGATGAAAGCCACGGATCAGCAACGTGTCGAAGCCGATGTCCACATAGGCGAGCAGCGCCTCGGCGACCTGCTCGGGGGTCCCGACCAGCGCGGTCGAGTTGCCAGCGGCGCCGGTAATCGCCGCGACCTTCGTCCACAGTCGGGTGTCGTGGATGTCGGCCTCGGCAGCCGCAGCTCGCAGACGTGCTGAGCCAATCGAGGAGTCCTCGCGGCGCCCGCGGGCGCCGAGAAAACGCTGCCGCTGCGCGAGCGCGGCCTCGGCAATCTCCTCCGCGCGCGCCCACGCTTGCGCTTCGGTCGGCGCCAGGATCGGTCGCACCGACAGGCTATAGCGCAGCGTTCGGCCGAGCGCCGCTGCCGCGGTCCGCATCTCGTCCAACCTCTGCTGCGCCTGCGCCAGTGGCTCGCCCCACAGCATGTAGACATCGGCGTAGCGCGCGCCCACGTCCAGCGCTGCCTGCGATGCTCCGCCGAAGAACAGCGGGATGCCTTCAGCCGTGGCAGGCCCGAACGGCAGCGCCGCGTTCTCGACGCGATAGAACTGGCCATCGGGAAAATCGAACGGCGCCTGGGACTCCCACAGTCGCCGCAGCAGATCCATGTACTCCGCCGTTCGCCGATACCGATCGTCGTGACTGAGAAAATCGCCTTCTCGCCGCTGGTCGGCCTCGTCGCCGCCGGTGATGATGTGCAGCGCCAGACGCCCACCACCGGTGAGGTGGTCGAAGGTCGCGGCCTGTCGGGCGGTGAGCGCCGGCTCGACGAATCCCGGTCGGTGCGCCAGCAGAATCTTGAGCCGTTCGGTCGCCCGCACGGCGTGGTTGGCGACCTGCCAGCCATCGGGCCAACGGCTGCCGTAGCCGATCAGGATGCGGTCGAAGCCGCCGTCCTCATGGGCGCGGGCGAACCGCGCGGTGAACTCGGCATCGACCACCGGCCCAGCCAGGGGCAGGACCTCCGATGACTCCTGCGTCGCGATCATGCCGATGAATTCGACTGGCATCGGCTGGTCTACCTCTTGAACACGGACACATGGGCGGGACTGCTGGGGGTGAACGGCTCGCGCTGCCAACCGCCGTACCGCTCGGCCAGCCGCAGACCCGCCAGCCGCGCCATCAGGTCGAGCTCGCTCGGCCAGGCGTAGCGCAGCTGCACCGGCAGCATCACGATGCCCTCCTTGCCGATGACCACATGCTGGGTCGTGACCCGCTGTGCGACTGAATCGTGGCGTGTCGCGTCGAGCTGCAAACGATCGACCTCGACCCGCGTCGTGCTCACGCGTTGACCGCGATCGAACAGCGTCGGATCGGGCACGAACGCCTCGATCACGAACGCGCCATCCTCGGTCAGCTTGCTGGCAACGCTGGCGAAGCAGCGCAGCTGCTCCTCCTGGCTGAGCAACGCGAAGAACGTGTTGAACACCACGTAGATGAGCCTGAACTCGCCCTCGGCCGTGACCTCCGCGAAGTCTCCTATGGTCACTGGGATTGCGGCGCCGCCAGACTTTTGCCGCAATCGCTCGACCATCGCCTCCGACGCGTCGATGCCGTGCACCGCGACGCCGCGCTCAACCAGTGGCAACGCGATCCGTCCAGTGCCTATCCCTAATTCCAGCGCTGGGCCTGCGCCAGCGATGTCGGCCAGAAACGCCGCCGCCGGTTCAGTGGACTGGTCCACCGCGGGCGCAACCCAGGCGTCGTACACCGCCGCGATGCGATCTCCGTAGGTAGCTGCTTCGTATGCCATCGCGCCAGGTGAGCGTACCGCGCTCCCCCCGACCCCCGACCCCCAATTGCTACACTCGCGACATGGTCCAGGCTCCGCAGCGCGTCGACGTCGATCAGTTGCTCGCAGCCGATCGAGAGCACCTCATTCATCCGCTCTACCACCCCGCCGATCACGCCAAACCGATCATGGTGGTGCGCGGCGAAGGCGCCGACATCATCGACGCCAATGGAAAACGCTACTACGACGCGTTGTCGGGCCTGTGGAACGTCCACGTCGGACACGGTCGCAAGGAGCTGGCTGAGGTGGCCGCCGAGCAGATGGCCAACCTCGCCTTCAACAACAACTACGTCGGCTTCACCAACGTGCCCGCGATCCGCCTGGCCGAGAAGCTCAGCCAGATCGCGTATCCGAACCTGAATGCCGTGTACTTCACGACCAGCGGGGCGGAGTCCAACGAGTCGGCGTTCAAGACCGCGCGCTTCTTCTGGAAGCTGCACGGCAAGCCCGACAAGGTCAAGGTCATCTCCCGCCGCTGGGGGTACCACGGCGTGACCATGGCCGCCGCCAGCGCGACCGGGCTGCCCGCGTACCACAAGATGTTCGCGCCGCTGGTGCCTGGCTTCATCCAGACGGTCGGACCCTATCGCTTCCGCTGCGAGCTCGAGGGCGAAGATGGGCCACGGCCGTGCACCAGCCCCAACACCCACGACTACGCCGCCGCGCTCGAGCAGACCCTGATCGAACAGGGCCCCGACACCGTCGCCGCCATCCTGGGCGAGCCGGTCCAGGGTGCTGGCGGGGTCATCGTGCCGCCCGATGACTACTGGCCCAAACTTCGCCAGATCGCCGATCGACACAACGTGCTGCTGATCGCCGACGAGGTGATCACGGGGTTTGGCCGCACCGGCAAGTGGTTCGCGCTCGAGCATTGGGGCGTTCAGCCGGACATCATGAGCTTTGCCAAGGGCGTCACCAGCGCCTACCTGCCGCTCGGCGGGATCATGCTCTCGCAGCAGATTCAGGACGCGATCAACCACGCGCCGGCCGACCTGAAGTACATGCACGCCGCGACCTACTCAGGCCACGCCGCGTGCTGCGCGGTGGGTCTGGCCAATATCGGCATCATCGAGCGCGAAGGCCTGGTCGAACGCGCCGCTCAAGTCGGTGCGGCGTTCCAGAAGCAATTGCGGGAGCAGCTCGAGCCGCTGCCCGCTGTGGGGCAGGTGCGCGGTATCGGCATGATGGCCTCGGTCGAGCTGGTCGATCGCAACGCCACCGGCAGTGCCTACTACGACAATGCTGTCGCCACGACTGGTCGAGTGATCCAGCGCTGCCTGGAGAAGGGTGTGATGCCGCGGCGGCTCAGCAACACCATCTGCATGGCGCCGCCGCTGATCAGCACCGAGCAGCAGCTGTCGCGGTTGATCGAAGTGCTCGGTGAGTCTATCTCGGCGGAGGGCGGCGCCTGAGCCAGGAAGCGAAGCGGCCTATTCGCAAGCTCGGCGAGTGGGAGAGCGCGATCGACAAACAGATCCGCGAAGCCCAGGAGCGCGGCGATTTTCGCAATCTGCCAGGGGCGGGCAAACCCCTGCCGGAGGAGAACTGGGAGGGCGACTGGGCGCTGGCGTACCACGTGCTGCGCCAGGCGGGCGAAACGCTGCCGTGGATCACCCTTGGCCGCGAGATCGAAGCCGCCCAGGAGTCTCTACGCCGCCAGCTCACCCAGCGCTCCCTTCCTCGCGACCTCGCCCGGCTGCGCTATCTCGAAGCCGCCGCCGCGCTGGACAAACTACTGCAGGAATACGCCTTTACCGTCCCGATCCGCTCGCTAGAGCGCGGCCGCCTGCCGCGACACGTCGCCGAGAAGCAGTTCGACACCGCCTGGCCCCCGTAAACCGAGAGCCAGGCACCGCTACCGTTTAAGGCTTACGACCGGTCTCCGCGCAGGGAACGACGACCGGTCTCCCGAAACGGTGATGGACGACAGGTCTCTCCCGCAGGCTATTACTTTTGCCGCCAGATCTTGCCGTAGTCCCTGGAGCCCCAGAATCCGTTGTACGTCTGCGGGTAGTTCTGGATCTCCTTGCGCACGGTCGAGATCTGCGGCGAATTCCAGTAGATGACCATCGGCTGCTCGTCGAGCAGGATCTTCTGCGCGTCCTTGTACGCCTGGCCCCGTTTGGCCTGGTCCAGGTTCTGTCGGCCATCGTCGAGCAATTTGTCGAACGTCGGATTGCCCCACTTGGCGAAGTTGAACCCAGCCTTGGTATAGAACAGCGGATACGTGTCGCCGTCGGGATCGACCGTGCCGCTCCAGCCCAGCGCTAACGCCTGGTACTCGCCGGTATTGCCGTTCTGAACGATGGTCGCGAACTCGATCAACTGGATCTCCATGCTGATGCCGGCTTCCTTGATCTGATCTTTGACCAGCTCCGCGATCTGCTGTTGCTCCGGCGAAGCGTTGGAGATCTGGAAGGTGAACGTCGGGTTCGAAATGCCGCCCCTTTGCAGCTCTTGCTTGGCCTTGTCGATGTCACGCTTGCCGTACGTCAACCCGTCGTTGAGGTAGGCCCACGGAAGAACCTCCGGAACAGGCAGTTGCAGCGTCTTGCCCGCCCCGAAGTACACGGTGTTGCGAATCTGGTCGCGATCGAGCGCGTACGCGAGCGCACGCCGCATCTCTGGTTTGTTGAACGGCTCCTTTGCGGTATTCAGGAAGATGAAGCTGAAGCCGAGGCCCGGAATCTCCTTGACTGTCAGATCCTGGGTCTTCTTCAGGTCGTCGTAGTCCTTGAAGGGCGGGTTGCCCAGCAGCACGTCGGCGTCGCCCGTCTTGAGGTTGGTCAGGCGCACGTTTTCGTCGGGGAACGACTTGAAGATCACCTTGTCCATGTACGGCAGCTGGGTGCCGTCGGCGTCCTTTTCCCAGTAGTCCGAGTTGCGCTCGAGGATGATCGAAATGTCCTTTTGCCACGACACGAACTTGTATGGACCGCTGCCCGCGCCGGTCAGGTCGCGCTGCAGGTTGTCGCCGAGCTTCTGCACCGCCGCGGGGCTCTGCATGTACCCGGCACCGGTGACCAGCTTGCTGGGGAAGGGCGCGAAGGGCGCATTGAGCGTGATCTTGACCGTGACCGGGTCGGGTGTCTCGATGCTGGTGATGTCCTTGACGTCCTGGATAGTCGTCGCCTTGGGGTCGTTGCGGTGGCGGTCCAGGTTCCACTTGACCGCCTCGGCGTTGAGATCCGTGCCGTCTTGAAACTTGATTCCCTTATGCAGCGTCATCACGTACACGTTGGGCTGCGGGTTCTCGGTCTTCTCGACCAGCTCCCCGACGACGTCGCCCTTTTCGTCGACCTTGTACAGCGAGTTCGAGACGAGGCCGATGATGGCGTTGCTGTACACGTCCTGCGACTTGGTCGGGTCGAACGTCGTCGCATCGCGCCCCATGGCGACGGTCAGCTGACCGCCCTTGACGGGCTTGCCGGCTGCAGCTGCCGCTGGCGCGGCCGTCGGCTTGGCTGCCGCGGCTTCGGTGGGCTTGGCTGCCGCGGCTGCTGTTGGCGCCGCTGCCGCCGGGGCGGTGGTTGCGGCTGCGGCTGCGGTGGTTGGCTTCGCGGCTGGCGCCGTAGTCGGCGCCGCTGCCGGCGCGGCAGTTGGGGCAGGCGCGGCGGCTGGACCGCAAGCTGCCAGGAACAGGCTCGCCGCGACGGCGAGTGGGAAGCCAAGCGAAAGCTTCATTGCGCGCTCCTCTCCGTGAACTCTCTATCTGTTGCGGAGTCTGGGGTCCAGCGCATCTCGCAAGCCGTCGCCCAGCATAGAAAAAGAGAAGACCGTCAGGAAGATGGCCAGGCCAGGTCCAAATGACAGCCACGGCGATCGTTCGAGCAGGCTCGACGCGGCGTTGATCATCGAGCCCCAGTCGGGATCGGGCGGCTGCGGTCCGATGCCCAGGAATCCAAGCGCCGCGAGCGCCAGGATCGCGGTCGAGCTGGAGATCGACGCCGCGACGATCATCGGGTTGGCGATGTTGGGCAGGATGTGCCGCACCAGGATCCGCAGCCGCGATGCGCCGAGCACGGCCGCGGCCATGACGTAGTCCTGCTCCCGCGCCTGCAGCACTTGCCCGCGCGTGAGTCGGAAATACAGCGGAATGCCGATGAGGCCGACCGCGATCATCGCATTGCGCAGCGACGGACCGAGGGCGCTGGTGACGGCAATGGCCAGCAAGACGCCCGGGAACGCCAGCATCGCGTCGATGAGCCGACTCAGCAGCTGATCGAGCCAGCCGCCGATATAGCCCGCCGCCAGTCCCATGCTGACCCCGCCGCCGAGTGAGATGCTGACCGCGATCACCGCCACCGCGAGCGAGATGCGCGTACCGAAGATCACTCGACTCAGCTGGTCACGCCCGAGGCTGTCGGTGCCCAGGAAGTGCGCGAACGAAGGCTGCTGCAACGTCGTCGCTGGGGCGGTCTGGTATGGGTCATATGGCGCCAGCAGTGGCGCGAGGATCCCGATCACCACCATCAGCAGCACGATCCCGCCGAAGACCAGCAGACGCGGCTCGCCCAGCCCGGCGGCCATGAACTGCTGTCGACGCGAGCGCTCCGCGAGCACGGCCACCACGGGTCGAGTCAACGTTTGCGCCGTCGCCATCGTCAGGCAGACCGCCGCGTGAAACTGATGCGCGGGTCGAGATAGGCGTACGCGATGTCGACCGCGAGGTTGGCCAGCAAGAACACGAACACCGCCAGTAGCACGACCGCCTGGACCGTCGGGTAATCGCGCGCGCCAAGCGCTTGGACCGCGAGGCGTCCGACGCCCGGCCAGGCAAACACCGTTTCCACGATGAAAGCGCCTTCGAGGATCAAGCCAACCTGCAGGCCGAGCAGCGTCACGCTCGGGATCAGCGCATTGCGCAGCGCGTGGCGCATGATCACCGTGGCTTCGGCGAAGCCTTTGGCGCGCGCGGTGCGAATGTAGTCCTGGTGCAGCGTCTCGAGCAGACCCGAGCGGATGAAGCGGGTCTGCGCCGCGGCCGGGAAGAGGCTCAGCGTGAGGGCAGGCAAGATGATGCGCCGCAGCCATTCGCCAGGGTTCTCGATGAACGCGGTGTAGCTGCCCGGTGGGAACCATCTCAAGCGCAGCGCGAAGACGTAGATCAGCACCAGGCCGATGAAGAACGCAGGCAACGCGACGCCGACCTGCGTGAACGCGGTCGCGCCGAAACCGAGCGGGGAGCGCCTGAACACCGCCGAGAGAATCCCCAGCGGCAGCGCCACGATCAGCCCGAGCGTGAGCGCGATAGCGCCGAGCTGGAAGGTCGCGGGGATGCGCTCGATGATCTCGTCGCGCACCGGGGCGCCGTTGCGCAGCGACTTGCCGAGGTCGCCTTGCACTATGTGGCCAATCCAGGCCAGGTACTGCACGGGATACGGCTGATCGAGGCCAAGGTCCTTGCGCACCGCCTCGTAGTTCTGCGCGGTCGCGCGCTCACCCAGGATGATCAGGACGGGGTCGCCGGGCGTGAGTTTGAGGAGCGCGAAAAGAATCACGCTGGCCAGAAAGGCCACCGGGATCATGAGGGCTAGCCGACGCAAGATGTAACGCGTCAACTCAACGGTTGCCTCGAGGCTAGGCTAAGCCAGTACTGGCCGGGTCGTAAAGCAAACTGTGGGATGCAAACAAATCGGTTTGTTTGGATCTCCCTACGCGGTGCCGGCGCCAGCCGCGAGCATCGCCGCTAGCGCTTCCTGCCCGTCGCGCGGCTGCAAGTTCACCGCTCGCATCCCATCCGGCACCACGGTAACGCGAAAGCCATGCTCCATCGCGCCCAGCGCACTGGCCCGAACGCAGTAGTCGGTCGCCAGGCCCATCACGTACAGATGCTCGACCTCTTGCTCGTGCAGCAGGGTCGCGAGCGGCGTCTCATGCACGTCGCGTGCCTGAAAAGCCGAGTACGCGTCCTCGGCCTCGCCCATGCCCTTGCTGATGACCGTCGCGCCGTGCGGCAGCTCGAGCGCCGGGTGAAACTCGGCGCCCGGTGTGCCCGCGACGCAATGCGGCGGCCACACGCCGCCGAGCTCCTTGAAGTGGGTGGTCCGCGGCGGGTGCCAGTCGCGCGAGACGTAGATCGGGATACCTGCTCGCGCGGCCGCCTCGGCCCAGGCGTTGAGCACGGGCATGACCTGGTCGCCGTTGGGCACGGGCAGCGACCCGCCCGGGCAGAAGTCATTCTGCGGATCGACCAGCAGCAGCGCGTCGCCATTCTTGAGCTCGGGCAGCATCGTGCTTTTGTCGTTGCCTCGCCAGTCCAGGGTAAACCCCCGCTCTGGCTGCCCATCTCCTGCACGGCCCCGTGCCCGAGCGAGCGCGCCGCCCGGCACGGCCAGAGTGAACCCTGCCGCTCAGCCTGGCTTGACCAGGGTAAAGCCCGCGCGTGGCGTCGATGCCAGGTCCATAGCTCGTGCCAGGCTGCGCTCGGAAATGGCCTGACCCGGCCCGTCGAGTGGGTCGCTGTACACGAAGTCGTCGCCGGCCAGGCCGTGCACCACGATGTAGTGATCGTCCAGGTAGGCGGTGCGGGTCGCCGAGGGCAGCGCGCGATACAGCACCTGCACGATGACCGGCCGCCCGGCGCTGACCTGTTGCCGCAGGTCGCGCGTCTGCCACTCGCGCAGGACGTCGGCGTGGCGGGCCTCGCGCCGCCACAGCCCCTCGGCCCGCAGGCCGTAGTCCTCGCCAACGCTGGCCAGGTTGTAGACAAAGACGCCGTAGCGGTCCGAGTAGCCGCCCTCGTCGTCCACCCACGAGTGTTGTTCTTTCATGGCTTTCACCCGCAGCTCCCACGGGCCGGCGTCGATGCCGTAGTAGGCCAGGACCATCGAGAGCGCGGTGGGTCCGCAATTGGCGCCCGCGTAGGTCGAGCCGTCGAGCTGCGAGCGATACGGAAGCTGCAAGACATGCTCGTCGGGCGATCCGAACAGGACCAGCGCGCCGAACAGGAGCCCCGTCAGCCCCAGCATTGCGCGCGCAACAGTAACGCCCCTATGCAGCCGCGGGGAGAGGCAGGCGCAGTCGTTCCGGTTGAGTTTTTACGTCGATTTCGGTGGTGGGCAACCGTGGTGGAAACTCTGGTTGCTCAGCACCGCCGGCCGCTGGCTACTATACTCGAACACATGTTCGAGAGCGCGGCCAGCGGCAGCGCCTGGATGGACTCGCTGAATGCCGCGCAGCGCGAGGCGGTCACGTGCGGTGATGGCGCCGTCCTGGTCATCGCGGGCGCAGGCAGCGGCAAGACCTGGACGCTGGCGTGCCGCGTCGCTTACCTGATCGAGCAGGGCGTGCAACCCGAGCGCATCCTGCTGCTCACGTTCTCACGCCGAGCAGCGCGCGAGATGCTTGCGCGGGCCGATCGGATCGTTGGCCACGGCAAGTCCCAACGGGTCGTCGGCGGAACGTTCCACGCGGTCGCCAACCGCTGGCTGCGGCTGTACGGTCGGCCGCTCGGCCTGTCGCCCGACTTCACCGTCCTCGATCAGGCCGACTCGGCCGATCTGATGGACCTGGCCCGTGGCGACTTGCTCGCGCGCAGCGCGACGTCGGATCGCGCGCTCCACAAGCGCATTCCGAAGAAGGACACGCTGGCCGCGGTCTACTCGCGCATGGTCAATGCCGGGCAGGGCCTGAGCACGATCCTCGAGACCGCCTACCCGTGGTGCGTCGACGAGCACGAGACCATCCGCAAACTCTTTGCCGAGTTCACCCAGCGCAAGCGCGCCCAGAACCTCCTCGACTACGACGACCTGCTGCTGTTCTGGCGCGCCCTGACCGAAACGCCGATTGGCCAGGAAGCCGCCCGCCAGGTCGAGCACATCCTCGTCGACGAGTACCAGGACACCAACCCGCTCCAGGCCCAGATCCTCCTCGCCCTGAGGCGTGACCAGCGCAACCTGATGGTCGTCGGAGACGATGCGCAGGCCATCTATGGTTTTCGCGCCGCGAGCGTGCGCAACATCCTGGATTTTCCGCAGCAGTTTTCGCCGGCGCGACAGATCACCCTGGCGCAGAATTACCGCTCGACGCGGCCCATCCTGGACGCCTCGAACGCCGTTATTGCCCTGGCCCGGGAGCGATTTCCCAAGGACCTGTGGCCCGTGCGGCCAGGCGGCGCCCGACCGCGGCTGCTCACCTGCGGCGATGAGCACGAGCAGAGCATCGAGGTCTGCCGCAACGTGCTCGAGCACCGCGAGCAGGGCACCGAGCTGCGGCGGCAAGCCATCCTGTTCCGCTCGGGCCACCACAGTGACCTGCTCGAGCTCGAGCTCACGCGGCGGAATATTCCGTTCGTCAAATATGGCGGGCTGAAGTTTCTCGAAGCCGCGCACGTCAAGGACGTGTTGTCAGTGCTGCGGGTGCTGGAGAACCCGCGCGACGAGGTCAGCTGGTTCCGCATCCTCCAGCTGCTGGACGGCATCGGCCCCGCGGCCGCGCGGTCCATCATCCACGACCTCGGTGTGCGGACTGCCACTTCCGCCACTTCCGCCGCTCCCGCCGCGAGCTCCGTCGAGTCTGACAATGGTGCTCGGCCGGCAGGGGCATTCGCTGGCTCCTACGCGGCTGGTAGAGGCTCGACTGAGACCGCCGCGGGCTCCGCCGAGGTTGGCATTGGCTCAGCGGATGCCGCCGGTCGCTTCGTTGAGGCTGCCGCTGGCGGGGCTAGCGCTGGTGCGTGGTCGGCGGCGGCTGATGCTGGCTCAGTTGGACTGGCCGGTGTGTCGCCCGTGCGGCGGCTGGTGGAAGCGCCGCCGCGGGTGCCCGAGGCCGCCCGCGAGCCGCTGGCGCGCTTGCGCCAGGCGTTTGCCGAGTGCCTGGCAACGCCGCTCAGCCCGAGCGCTGAGATCGGCCGCATTCGTCGCTTCCTCGAGCCGATCTTCGAACGTCGCTACGCCAGCGCCGCCGCACGCATCCAGGACGTCGAGCAGCTGGAGCGTGCAGCCGCAACGTACACGAGCCGCGGCCGCTTCCTGGCCGAGCTCGCGCTGGACCCGCCGACGTCGACCAGCGACCTGGCCGGCCCACCGCTCCTGGACGAGGACTATCTCATCCTGAGCACGGTCCACTCCGCCAAAGGCGGCGAGTGGGACGTCGTGCACGTGATCCACGCCGCCGACGGCATGATCCCGTCGGATATGTCGACTGGCGATGCCGAGTCCATCGAGGAGGAGCGGCGGCTGTTCTACGTGGCGCTCACTCGCGCCCGCGACATGCTGTACGTGTACTTTCCGCTGCGGTTCTACCGGCGGCCGCACGGACGAGACGATGCGCACCACTACGCGCAGGTCACGCGGTTTCTGCCCGAGTCGGTGCAGACGTTGTTCGAGTGCGCGTCCGTGGGCTCGGCCGACCCGCTAGGCTCGGCTGGCCTGGCTGGCTCCGCCGCGGGTGCACGGTCGGTGCTGAGCAATGCCCGAGGCGCCGGCAAGGTCGATGCGCTGCTCGCCGCGCTCTGGGACGCCTGAGCTTTCTCAGACCTGGCTTGCGCCGGACGCCTGAGTTTCTGTTGATCGGCGCGAGCGCGGCGCATGTGCTTGCTCCGCCTGGCGAGTGCGGGACGCCGAGTTTTTCTGAGCTCGGCTCGCGTGTGCAGGGCGTGCAGCGGCAGCCAGCGTGGGAAGCGTGCGCAGAAAGTACCCAGCCGTGGACACGGGTGCCGGCGCGGGCAGTGGGCACCAGCGAGGGAGCGGGACCCAGTGTCTGTAGCGGGTGCCAGCGTGGGCAGTGGGCACCAGCGTGGGCAGCGCGAGCCAGCGTGGGCAGCGAAGCCAGCGCGGGCAGCGGAGCCAGCGTTCGTGGCCCGAGCCTTGGTGGGCGGCCTGAGTTTCGTGCCGCGCGCGGCTAGCAGGGCGCGACGGGCCCAGCGACCTGCACCGTGATCTCGCCCGGTCGCGCCACGACCGCGCCCGCCGCTGGCTCCTGCGCCACGATCTTGCCGAAGTCTTCGATGTTCGCGAACCGCCAGCGCACGGGCCGCACCCGCCAGCCAGTCGACGCAAGCTCAGCCCGAGCCTGGGCGCACTGCCGACCGCCGATGTCGGGCACGCTCAGGCCGCGGCTCACAAGTACGCGCAAGCTCGAGCCGCGCTGCTCCTGGCTGACGACGATGCCCGCGGGAGTCTCCGTCGTCGTCTGCTCCTCGACATCCAGGTTGAAGCCAGCGCGAGTGGCTGCCTCGCGGGCGGCGTCCACGGGCATCCCCGCGACTGCCGGCGCGGGCGCCGATCCGAGCGGGTTCGGCAGTACATCAGCGCGCACCGCGATAGCCGCGAGCAGCAGCACTGGCACGGCGCCGGCGACGAGCGCGCTGCCCATGCCACGCTTCTGGGTACGCCGCGCTAAAGCGGCTCGCCACGCAACGACCCGGGCCGCCAGCCGCGCCGCGATGCTGGCCAGCGTTGAACGAGAGGTGGCAGGGGCAGGAGCCGCCGCGGAGCGCGCCGGAGCGTGCGAGATCGGAGAAGTCGTCGAGTGCTGAGGTTCCTGCGGGATCGGCGAAGTCGCCCAGCGCGAAGGTGTCTCGGAGGGCAGAGGGTCGGCAGCGGCGGTAGGCTCCGCTGCGGCTGGCGTACCCCTCAGGTGCCGGGAGCCCGCCGCGTGCGGCGCCGCGGCCGGCGCGGACGAGCGCGCTGCCGCTGGAGATTTCGAAGAGCGGCGCGGCGCGGGCTGGAACAGCGGCGAGGCTGCGGAGGTTGCGAGCCGATCGACTGCCGCGTTTGCCGCTTGCGCTCCTTCCGCAGTCGCCTTTGCCCCCGTCGGCTCCGCCGTCGGCTCCGCCGCCTCCGCCGCCCCTGCCGCTGCTGCCTCTACCTCAGTCGCCTGCGCTGCCACCGCCTCTGCCTCAACGGCGGCTGCGCGGGCACCGCCCAGCGAGTTGACAGAAGAAGCGTCACGCGAACCGTCACGTGACGAGTTGACCGATAACTTGACTGAGGAATCGTCACGCGAACCGTCATCGCTGTGACGCGAACCGTCACGCGAACCGTCACGGCTGCCCGGCGAGGCCTCGCCGAGGGCGGCCGCGGCTGCCAGCAGCGCCGAGCGCATCTGCGCCGCGTCCGCGAACCGTTGTGCCGGGTCTTTCGCGAGTGCGCGCAGGACGATCTGCTCGGTGCGGTGCGACAGCTCGGGTCGCAGACGCCGCGGCGGGATTGCCTGGCGGTGCACATGCTTCTCGGCGACTTCGGCCGCCGATGCGCCGCGGAAGGGTGGCTCGCCGGTGAGCGCTTCGTACAACAGCACGCCGAGGCTGTACAGGTCGCTCCGCCCGTCGACTGTCTGGCCGAGCGCCTGCTCCGGCGACACATACAGGGCGGTTCCGTAGACCACCCCAGCCTCGGTCTCGAACCGATCGTCCGCGCCACTGGCAATGCCGAAGTCGGCCAGCTTCGCGGATCCGTGCGGATCCAGCAGCACGTTGCGCGGCTTCACGTCGCGGTGCACGATGCCTGCGTGGTGTGCGCTTTCGAGCGCAGCCGCGACGTCCGCGGCCAGTCGCACCGCTTCCGCCTCGGTCAGCCGACCCTGCGAGCGCAGCAGCCGCCGCAGGTCGGGCCCGTCGACAAACTCCATCACCAGAAACGCGGTGTCATCGACGGTGCCCCAGTCGTAGACCGCGACCACGTTCGGATGGCTCAGCGCCGCCGCGGCCTGCGCCTCGCGGCGAAACCGCTCGACCGCGCCAGGTTTCTCGGCTTCGCTGGGCGCGAGCACCTTCACGGCGACCCGACGCCCCAGCCGCAGGTCATCGGCGGCGTACACAGCTGCCATGCCGCCCGAGCCGATCTGCTCGCGTAGCGCGTAGCGCTCGTTCAGGACGGTCTGCGTCTCGGTCACGCCTACCTTTCTTATGTGCACGGCGCGGGCCGTACCGCGGTCAGTCAGTCGGGGCGCGGCAGGCTGAGTCCAAGGCCCTCGACAAAATTACGGTAGTAGATGGCATCCAGCTCCGCCTCGCTGAACCCTGCCGCGGCCAGTGAAGCGATCACGCGTTCCGCATCGCCGATCACGTGCGGGTAGTCCGTCCCGAACACCATCTGCGAGGTGCCGACCGACTCGGCCAGGCAGCGCAGCGCTGGCGGGTGGTAGCCGATCGTGTCGTACCAGATGCGCCGCAGCGCCTGGCTGGGTCGTTCCGACATCTCGCGGCACTCGCCGTAGGCGTCGTAGCCGATCTCGAATCGGCCAGTCAGGTAGGCCAGGGCGCCGCCCGTGTGCGAGGCGATCAGCTTCACATTCGGAAAACGATCGACAAAGCCGCTAAACACCAGCCGCATCACGGCCAGCGTCGTGTCGAAGGGAAAGCCGACCAGCGGCACCAGCGCGAACCGATCGAGGTAACGGGTGCCGACCATCGGCGACATCGGGTGCAGCAGCACCGGCAGCCGCAATTCGTCGACGCGTCGCCAGAACGGCTCGAACGATGGATCGTCCAGGGTCTTGCCGTGCACGTTGGTGCCGACAATCAGCCCATCCAGCCCGAGGTTGAGGATCGCGCGGTCCAGCTCCTCGATCTCTGCGCCCGTGCCGAGGGGCACGCTGGCCAGGCAGCGCAGTCGGTCGGGGTGGTGATCCTTGATCGAGGCGTACTCGTCGTTGACCATGCGCGCGACCTGCCGCGCATCGTCGGGCCGAAACGCGTAGACGTTCGGGCTGGTCATCGACAGGATCTGGATGTCGATGCCAGTTGCGTCCATCATGCCGAAGCGCTGATCGAGGTCGACCATCGGCGGCGTGAGGGTGACGAGGCGCGCCCCCGCTTCCTCAAGGTACCGCCGACCCTGCGAGTCGGTTCGGATGCGCACCTCCTCGCCGCGCTCCTCGAGCACCCGCAGAAAACTGCCCGGGTAGAAGTGGTTGTGGATGTCGATCCGCACCGCGCGTTTAGACCGCGCCTTCGAGGGCAATGTCGAGGAGGTACGGTCGCCCGGCCGCGAAGGCGCGCTCGAGCCCTGGCCGCAGATCGGCGGGGCGTTCGATCCGCTCGGCCTGGACGCCCATCGCTTGCGCGGTTGCCGCGATCTCGACCCGCGGACCCTCGATATCGAGCCCGGGCGGATACGCTCCGCCAGCGTCCCACGGCCCGCCCATGCGCTGGACACCGATCTTTAGCACGCGATAGCTGGAGTTGTTGAGCACGATGAACACTACCGTGCCCAGCTCGAGGTTGGCCGCGGTCCATAGCGCCTGCGGGTAATACAGGAAGGAGCCATCGCCGATGCCGTTGACGACGACCCGATCGGGTCGCGCGAGCTTCATCCCGAGCGCGCCAGGCATCGAGAAGCCGAGCCCACCACCCTTGCCGCTCCAGTAGCTGAGCGGCGAATTGAAGTCGAGCAGGTTCACGAACGGCTGGCGATTGGAGACGGTCTCGTCGCAGAAGGTGGCCTGCGCGGGCATCACCTCCGCCAGCTCGGCGGCAACGGCGGTCGCGGACAGCACGTCGCGCTGGCGCGCCTCGGCCACGCGGTGCTGCCAGCGCGCGCGCCGTTGTTCGGCGAAGTCGGCGATCGCGGACCGTCGGCGAGTCGCGGCCGAAACCGCGCTGCGCGGCTGCGAGGTCGCCCGCAGCGCCGACATCAGCGCCCCGAGATTCAGCTTGACGTCGCCCAGGATGCCGGCCGCGACGGGCTGGTTTTTGCCGATCTCCCAGGCGTTGTCGTTCAGCGCCACGATCTTCACCGTGGGCGGGATCAACGGCCCACCAGCGTCGAAAACCGCGAGCGGGGCGTGCGAGCTGTAGCCGCCCAGCAGCGCCACGTCGACGCCGTCGAAGACGGAGCGATACGCCGAGGCGGTATCGGGCATGATGCCCCGCCAGTGGTCGTGCCGATTGGGAAAATTCCAGACGCTGGGCAGGCCCTCGGTGCACACGTGGGCGCCGAGTCGCTCCGCGAGCGCGATCAGCTCCGGCCATGCGTCGCTCAGGCCGACGCCGTCGCCGGCCACGATCAACGGGTTCTCGGCGGCTGCCAGCAACGCGGCTGCGCGAGCGAGCTCGGCGTCGTCGCCGCGGGTGGCGGTGCCGAACTGGGCAAGGCGCGGCAGGCACTGGTCGGTGTCCGCGAGCATGACGTCGACCGGTAGCGACAGAAAGACCGGCCCCTGGGGTGGCGTCAGCGCTTCCTTGAACGCCCGCTGCAGCGCGATGGGCAGCTCTTCGGCGAAGTGCACCTCGTGCGCCCACTTCGTAAACGGCCGCGCCATGTCGACCAGGTCGGCGGTCAGGATCGGTTCCTGGATAACCAGTCGGGTGTGCTGCTGGCCCGCTGTGACCAGCAGCGGAATGCGGGCTCGCCAGGCGTTGTACAGATTGCCGAGGCCGTGTGCGAGACCCGGCGCCACGTGCAGGTTCACCACGCCGACCTTGCCCGAGGCACGGGCGAAGCCCATCGCCATGCCGACCGCGATGTCCTCGTGCAGGGCCATCACGTAGCGCACCGAGGGGTGGTCGTTGCAGCCGTCGATCAGCGGCAGCTCGGTGGTGCCGGGGTTACCGAAGAGGAAGCCAATGTCCTGCTGCTCCAGGGCGTCGAAGAGCAGGTCGCGGCCTTTCGGCATCGCCGGCAGTCTAACGTGGGCACCAGCTGTGACGGTTCGCATGACGGTTCGCATGACGGTTGTTTCGTCAAGTTACCGGTCCACTTCGGCGTGACGGTTCGCGTGACGGTTCGCGTGACGCTTGTTCTGTCCAGTTGCCGAGATTTTTCTGCGCGGGCCGCTGCAGCGGCGGCTTCAGGTCGGCGACGCGGTGGCTCGGGGCGCGGCTGTGGCCGCACGGGCGCGAGGTGTGATGGAGTTCACAGTCCGCGCGTGAGCCGCATCACGGAGTGACCCGCGACCGCCGACTACTGTGCCCGTATGCGACTCATCACCTGGATCATCGGCACCGCGACCCTCGCGGCTGTTGGTCTCGTCATCGTGCTGAACGTCATGGGCGCCGATGTGGTGCTCACCAATGCGGGTACCCAGACCGTCCATGTCCGCGGGCAGCTGCCCAGCGCTGCCGAGTCGGCGCTGAACGTAGCGGGCATTCACGTGCCCGATGAGCTGCAGCCGGGCGTGCCCGCTGTCGTCCGCGTGCCGCGTCTGAGCGGCATGGTCGCCGCCGCGCATGGCGCGATCGACCTCAGTTTCCTCGGCCAGACGCTGCACATCGCTGCCAACTGCGATCGACTCGACCTGAACGGCGCCTCGCTGCTCGGCCGCGCCACCAGCTTCGACCTGGCGCAGGGCAGCCGCACCGAAGTCCATTTCAACTGCCGCTAGCGACCAGACCGTACCCTGAGGAGCGTGGAGCCTCTCGACCGTGAGGCGCCGCGCTCCTTTGCCTCTGCCCACCGGCACGACTTCGAGTCATGGCTGGCGCGGCTGGTCACTATCCCCAGTGTGTGGGTCGACGACCGACGGCGATGCCTGGCGCACCGATCCGTTCCGCTTGACGATTGACGGCGAGCGCTTCATCGGCCGCGGTGCCACCGACGACAAGGGTCCCTCCCTGACCGCTCCGCTCGGCGCGCTCGCCGCCCGCGAGTACGGCGTAGCGGTCAACGTCGTGGTCTCCGACGCGGTGTGGGTCACGCGCGGCAAGCCGAGCAGCCCGGCGGGCCTGCGTGGGATGCAGCCGTTTCGACTCACGTTGCGTACGGCGACTACCGACCTGCACTCGGGCCTCACCGGCGGCGTCGTGCGCAACCCTACCGCTTCGGATTCGCCACCGACCTGGTCTTTACCCGCGAAGGCGGCTCGATCGGCGCGGTCCCCGCCATGGAGCAGGTGCTCGGTGCGCCGGTGGTGTTTCTGGGGCTGTCGCTGCCGGAGCACGGGTACCACGCGCCGAACGAGTTTTTCGACTGGGAGCAAGCCGAAGGTGGGATCGCCGCGTTTGCCCACTACTTCGCCTCGCTTGCCTGATCCGTTCGGTCTTCGCGGAGATCCGCCCAGCAGCGTGCACGCGCGCCAGCGTGGAACCTTTCCAGCCCGCGCGGCGTCTTCCTGGGCAGGGAGAACCGAACCAGATGTCTCGCCTTCGCCTTCACTCTCGCCTTCGACCGTTTGTCGCGGCGGTGCCCGCGCTTTTCGTCCTGGGTACAGTCGCGTGCAGCTCACCCGTGCCGAACGTGTTCGCGCCTGCTCAGACCACGGGCTCCGCGGTAGCCACCGATCAGGCGGTCAAGAGTGCCGCCGGCGCGCCGGGCGCTCCGCCGGTGCCGGCCGCTTCGCCCGCCGCGGCAGGGTCCGCCGGCGGTGTCGCTCGACAGCCTGTCAGCCAGAACGCCAGCGCACCGCTGGAGGTTCAGGCGCAGTCAGCGCAGCCGCTGGATCGCATGATCATCCGCACGGGCCAGCTCGCCGTCGAGGTCACCGACATCGAAGGCGCCCTGGCGCAGGTCAGACTGATCGCGCAGCAGGGCGGCGGGTTCGTGAGTGCCTCGAACACTCGCGTCGAGAAGGTCAACGATCAGGATCGCACGGTCGCGGATCTGACCATCCAGGTGCGGAGCGAGACTGCCGACAGCACACTTTCCGCGCTGCGCGCGCTGGGCAAGGTGACCAGCGAGAACAGCGGCAGCCAGGACGTGACCGAGGAGTACGTCGACCTCGACTCCAATCTACGCAATCTTCAGGCGAGCGAGTCGGCCATTTTGAAGCTGATGGACAAGGCGACTCGGATCGAAGACATCGTCTCGCTGCAGCGTGAGCTGACCAGCATTCGCGGTCAGATCGAGCGCATCCAGGGCCGCAAGCGGTTCCTCGAGCGGCGGTCCGACATGGCGACGATCTCGGTGTCGCTGCGACTGCCGGCGGTCGAGGGCGCGCGTCCGCTGATCGGTGGCGCGTGGGACCCGGCCGCGGTCGCGCAGCGCGGGTGGCAGGCGTCGCTGGCGCTGCTGCGTGGCGCGGCCGAGGTGGTCATCGTCGTCCTGGCGTTCTCGTGGTGGCTGGTGCCGCTGGTCGGTCTGGGTGCGTGGGTGTGGCAGCAGCGCCGGCGGCAGCGGCCCACCGCGCCAGCCGAGGCCTGAGGGCCCCGTCGCCGCTTCGTCACTAGCTGGCGCGCCTGGTGATTCCGGGGCGCGCCCTGGTGACTCCCGGCGCGACTAGCGAGTTCGAGCGCGCAGGGTGCTGCTGACCGCCAGCGCCTGCGCGCCGCCGAACACGATGAAGCTGACGGTGATCGCCACGAATGCGCCGGCCAGGCCGGCGTTCAGGACATACACCGCGACCCAGGCGCCGACCGCCGCGATGACGACTCGCATGATGCCAGCCAGCAGTGGCCACAGCAGTCGGCCAGCGCCCTGGGCGGCGAAGTACAACGCCAGACCGAGCCCGAACAGGCTGTAGGCCGGTCCCACCAGGTGCAAGTAGGTCTCGCCGACCGCGAGGACATCGGGCGCGGAGGTGAAGAGTCCGAGCCACAGTCGCGGGACGAAGGCGGTGAGGAGACCGATGCTGCCGGTGAGCGCGGCGGCGAGGCCGGCGCCGACCCAGGTGATGCGTCGGGCGCGCGCGATCTGGCCCGCGCCGACGTTGGTGCCGACCAGCGTCACCAGCGCCGTGCCGAAGCCGAAGACCAGCGGGATCTGCAGGTATTCGAGTCGGGCGCCGAGGCCGTAGCCGGCGAGCGCGGCAGTGCCGAAAGTGCCGACGATGCCGGTCACGGCCGCGACGTTGATATTGGTCAGCACCGTGTTGGCGGCGGCGGGGAGTCCGACGCGCAGGATGTCCACGAAGTACTTCGCGTGTGGTTTTGCCAAGCCGAGTCGCAGCTGCGAACGGCTTGTTAAGAGGTAGATGGCCAGCGCCGCGGTGCGCAGCGCGTACGAGGTCACCAGAGACAGCGCCGCACCGCGCACGCCGAGGGCGGGGAAAGGCCCGAGCCCGAAGATCAGGCTCGGCGCCAGCAGCACGTGCAGTACCTCGCCGGCCACGATGACCAGCGCCGGGAACTGCATCTCGCCCGAGCCGCGCAGCACACTGGCCAGCACGTTCACGAGCCAGATCGCGATGGCGCCGCTGAAGACGATCGTCGAGTACGCGAGCGCTGCCTCCAGAGCCTCGCCCTGACCGCCGAGCGCCCGGTAGAGCGGCTCGCCGAGAGTCAGCAGCGCGGCGCTGAAAGCGGCTGCCAGGGCGGCGCCGATGATCAGGCCGTGCAGCACCAGGGCGTTGGCGTCGGCGCGGCGTCCGCCGCCGAGCGCGCGGGCGATGGCCGAGGCGATGCCGCCGCCAATGCCGCCGGCCGACATGGTCACCATCAGCATCCATGCCGGCAGGACGAGGGCGACCCCGGCGAGGACGTCGGTGCCGAGTCGAGCGACGAAGAAGGCGTCGATGGTGCTGGAGGTCGCCTGGACCACGACCACGAGCATGTTGGGCAGCGCGAGGCGCAGGAGCGCCGGCAGCACAGGTCCTTCGAGAAGCCGTCGGGTGGCGCTGCCGAGCGGTGCGTGCTTGGCAGCTTCGTCGGCCGCGACAGCCTCGTTCGACGCAACGGCGGCGCTAGCCAGGTCGGCGGCTCCGGCTCCGTCAGTGGCGCTGGCCATGTCCGCGGCGCCAGGCAGGTCGGCCTCGCGAGCCAGGTCGGGGCCGCGCGGCGCGTCGTTCCTGGTGATCAGCTCAGCGGCGTCGGGCGCGCCGGCGGCGACTTTCATTCTGCAAGTGACCTCGTTATGCAGCCTAGCAGCAGTCGCTTGTAAAATGCAACCCACCACTGAGAAAACCACCCATGCCCACCACCCCTGAAGGCCCGCACACACTCCGCTCCGGCTGCCCGGTCGCCTGCTCCCTCGACATCGTCGGCGACCGCTGGACCCTGCTCATCGTCCGCGACCTCCTCGCCGGCAAACGCCGCTTCGGTGAGTTCCTCGAATCGCCCGAGCGTATCCCCACCAACATCCTCTCCGATCGCCTGAGGCGACTCCAGCACGAACGGCTGGTCGAGGCCCTGCCGTACAGTCAGCATCCGCGTCGCTTCGAGTACTCGCTGAGCCCCGAGGGCCGCGCGCTGGGTGGCACACTCGCCGCGCTTGCCGACTGGGGCGAGCACCACTTCCCCGGCACTCGTCGGGCGCTCCGGCAATAACGAGCGCCGATCGCGTGTTGTAGCGCTGAGTCCCATGCTGAGCAGCCGCGCGCCCGCCACTCGGGTCCACTACGCGTGGGTGATCGTCGGGATCACCTTCCTGGCGCTGCTCGTCGCCGCTGGGGTGCGCGCGGCGCCGGGCATCCTGATCAAGCCCCTCGAGGCCGAGTTCGGCTGGGACCGCGCCAGCATCTCGCTGGCGGTCGCCATCAGCATCCTGACCTTCGGGCTGGGCGGTCCGCTCTCGGGCAGTCTGGTCGATCGCTTCGGTCCGCGGCGCGTGATGCTCGGTGGCCTGCTGGTGGTCGGCGTGGGGCTGCTGCCGCTGTTGATCCTGACCGAGCTGTGGCAGTTCCACCTGTTCTGGGGCCTGGCGGTCGGCGTTGGCACGGGCGCGGTCGGCAACGTGCTAGGCGCGACGATCGCGCACCGCTGGTTTGTGCGCCACCGCGGGCTGGTGATCGGCCTGTTCGGGGCGGCCTCGTCGGCGGGCCAGCTGGCGTTCCTGCCGGCGATGATGGCGCTCACGGTCAACGCCGGCTGGCGCACCGCAATCGCGCTGGTGGCGATTGCCAGCCTCGCCATCCTGCTCCCCGTCCTGATCTTGATGCGTGACCGGCCCGAAGCCATCGGTCTGCGCGCGCTCGGCGATGATGGCTCCCCGAAGACCGCCGCGCAGTCGGCTGATGACCGCCGAACGCCGCTGCGCGAAGCGGTCCGCACCACCGACTTCTGGCTGCTGGCGGGCAGCTTCTTCATCTGTGGCTACACGTCGAACGGGCTGGTCGGCACGCACCTGATTCCACATGCGATCGAGCACGGCTTCACCGAGGTTGCGGCCGCAAGCGCGGTCGGCCTGATGGGCATGATGAACGTGATCGGCACGCTGGCCTCGGGCTGGCTGACCGACCGCTATGACAATCGCAAGCTGCTGGCGGCGTACTACGGGTTCCGCTCGCTGTCGCTGGCGGCGCTGCCGCTGATCCTCGAGTTCCCGCAGCTGTTGCTGTTCGCCATCGTGTACGGCCTGGACTGGATCGCCACGGTCCCGCCGACCGCGAACCTGACCGCCAAGCGGTTCGGTCGCGGCTCGCTGGGCACCCTGTACGGCTGGATTTTCTTCTCCCACATGGTGGGCGCGGCGATCGCCGCGTACATCGGCGGCTTCTTCCGCCAGATCGTCGGCGACTACCACGCCGTGTTCATCTCGGCCGCGTTGCTGGGGTTCGTCGCGGTGGCGCTGTCGCTGCGCATCACGCCCGAGGTCGCGCGACCTGTCCGCGTGCGCGCCGAGCCCGCCCGCGCCTGATCCCTCTTTACGGCTCACGGCATTTGTGACACGCACCTGACGGTTCGCGTGACGCTTCAGCGACTTGCCGTGACGGTTCGCATGACGCTTCGTCCGTACCCTTAAGGGTGGCGGCGGGGGTGTAGTGGGCCCGAAGGGGCTGGAGCCACCTGCGTCTGGGGGGCGCGAACGGCGATGAGACTGGGTGGCGGGGCGCGTTCAGTCGGGGCCGCCGGGGCGCGATCAGAAGGCGGCCGCATTGCGCGGTCAGTCGGGGATGGCCGTAAGCCACGTCGGCTCGGGTAGGCCAAGGTGGCGCGCGCACCACGCCAGGCTCGTGCGGAGTTGTCGCCGCTGGATGCTGCGTACTCGG
>WNGE01002251.1_pt1 | contig 32688 bp, 28 predicted proteins | sample 5400651 | NCBI WGS metagenome assembly WNGE01 (sample SAMN13153370, study PRJNA577476) | soil metagenome | isolation source: 60 cm soil or saprolite under grassland replicate 2 | place: USA:California | collected 2016-06-15
GGGAAACGGCAGGCCCTCGTCATCGCTTCTGACATCCGTACCTGCATAGCCTTCGGAGTTGGACTCCGTTCCGGCGCCGACGCGAGACTCGAGCCACTCGGCGTATTGAGCTTCGACCTCTTCCTGACAATACAGGAGCGACTTGATGCTGCGCTTCCTGGGTTTTGCTTCCCAGGAATCAAAGGCTTTTTCGATTCCGCGCAAAGCGATATGAAGCGGCACACCCTGCTCTTTCCAGGTCTCTATCAACGCCCAGTCGATTGAGCTCACGAGTAGATGCTTTCCGCGGCGGCGAACAAACGCGTCTTCGATTTCAGTAAAATAATTAAAATAATTCAACGTACTCTAGATTTGCGACCCACTGTAATGAAGTCAGTACCACCACGCGGTAGCGGGTGGGTCTCTGGTTGCAAAGGCCGCATGTAATGAACACAGACCCACCCGCTACCGCGTGGTGGTACTGACCTCATCGCTCGGACACCTCAGTCTCGGCAACGATGGTCTACACATGCACGTAGATCCCAGGGTTTTCAATCGCAAATCGCAAATCCAAAATCTAAAATCCAAAGTCATCTTGTCCGTTCATAGATTAGTCTTAGGCCTTCCAGCGTCAGCGTATCGTCAACGAGTTCGATAAACTCCGACCCTGTTGCGATCAGTGGGGCTAGTCCACCCGTGGCAACTACCCTCGCCGCCCCGCCAAGTTCGTTGAGCATCTGCCTCAGCACGCCATCAACCAATCCGGCATAGCCGTAGTAAAGACCGGACTGTATTGCCGCGACGGTTGACGATCCAATCACGGTTCGGGGCCGTTTAATGTCGACGCGCGGAAGTCTGGCGGCCCGTTCAAAGAGAGCGTCTGTTGAGATCATTATGCCGGGGGTGATCGCGCCGCCCAGGTACTCTCCTTTAGCGTTCACCGCGTTGAAGGTTGTCGCGGTGCCAAAATCGACGACGATACAGGGAGCTCCATATTTCTTGATCGCAGCCACGGCATCCACGATGCGGTCAGCGCCCACATCTGAAGGAGGCTCGTAAAGAATTGGCAGTCCGGTATCAGTAGTATGGTCCACGATGAGCGGAGTTAAGTGAAAATACACCTCAGACATGCGCTTAAGCGTGTAGTTAAGTGGGGGCACAACCGAGGCGATGGCAATTGCGCTGATGGTCTGGAAATCTAGGCCGGCAAGCTCGAACAAGTTGCGTGAGTGGACGCCATACTCATCGACTGTTCGCGCGCGTGCCGTCGTCAGACGCCAGTGTGCGACAAGATCAGGCCCACGGAAAACTCCGAGCGACGTATTTGTGTTGCCAACGTCAATTACTAAAAGCATATGTTAGATCCTGGCTTTTCGGATTTTCAGTCGCAGCATTGATTAGCACCTCCTCTATCAGGTCGCAGGCGACTGAGGCACCTCGCTCGCTACGTATATGCTCGCCAACCTTTTTAGCTTTCTCGGCATACTGCTGTTCGGTCAAGAGAACATCAAGCTCCCTTGCGATCCGGCGGGCAAAATAGTGTTTTCGATAAAGCGTGCGGCTGGTGCCAAGTTTCTCTGCGTGCGCCGCGTTGTCAGGCTGATCGAAGGCGAAGGGCACGATCAATGTCGGGATTCCAGCGCGCAGTCCCTGCGAAGTAGTGCCCACGCCTCCATGATGGACCATCACGCAACCGCGCTCAAGGAGTGCTTCAAAAGGCGCATAATCAACGGCAATGATCTCTGCCGGCAAGGATTCCTGGAGCCGGTTACGCTGGTCGCCAATTAACAATACCGCACGGCGTCCGAGCATTTTGGCTGCCGCAATGCTTTCCCGATAAAAATCGCGCGCCACCCACACGGCTGAAGTGCCGAGGGTGAAAACGATCGGCGGCGGTCCCTGGTCCAAAAATCGCGACAGCTCCGCCGGCATCTCCTGTTCGCTGCGACCGTCGTAAAAAGCAAAACCCGTAACGCGCGTTTGCGGCGGCCAATCAGGTTGAGGCTGGGCAAACAGTTTCGAAAAAAGAGCAAGCACGAGGGTAGGTGAGTGCTGGCCTTCAAAGACCGGGCTGCCACGGTCTGGCAAACCAAGTTCGTTGCGAAACTGCGCATACGGCTCGTACCTATAATGCTTTTTGAGCTGCTTGAAGAGAGCGGCAACGAAGCGTGGACGAAAGATCTTCATGTGCCGCATCCACTGCCAGAAAGGCGGTACCGGTGGATCGTAGGCCGAAAGGAACGAGACCGGCGCCAGCACACTCGACACCCAGGGAATTCCTGTTTTCTGAGCGACGAGCGGCCCGGCGAAGCTTATTGGATGGGTCAGGAGCAGATCTGCTCCCTCGACCGCCTGCAACAGATCCTCATAGCCTCCGCGCACGAAAGGAAAGAGCATTTCGTTCAAAAGAAAACTGCTTCCTGTCCTCGGCTCCATCACCTTTTCCATCAGCTCAGGATCCTGGTCCTGAGGTGGGGGAATGTGCGGTCGCACCGGAACGAATTCGAGCCTCGCCGCGTTCATCTTCTCGCGATACAGTTCGCTGGTTGCGATCACGGGATGATGGCCTCTCTGCTGCAATTCCCTCGCTATTGCCATGTAGGGGTGGATGTCACCGAACGATCCGAAGGTTGTTAGGACGATGCGTTTGCCGTCAGGCATGGATTGAGTTTCTTGGCCAGTTAGTGTTGATTAGTGTGGTTTCGTGGATCGTTTTGTTCACGCAGACCTTGCTTGAATGACGCGGCTTGCAGACTACAGAGACAACGGAGAACGAGTACGCACCGCGGTAACATCACCGGCTCGCACAACCTTGATCTCACCTGCCGGCGTCTCTAACCTCAAGGCGCCATCGCTTTCAAGGCCGCGCGTTGTGCCTTCCAAAATCTCAATGCCATTCGACACTACTATTCTTTTGCCTTGTGCATAAGACGAGCTCTCGCTCCAGGCGCGAATTGTTTTTTCTAACCCTTCCGCTGATTGCAAAGTCATATAGTGCCGCTCAAGTGACCGGATCAGAGTTTGTAATACAACTTCGAAATCGGGTGCTTTACCAGTAGCTGATTCCACGGACGTAGCAGTCTCATGGAGTTCGGGTGGGAACGCCACACGTGTCAGATTGATTCCGATGCCCACTATTACAGCTCGTTCGTGTTTGTCTGATTTCTCTGCCGTCTCAGATGTCTCAGCCAGTATGCCGCACAGCTTTCGATTGTTTGCGAGGATATCATTGGGCCACTTGATGTCCGTTTGCAAATCGCAAGCCTCGAGCAGCGCGTCATGCACGGCGAGCGAAGCCATCAAGGTAATCAGCGGCCAGGCGCTCTGATCGATCCGTGGCCTGAGCAGAATACTGAAATAAAGACCGGCGCCTTTCGGCGAAATCCACTGTCGTTGCAGGCGACCGCGACCTGCCGTTTGCTCGCTCGCCACAATGCAGACACCTTCAGTCGCTCCCTCAGCGGCACGCCTGGCCGCCTCAAGATTAGTTGATGCGAGCGAATCAAAACGCAGAATCCTTGGCTGGAAAGTATTCATGGAACAAACGACATCAAATCTCAATCAATCCAAAGCGCTGTGGATGCCCTGTCTTCAGAAGCTTCGCTATGCTGTCGCGCGCCATCACGCTTGCCGCGGCCCGATGAAGTCAGTACCACCACGCGGTAGCGGGTGGGTTCTAACGCCGGGATCCTTCACATTGCGTAGTCACCCACCCGCTACCGCGTGGTGGTACTGACCTCATTGGGCTGCGAGCAGCCGTACTCGCTTCGCCCTGGCAACGCACTCTAAATTGGGCCTCCAAGCTATAGGCCCGAACGCTGGGCCAGCGTCAGAGCCTCGCGTATCAATTCCGTCACCAGCCGATCCAGATTACGAAATCGCTCGTCATGCGTCTGACCTCGCGCGTAGCGAAAGTATATTTGTTGAACTACTACAGCAACCTTGAAACGGGCAAAGGTCTCGTAAAAGATGATACGAGAAAGATCACGGCCAGTCTTCATCTCATACCGTTCGATAATTTCCTGGCGCGTCATCCACCCAGGTCCATTCGTTACAGCGCGCAATGAGTTGTTCTGATCTCTTCCCATTACACCTGTTCCCATCGTCCAATAGCTGAGAAACAGTCCCAAATCAACCAGCGGATCACCGACTGTACACATTTCCCAGTCAAGCACCGCCACAATGCGAGTTGGTTCCTGCTCGGCCAGCATCAGGTTATCCAGCTTGAAATCGTTATGCACGATAGTGGCACAGGGCGCAACCGCTTTCGGAATACGCTCGCTGAGCCAATCGATTACATCGTCCATTTCCTGCGCTTCACCGGTCTTCGCCCGCTGCCATCGGTCAGCCCACCCGCGCACCTGACGCGCGACAAAGCCCTCAGGCTTCCCGATGCTCACGATGCCCGAAGAATAAATATCCACTGCGTGAAGCGCGACGAGAGTGTCGACCACAGCCGCACTCAATCGCTCACGCAAAGCAATATTCTCCGAAATCTCACGAGGCAAGGTAGAACGCAAGATGGAACCCCGCCGCCGTTCCATCAAAAAAAACGGGACGCCAATAATGGACGCATCTTCGCAGAGCAGGATGGGTTTTGGAGCGAGAGGAAAGTGCGGTTCGATTACGGAAAGCAGCTTGTATTCGCGCGGCATGTCATGAGCCGTGGGCGCCACCGGACCAAGAGGAGGACGGCGTAGCACAAACTCCTGCGCTCCGTAGTGAATCAGGTAGGTGAGATTCGAATGCCCGCCAGGAAACTGCTCAATTGATAGGGTCGCCGCTGGATCAAACGTCGCAGACGCCGGCAGTCGCTCTCGGAGGTAGCGATTTAGGGCCGAGAGATCCAACTCTTCGCCAGCTCTGACGGTAATGCTGTGGTCACTCGCTGCCATTAAGCAAGACCGCGCGGGGACTAAGGCTCGCGCTTGAAAGTTCTGAGTATGCGCTGCGCCACAGCCTGCCGGTGAACTTCGTCGGGACCATCATAGATTCGCGCTGCCCGCGCGTCCCGGTAGAACATTTCAAGTGGCGTGTCCTTCGAATAACCGAGTGCGCCGTGAACCTGGATGGCCCGATCAATGACATCGTGCAACACTCGCGCCGCGAAAAACTTGATCAGCGAAATCTCCACGCGCGCGTCGTCTTCGCGGTCCATCTTCCAGGCAGCGTTAAGCGTCATCAGGCGAGCGGCGCTGATCTCAGCAGCCGAATCAGCAATCCAGTTTTGCACTGTCTGCTTATTCGCGAGCGGCTCGCCAAAGGATTGCCGCTTGAGGGCATAACTGCACATCATGTCCAGGCTGCGCTGCGCGGTGCCGATCCAGCGCATGCAGTGTTGAATGCGTCCAGGGCCTAATCGCGCCTGGGCTAAGTTAAAACCCTTGCCGGCTTCGCCTAAAAGATTTTGTTTCGGCACACGGCAATCATCAAAGCGAATCTCACAGTGACCACCGACTCCACCCGAACCCATCACGCCCACGGCGCGGATGATGTTGAAACCAGGTGTGTCCGTGGGGACGATGATCATGCTGGCGCGGCTGTGTGGATCGGCGTCCGGGTTCGTTACCGCCATTACAATCGCGAATGCCGAGCCAATGGCTCCGCTGATGAACCACTTGTGCCCGTTAATGACCCACTCATCGCCATCGGGCACGGCCGTTGTACGGAGACCGGTCGGATCCGAACCGGCAACTTCCGGTTCGGTCATGGCAAAACATGAACGCACCTCGCCCACGGCCAGTGGATGAAGGTATTGCAGTTTCTGTTCCGGCGTCGCAGAGATCAGCAGCAGCTCGGCGTTGCCGGCATCCGGAGCGGCGTTGCCGAAGATCCGCGGCGCCACGACTGATCTGCCGATGATCTCATTGACCAACGCCTGTCCTATGAAGCCAATTCCCATACCGCCCCATTGGCGCGGCAGATTTGGTGCCCATAGTCCCTGCGCCTTAACCTTTCGTTGCAGTTCGCTTTCGAGCTCAATCGGCAGACCTTCATCCTCAACTATCTTGCCTTCATTTGGGTAGACATATTGGTCCATGAACGAAGCAACGCTTTGTCGCGTCGATTCCAGTTCTGGTGGGATGCTGAAGTCGATCATAGCTGTTAACCCTTCGGGTGCGATTGGTGCTAGATAGTGAAAGCGCGCTCCAGAAATGTTCACAAAGGAAATGTTGCCAGAGCAGACGGATTGTAGCTGTAAGCCAACGCGTTAACCAGACTGCTAATTAGCCGTTCCACGCCGATCGCGATTTCCCTGCATCGCATACAAATTCTGCGTTAACATGCCGGCTGCAATCTAGATTGAAATGCAGTTACTGCATACTCAGGCGATCATATAAATAAGGAGGATTCGGCGATGAAAGTGCTCACGCTTCTGCTTTCATTCGTTATCGTCGCGACGGTTGCAGTCTTTCAAAGGCGGACCGCCGTCTTTCCGGCAGGCACGATCGTAGACCTTTCTTACGCCTTTGACTCGGAAACCGTCTATTGGCCCACGGCCGAAACGTTCCATCTCGAAAAGGATTTTGCGGGCACGACGGAAAAAGGCTTCTATTATTCCGCCTATAAATACTCAGCGGCCGAGCACGGCGGGACGCACATTGACGCTCCGGTCCACTTTGCCGAGGGCCATCAAAGCGTCGATCAGATTCCCCTCGATCAACTGCTCGGACCAGGTATCGTTGTCGACATTACAAAACAGTCGGAAGGCAATCCCGACTACCTCATCACGATCCAGGACTTGTTAGCGTGGGAAAAGAAAAATGGAAAGATCGCGGTGGGCACGATCGTCCTGCTGCGCACAGGCTTTGGCAAATATTATCCTGATCGCAAGAAGTATATGGGGACTGACGAGCGCGGACCGGCGGCCGTCGCGAGGTTACACTTTCCGGGGCTCCATCCTGACGCAGCTCGCTGGCTTGTTGGAAACCGATCAATCAAAGCCATCGGATTGGACACCGCGAGTATCGACTACGGTCAATCAACACTCTTTGAAAGTCACCGCATTCTCTTTGACAAAAACATTCCTGCGTTCGAAAACATCGCTAACCTGGACAAGCTTCCCACCAAAGGATTCTCGGTGATTGCGTTGCCGATGAAGATCAAAGGCGGGAGCGGCGGTCCGCTGCGAATCATTGCCCTTCTGGGTTCCTGAATCGTGAATCTACCTAACTTCAAATATCCTAATAGGACAGCACCCTTCGTGGTTGACCTTTCGTGATTGACTGGTTCCCCATCAGACTCTCATTTGCCGTTGCGAGTGCAGCAACGCTGATTGCCCTCGTTGCGGGTTCCGCGCTCGCCTGGGTGCTCGCGCGCAAGCGTTTCCCCGGGTCAAATCTGATTGACGCCCTGATCACTTTGCCGCTCGTGCTGCCACCAACGGTGCTTGGCTATTATCTGCTCGTAGTATTGGGAACACGCTCCGCTGTCGGCGGATTTCTTTATAATCGATTGGGGATTAGGTTGACCTTCACTGTGACCGCCGCAATCATTGCGGCCACGATTCACGCTCTACCTCTCGTGACTAAGAGTCTGCGAGCTGCGTTTGAGGGGGTAAACGTCGAACTCGAAGCCGCAGCGCGAACCCTGGGCCTCAGCAACCGGCTAATTTTCTTTCGCGTGACTTTACCGCTCGCGTCTCGTGGCGTGCTGGCGGCCACAGCGCTTGCATTCGCCCGTGCCCTCGGCGACTTTGGCGTGACCATCATGATTGCAGGAAACATCCCGGGCAAAACTCAGACTGCGTCGGTGGCAATCTATGATGCGGTTCAGGCAGGCCGCGATAACGAAGCTTTCACACTTGCGGTGATCGTTTCGCTGATAGCGGTTGTGATGCTCTACTTCATCAATCGCTTCGGCCGACTGAGGTGGTAGGCAAGCAGTAACACTCGCGACGATCGAATGTCAGTAACTCACTTCCAATGATCACGGTTTAAGTTTGTAAGTAGTGTTCTGGCCCCGAAAATCTGCGCTCGTCCTTAATGCGAAGCAGAAACCATTCTGTCCTCGGCGACTTGCAGCACTTCATCCACCTGCCGGTCCCAGTAGGGCCAAACATGGCCACCCGAAAGCTGCCGGTAATCGTGGGAGATTTTCCGCTCTGAAAGCGTACTGGCAAACTCTCGATTGACTTCGAGCCAGGGGTCTTCCGTCCCACAGTCGAGGTAAAAATAAGGCAACGATGCCTGTCGCTCCGCGGGAAAGTCGCGCACGAGACGCTGCAGGTCGTTGGCCAGGCGCGTGGGGCTGTTGAGTTCGCCGAATGTTTGCATGATTGAGTTGTCGTCGGTGCGTGAAGTAGCGTCGAGCGCTCCACTCATTGAGGCCACCAGGGAAAACATCTCCGGGTGTTTTAAGCCGAACTTCAGCGCGCCGTATCCCCCCATCGAGCAGCCGGCGACGGCACGGCCACTGCGGTGTGGTACCGTCCGGAATCGACTGTCTACATCCGGGATCAATTCCTGTGTGATGTAAGTTTCGTTTTGGTCAGAGGGCACGGTGGCGCTGTCCGTGTACCAGCCGTTATGACCTTCAGGCGTAACGATTATCAATTTGTGTTCCGAGGCGTACTGCACCAGCGCCGTTTCCTTGAGCCAGGAATCGTAGTTCCCGCTCCAGCCATGCAGAAGATATAGCACGGGATAACGGACCCCGCGCTTCGTAATCAAACCATAACCTCGCGGCAGTACGACACCGTAAGGCATACGCTTGCCGAGCAGACTGCTGCTGAAATCTACTGTCTCAACTCGAACCGAGTCTTGGACGTAATAGTAATAGCCCGCAAGCGCAAACAGGATGATGACGAAAACCGTTCCCAGTCGAAGGCCTTTGGTCCAACTCTTGTTTCGAGTGTTTTTCAATTGGTTCTGTATCGTGCGTTGATAATTAAAGAAGCTGGTAGTGGAAAGCGGCTGGAAGGGGCGGAGCACCAATCATTTGACATGTCCACGGTGCTTACGTCAAGAAAAACCTTTTACGAAGGCGTGAGGACTTGGCTCTAATCAACGAGTTACCAGAGCGCGGCCATATAAAACAGTTTCACGCAAAGACGCAAAGGGTGCAAAGACGCTAAGAAAAAATCGACTGGACTTTGCGTCTTTGCACCCTTTGCGTCTTTGCGGAAAACTCTTGCTGAGAAAACTGAGTTTTGATCCAGTCTCTAACGCCTGGTTACCGCCCCACAATCTTCTAGCCTAGAAATCCTCGGAACTTCGCTTCGCTTGCCGCATAGCCCGGAAATACTGTCTGAAGGTTGGGCGTACTTAAGTGCCTCTTCGCCACTTCACCAAAAACGTCTCGAAAATCCGTGGTAAGTGCAAGGTCACGACCCTCGTACAATTGATCGCTCTTCAGTCCCGGCCACTGACCGTAAATCTTCCCACCGCGAACATTGTTTCCCACTACAAACATGGCGTTGGCGTGCCCGTGATCAGTTCCGCGGTTACCATTCTCGCGGGCAGTGCGTCCGAATTCAGACATCGTCAGGATCACAATATCGTCCATTCGTTTGCCCAGGTCAGCGACCAACGCAGCAATACCGCCACTGAGATCCTGCAGCCGGTTTGCCAGTACATTCCCCTCGTTCACGTGCGTGTCCCAGCCATCTATATTCGTGAACGCGATCTCGAGACCCACTTCCGCCTTGATCAGTTGGGAGATCTGAAAAAGCGAATTACCAAAAGGTGAGCGCGGATACTGAGCGCCGTTCTCAGGCCGGTACTGACTGGGATTTACTTTCTTCAGGTAATTCACCGCTTCAAAAGTTTCTCTTCCCGTCCCGCCGAGGACATCGTTGACGCTCTGGTCGTAGATCGCTTCAAATCCACCCTGCACACTTGCCGATGAGCCTCCGGCACGAATGGTAAAATCAGCCAGGTTTGAGATGGCAAGGGTTGGCGCTCGGCCTTGTAGACTTCGCGGCATTCCTTGCGTCATTGACACTGCCCGAAACGGCGATTGATCCGCTACGGTCTTGCTTTGAAGGTAACGATTGAGCCAACCGTCGGGAGTTGCCTTTCGTCCGGGCGTAGCGGATTCCATGTAGTCCTGCGCGTCGAAATGAGATCGCGTGTTATCTGGTGAGCCTGACGCGTTCACGATGGCGAGTTGCTTCGACTCCCACAATGGCTTGAACGGCGCCAGCGCCGGATGCAAGCCAAAGTACCCGTCGAGATCAAGCGCTGCCGCTTCGTTCCCTACCTGCGGTTTTGGAATCGCAATTGTTGGACGCAAGTCGTAGTAGGCCCGCTCGCCGTAGGGCACAACCATATTCAGACCATCCACCGCTCCTCTTTGAAAGATTGCAATGAGCGTCTTCCGGCGACCACCAGTTATGCGATCGCGTGCCTGCGCGAGCACCGTGCGCTCGAGAAACGACGGCGCAGAAAGCGAAACTCCCAGACTGGCGAGGGCGATTCCGCCCGCTTTAATAAAGAATCTTCGGTTCATAATTACTCCGTTCGTGCTCGCAGTCAGCTTCTCGCGACTCATGAAGTCAGTACCACCGCGCGGTAGCGGGTGGGTCCTTGCTACTCATCCCTCAGGCTGCGCCGCGTCAACGACCCACCCGCTACCGCGCGGTGGTACTGACTTCATCCAGCGGACATCTCAATCTCAACACCTAGCGATCTGCTTACTGTCTTTGAAACTCCGGCGAACCCAGAATCAAACCCACAATCCGAGTTACTGGATCTGTAATGCCGGCGTCTGCCCGGGCCAGTTCCCGTCGGCGTTGGGGCGGCCCACCGCTGCCCTCCATACCGTTCGCCATCTTAGCCGTTTCAACCTCGGCTGGTCGCGACGAAACGTCGATCTGCTGATCGAGTTGCTTCAACAGGGTATCGCGGGTCCTGGGTGAGATTTCGCCGGCGACGATCACATTCAGAAAACGATCCATGATTTTCACTTTGTCCAGCGACTGCCCGTTTGTCACGTCGCCCGCGAAGCGCTTGAGATCAACTCGCGTTCCAGGAATGCGATTGCTCGCGAGCGCCAAGCCGAAATTCAATCGCTCGAGCAGGCCGCCTGTGTTCACCCAGCTTTCCGCCGTGTCTGAATACCCGTTGGGTGTTTGAAAGAGGTAGAGCGGCTCGCCCATCCTGGCGAGCCACTGATGCAATTGCGGGCCCCCATTTGTTTCAGCTCCCAAAGTGCGGAGCGCGCTTATTGCCAGTTCAAACGGACGTTTGATCTTTACGCGGTAAGCTTCCGGTGAATTGAATTCAGGCGAGACGAAGATAGTCTTCAGTGTTTCACGAATATCTCCGTCGCTCTTTGTGAAAGCCGCAGCCACGCGATCAACAAGAGCCGTTGACGGGTTGTCTGTGACGAAATAGCGCGACAGTTTCGTCGCAATGAATTTCGCTGTCGCTGGATGCCGCGCCAGAATGTCGAGCACGGCCAGACCATCTTTCATTCCGCCCCCCGCGGGAATCTTCTGGCCCAGGACCGTCTTCTCACCGTCGTCGTGCAAGCGAGCATTGAAAAAGAACTTGCCGGCATTCTCGCGGGCACCTTCTCCCATTAGCGCCCCCGCCGCCGCCCCGCCGCCACGCGGCGCAAAAATAGTCCAACCCGTGAAGCAACGCGCCACTTCTTGCACGTCTTTTTGGGTATAGCCGCCATCAACACCGAGAGTGTGCAGTTCCATCAACTCACGCGCATAGTTTTCATTGATGCCTCGCTTCTGCCTCGGCGTATTAGGAGGAGGTTGCGGGAATCGGGGCCTGCCCTCCTGTTTCATGTTGGGATTGCGACTCATCATGATGTCTCTGTCAAGCCTGCGCATTTCGCCGCCAAGAAGGAAATCCCTTTGCGCAGGCTGGCGACGGCCTAACTGAGCATTCGGACTAACACTCTGAAAGTTATCGAGATAGAAAAGCATCGCCGGGCTCTGGGCCGTTGCGAGCAGCAGGTCATGGAACTTGCCCAACGTGTGCGGACGGATGGTATCTCGATCGTAGGAAACTAGCAGCCAGCGGTCGGCGCCCTTACCAGCAAAAACGTTGAAATGATTCGTCCAGAAATCGACTAACACTTCCTGCAATTGCCGCTCGCTGTAAACCGCCCGCAGAATTCGCGAAGCCTGCAACTCGGCCGTAATCCGCTGCGGCAGTTGCAGTCCATTCTGCACGTAATAGTCGCGAATGGCGCGACGATACTCTTCGTTGTTCTTTCCCGGGCCGATTTCGGGGTTGGCGTTCGGCGCCGCATCTTTTTTCTCTGACGCATCGGGCATCATAGCTTCGCCCGAATTCTGTTGTACTGGTTTCTGCGACTCGTCAATCTTGCCCTTGTTTTGCCGGGCGGCAGCCAGTTCGTTCGGTAGGTCGCCGCGCCGTTGAAGCTGGCGCAGCAACTGGCCGGGCTGTGGATACTTCTCATATAGCTGTGCGGTCGTCATCGAGAGCGTCGACAGATTCTTGGTTCTTGCATCCGCCAGCGAGTCCGAAATACTCTCCGGGCTGAGTTGTTGATTGATATAGTTTTCAAGGCCCATGGCCTTCACGCGCTCAATGTCCCCGGGACGTGCCCCGAATCCCAGTCGATTCAACACGTGCAGGATGCGCTGCTCTTCAGTGAGCCGGTTATCGTGAGTCTTCTGCCTTTGTTGGGCAGTGATACCAACGGTCAACGTGGTGGCAAGCAGTGCCTCAATTGACAGCAGCGCGAGCCCTTTTCGGACAGTGGGAATTAAGAAATTTAACTTTTGTCCGGCAATTCTCATATCAACCCCTTAACTATATGAGCAGAATCAATTTAACTTACATTAAGAAGCGATGCTTCCATTGGCGTACAATGCTTAGACGCTTACTTCTGAGGAACGGTTTGACAAACTGTCGGACTTGGCTCGAAAACATGTTTAGGGGCGGATTTGTGGTTGTGCGGCAGGGCGGTCCGCGGGGTTTGTCCTACCTAGAGGGCGCGGAAAACTGACGGGGCTGCGGTTGCCTTGTCTGTCAACAGCGCGCACACCGAAGAAGTAATTGTCTTTTGACATACCTTTCATCGTATAACTGGTCGCCTTGCCTACTCCGCGCGAGCTTGTCCACACGGGAGAAGTCGTATCGCGCCAGACAACCTCGTAGCCGGCAAGATCAGGTTCTTTATTCTCATCCCATTTCAAGTCTGTATCGTTGGTCAAACGTGCAGTTAGGATATTTACTTTTTTCGGCATCGCCGGAGCCAGCGCCAGCATTGCCAGATTTGCAGCATTCAGGCGCGCCACGTTTGCGACGTAGGAGAAATCAACAAACTCAACTAAGTCACCGTACCTTATTCCGTTTTCTGTGCGCACATTCTGATGCTGATGATGGTAGTCTTCGTTGGGTTCAGTGAAGCGTACAGCCGGAAAGCCACGCTCGAGAAATGGAATATGATCTCCACCGCGCAGATACCGATCGCGCCGGTAGACCATCATCACTTTCATGTTAGGAACGTAAAGTTCACCTGTCTCCACGATAAAACGGGCCAATTGCCGTGAAGCTGAATCATTTTCTCCGCCGACGCCACGACGGACATTCGCTTCTTCCGGCTTCTCGCTCGAGGGTACGCCCTCGGAAAACACGCGCACCGTACGCCGGTCGCGAACACCATTTCCGCCAAGCGTGCTGCCGATGATGTCATTCGTGAACATCGCTTCAATGTTGGTTGCTTTCTGCTTTGCTTGATCCGAGAAGTATGTTGAGCCAAGCAGGGCTTGTTCTTCTCCAGCCACAGCCATGAAAACTATCGTTGCGTCGAACTTGTATCTAGCCATAACGCGGGCCATCTCGAGCACGGCCGCAGTACCCGATGCGTCATCATTGGCTCCGGGTGCGTCGCACTTCGCATCGGTGGGATTGCCGCACATCGAATCGTAGTGGCCACTGACTACGTAGACCCGACTCTCGGATTCCGGTTGCGTACCTCTTAAAGTTGCGACGACATTCGTAATCAGGGTGGGACTGGGGACGCGCGCCGCCTTCTGCTGCTCGTACGCCTGCTTTTCAACTGTCATACGTCCACCCGATTGTTCGGCGACCTTTAGGAACTCGCTATAGAGCCAGTCGCGAGCTGCGCCGATACCGCGGTTCGGATCCTCCTGTACCGAGAGCGTGTTACGAGTGCCAAAGGAGACCAGCTTGCGAATAGTACGTTCTATGTTTCCTGCGTCGATCTCCCGAACGATCCGAGCAATCTCCGGATTGAGCCTGACTAGTGCACGTGACCTGGCTGAAGCGCGCGCATTAGCCCTCACAGCGTCCTGGGCGGCGGACCGCCCAACGCAGACCAGGATCAAGATCAGCCCACACAAAGCCACGGTCGCTCGTAACTCGCGGAAAGGAGGTCTCTGTTTCCTCATCAGAATCCGGTTGATCTCGAATCGGGATTTATTATTGGTGGCCGCGTTCTGAAGGCTCTCGATATATCGGCGTGAAAGTGCGCGTCGTATGTTCTGTCACACTGGGGACGTGATCAAAATGGGGCGGCAGATGTTGCGGCATGGTCCTTTCCTTCGGTGCTCTCAGGTTTTGTTGTTGCGGGTTCTGTGGCAGAGCCCTCGGGTGCCGCTGCACATCCACCATTTTGGACCAGAAGCGGATCAGCATGGCTGAACAGCCAAACAGCGTCGCCATGCTGAAGAGAAACATCCAGGTAATCGCGGCTGGATGCACTTGCATCTCCGCAAGCCCTCTGACCCCACCAAAGATAATCCCCAAGCCGCCGGTGATGGTCAACCCGATCACGATTGTCGGAACAGTAAGCTTAACGGGCGCCACCATCGGAGCCGGCGGAATGGTTTCCATCACCGACAGGTTGGCGCCACACCTATTGCAATACCTGACTTCAACAGTGATTTCGTTGCCACAACTGGGACAATACATAATGCCTCCCGTTTAAGAGCGTTTGGTCGGTGCTCGGCGTATCGCTAATGTAACACTGACAGAGTGAGGATCGGAATATGACGAACCGCGGTTATCGAATGCGGTATGTTCTGCCCTTCCAAACGAGTACCACTTCACCCTGAAGCTGGTCGGCGATGGTGCGTATACCGGGCTCATCTGCGATGAGCGCCCGATACTGTTCTGAGCCTCGAGCAACAACGATCGCCGAGCGCGAAGGGTCGTAAGCAGTATCGACCCAGCTTTGACCCTGCCGGCGAAAGCGTCGTCCGCCTACCGTGCGAACATCTTCATTACTATCCGCAACTTTCGCACCTGCCGCAACTTTCGCGCCTGCGCCTTCACCTCGCCCTCCAGCGATGCCGAATGCTGCGGTGCGTTTTCTGGCGAGCGCGGCATCGCGTGATTGGGGAGCGGCCGCGCTCCGCTCAACCTTATCGCTGGCTTGCTCCGGATCCTTTTTCCGTCCCTTAGCAGCATCGATCTCTGCCACTTGTTCCTGTTGCCTTACTTCGTCCGCCCGCCGCGCATCAGCCGTTTTGGCCTGCTCTCTCGAAGGTGCCGCTGGTGCCGGTTCGGGAGCAAACGCCGGTTGTGTCGCCGCATCTTTTAGTTTTGAAGTAGGCAAGTTTTTTGCCTCGGCAAGGGAAACGGAATTCGCGGCCACGTTTCCCTTCGCCACTTCCTCCTTCTCGGCTGGCTTGGTCTTTTTGTCCTCACGGGTGGCGGCATTGCTCACGGATTCATCCGGTTGCTTTCGTAGTGTGGCAGCAGCGGGTCTCTCTGCCTGCGCAACTTGCGCACTCTTATCTTTGCTTTCCGACACAGATGCTGGCGCAGGCACCTCCTGGGTCTGCGCAACAAAGGAAGTCTGTCGCTCCTGTCTCAAGGCAATGAAAGTGACTCCGATTACGGCAAAGAGCGCCAGTGCGGGAACTGCGTAACGCAAAACCGGCGCTGCAAAGAGAGCGCCAAACTTTTCCCATAAAGTTGTCGAAGCTGGTTTTTCGAGCCGGCTGCTTGTCAGACTTGTTCCCGACGCCAAAGTGAGCTCGGTAACGATCTTACGGCATCTCGTACAGTCCGCCAGATGTGCTGTATAGCGTGCACGCGTCACGTCCGGCAATGCGCGCTCGGCGTAGGAACTTAACTCGTCAGCATCCAAATGGTCAGTGGGCGATTGATCTTCAAATGCGCCAGGCATGGCCGTGCCCGCTCCCTCGCGCTTCGCCAGGCCGCGCAGCAAAAGATCCATCTTGTCGTTATCAGTCTGCTTCATTTGACGCCTTCGTTAGTGTCCAACTAAAGAACGCAAGCGATTCGGGTTGCTTGCGGCAAATTCGTCTCATTCCAGGAACTCTCCGCGCAGTTTCACTTTGGGAGCCCTTTTTCCCCTTCTAATAAAGTGCCTCCCGGTGCCAGCAATGGTTCAAGATTGGCATCAAGATGGACAGCCACTTCAGAAAAAGAACGCTCGGTTTCTGCTCTTGTCCAGCCGCGTTCAGTTATCAGGATCTTTTCAACGGTGTGGCGCATTTCGCTATGAATCTTGGTTAATCGCCGACTCGCCGTAGCTTCATGGACCCCGAGAATCAGTCCTGCTTCGCGCAATTTAAGACCATCAAAGTAATATAGCTTTACCAATAGCCGATCTTCGTCTGACAATTTTTTAATCGCACGCGCCAGGGCCTTCCGCATCTCAGCGCCAGTCAACTTGTCGGAGATTGCCTGCTCCGGATTCACCGCTACGGTGGAAAGAAAGTGTTCCTGTCCCTCGTCCGCGTGGCCAAGCCGGTCAAAGTCGGCATCCTCTTCTGTTTGTACCAGTCGTGATTGTTTGCGATGCTGGTCTACCGCGAGTTGCGCGACAACAGCGCGCAGCCATCCTGCAAGTGATCCGCGGCCGGAGTAATATGCCAGCTTGCTCGCCGGCTTTCCGTCAGTACGCACACGCAGGCCATAGAGCTCCGCCCAGATCGACTGTGCCAGATCTTCGGCCGCGTCTTCATTTGAGCTGGCAGATCGCGCCGCCGAGCGAACAGTCGGCGAAAAACGCTCCACCAGATCGTTCCAGGCCGTCTGCTGGCCGCATTCGCAAGCCACTATGAGGCAGAGATCGTCAGCCTGGAGCCCATCAATAAATTCCGTTACGGACTGGTTGGAGGCGTTCTCATCATCCTTCAAAAGATATTTCTCAACGGCTGCCTTGATGCGAGGCACTAAAGACTCCCGTTCCAGGGAGCGGGAGTCGGCAGCACGGGAAAGCAGTCGCCCCGCGCCCTCGGCCAACAGGTTTTGGATTTGCTCACTTCTATTGCTCAAGGGGGAACTCAATTAGTTTTCGATGCGACTTAATGCTAACACGTTAATCCCGCACATTAGTTTCCAGTTGTTCTCACTTGATACGCGGACTGGGAGAGATAGTGCTGCCGCACAGTGCATCCCTCTGAGTGATGTGACCAAATAAGACGGCGCTCTCCGCCAAAATCGCCCTCTTTGGTGCGCTGGCCCGGCAGCGCTTTGGCCATCTGGTTTGATGCAAGTTCATCGCAGACTCGCAACGTGATCGTTTCGTCAGAGAATGGGCTCTGGGTTAGCGATGCCGAAAGCGGCGCCAGGCCGCCGCACTCCAAAGGGTTGCCGCAAGCGCAAGCTGTCGCTGACTTTGACACACCCACGGGCCATTCGCTAGATTCGTTACATTCGATTGTATAGCGGCTTCAAGCGTTCCAGAATATAAATCTCGAAAATCGTGAAGCAGGATTGCAATTCTCTCTGCCAAATGCTTCGGGTAACAGAAATATTTCATTCGATCCAGGGCGAGTCAACGCATTCGGGCCGTCCTTGCACCTTTGTGCGCCTGACCGGCTGCCCAATGAGGTGTGTTTGGTGTGACAGTGAATATACGTTCAATGGCGGCGACCACATCTCTATTGGTGATCTAATGACTCAGGTGAGCGCACTCGGGTGCAATCTTGTTGAAGTTACGGGCGGAGAGCCACTTGCGCAAAAGGAAGCGTTTACGCTGATCACCAGGCTTTGCGAGGAGGGTTATGAAGTGCTGGTAGAGACAGGAGGCTATGTCTCAACCGCGGCCGTGGATCCACGGGCCAAACTCATTCTGGATGTGAAGTGTCCCGCGTCCGGAGAAGCAACTCGGAACCACTGGCCAAACCTTGATCGCTTGCGCGCTGATAAGGACGAAGTCAAATTTGTAATAGCAAATCGCGGCGACTGGGATTTTGCGAGAGAGATCACCGAGCGCTACCAATTGGAGAGGCGCGCGCACGCCGTGCTTATCTCACCAGCGTGGGGAGAGGTCGAGTTGAAAGACCTGGCGAATTGGATCTCGAAGAGTGGCCTGGAAGTTCGTATGCAATTGCAGATGCACAAATACATCTGGGGTCCAGAGACCCGGGGCGTTTGATGGGTGGTCAGGACGACAGACCGTACGAACCTTCCGAACCCCCTGGACCAGCGCCGGGTGAGTCCGAGTTTGGATTAGCCATTTGCCTGTTATCGGGTGGCATGGACTCTTGTGTTACCGCCGCAATTGCGCATACGGAGAACGACGAGGTTGCTTTTCTGCATGTCTCCTATCGGCAGCTTACCGAGCTACGTGAGCGGCGGGCATTCGACGAAATTGCGGACTATTACGGGGTGAAGCGTCGCCTGGTTGTTTCCCTGGATCACCTTGGCGAAATCGGTGGTTCCTCGCTGACCGATCAAAACATTCCGGTCAGTGCGGCGCAGCTAGCCTCTCGGGAAATCCCGACCAGCTACGTTCCTTTTCGCAACGCGCACTTTTTGTCCATCGCGACAAGCTGGGCAGAAGTAATCCGCGCGAGCAAAATCTATATTGGCGCAGTCGCTGAAGACTCTTCGGGATACCCGGATTGCCGCCCCGAGTTTTATGACGCATTCCAGCGAGTTATTGATCTGGGTACCAAACCTGAAACTAGAGTGGAAATCAAGACGCCGGTAATCTCATTGAGGAAGCCTCAGATAATCTCACGCGGAAAGGACCTGGGGGCTCCCTTCCACTTGACGTGGTCGTGTTATCAGGCAACTGAGCTAGCGTGCGGGGAGTGCGACTCTTGCGCTCTCCGGTTGCGGGCATTTCGCGAAGCCGGAATCATTGATCCAATAGGATATGTGCTTGACAGTAAGCGTTTTGCTTATTAACGTTAGGGCGTTTCGAAGCCTCTGAATTACAACTGATTGCAGCGTCGGCGCATCTTATGGTCTCTCTCATAAGCTTCGACTGACATACGCTGGAGGAATCTTAAAATGCTTCGCAAATCTATTTTTGCCACCCTTGCCAGTATCGCCGTTCTCACGTCCGCCCTGGTGGCATCGGCGCAGACAGGAGAACTCCGTGGCCACGTAATTATGACTCAGGCAGACGGTACAACGGTTCCCGCGAGTGATGCAGTCATCGACGTATTCCGCACCGATCTGGCAGGCAAATACCCCACAAAGACTAATAAGAAAGGCGAGTTTGTGTTTGCCGGTTTGCCCTACACCGGCACTTATATAATTGCTGTCAGTCATCCCACGTCCCAACCAAACTGGTTGGGCGACGTCAAGGCCGGAAGAGGAATTGACTACGAAATCAAACTTTCGCCTGGGGACGGCAAACGCTTGACGCTTGAAGAGATCAAGGCGGCGCCAAGGACTGGCGGTGGTGGGGCTTCGGCAAGCCCTGCAAAGGGTGAAAGCGCTTCAGACAAGGCTAAGCGCGAGGAGCTGGAAAAAAAGAACAGGGAAATCCTGGAGAAGAATAAGAAAATCGAAGAATCAAACGTCGTAGTGTCGCGAACTTTCAAGGCCGGTAATGACGCTCTGCTCGCAAAAAATTACGATGAGGCCATCAGACTGTACCAGGAAGGGCTGGCCGCGGATCCCGAACAACCGGCGATTCTCACCAATGAGGCCCTCGCCTTTAAGGCACGTGGAGTTGACCGCTACAACTCGGCAATTACCGCAAAAGATGACGCAGCCAAAGCTTCCGGACTTACCGAAGCGAAAAGCGACTTCACGGCTGCTGCGGAAGCCACCAAAAAGGCTCTGGATTTGATTAAGGCGCAAGCGGTGCCGACGGCACCCAACGAACAGGCACAGTACAACTTAAACAAGGCAGCCGCGCTCAGCACTCGGGCTGAAACCATGCGCTTATTCGTTACGAAGGTCGATCCGTCGCAGGTCGAGGCCGGCCAGGCAGCTTTCGAAGAGTACATGGCGTCTGAGACCGACCCGGCCAAAAAATTAGCGGCCCAGAGAGGTCTCGCTCAAATGCTCTTCGATGCGAGCGCGTTCGACAAGGCCCTCGCCGAGTACAAAAAAATACTGGAAACGAACCCCGATGATACTGACGCCCTGGTCAAGTCTGGTATGTTGTTATTCAACATCGGAGCTATGAACAATAACGACAAGGTGAAGTATCAGGAGGCCGCCAACTATCTTCAGCAGTTTGTGGAAAAAGCACCGGATACCGACAAGCTAAAGGCCGATGCCAAAGCAATCCTGGATGAACTCAAAAATCAGCAGAACGTAAAAGCTGAGAAAACTCCAACACCGGCACGACGCCGTCGCTCCTAACACAGAGGTACGCATCCCAAAAAGGCCGCACCAGAGCTTCCCTGCTCGGTGCGGCCTTTCAACTGTTTGTTTAAACCTTCCGCTCGCACGCATCCCGGAGACCTCTAAAAGCCTGATAGGTCATTTGGCCTGATTGTGGTCGGTCTTTTTGGATTAATCACTCACATCGGGCCTGTCATCGACACCAGGTGATGATCGGACAGTATTGGCTTTGCCTCCAAAGTCACAAGCTACTGCAGCTTCGGCTTTGCCGCCGGATGTGAGGCGCGGGCTCCGCCCCGCCGGGAGTTGGCTTTGATTCATGGGCTCCGCCCCCGGTCCGGGCTTTGCCCTTCGGATCGCGCCATAGGCCAAAGGGCCGAACCAGGGGCATAGCCCGTGATTAATGGAGGCGGCTTGCGGCGGGGCGAAGCCCGCGCCTCACATCCGGCGGCAAAGCCGAAGCTGCCTAAGCTCGCCACTTTTAGGGCAAAGCCGACAGTATTTGTCACTCACGGGTTGACACTTTTCGTCAAGGCCCCTCATTCCGAGGAACACCACGGCACCATATTTAGCAGCAGTCCGTGAAATCATTAGTGGCATCAACCTTGCCACGTGATGTCGGATGACTCTGCCATCAAGCAATGACAGTCAACAGCAAAGTCACCATAGCGGTGTCAGTTTGTTGGAATTGCCGATTGACGTCGGATTATCGCGGAGGGCCCTTGATTTGCGAAGACTTGACGTGCTCGCGCGAAAGCGGCCAGCAAGCTATGCGAAGAAAGAACTACAATCAAGAGAGACAGTCTTCGGAAACGAATATCACTCCGGGCCAAAACAAATGGAAGTGAAGGATGCTGTGGGGGTGCGAGTTATGAATGTTAAGCGGCGACTAACTGAAGATGGGTTCGGCGCGATCGAGCTGGTGATAGTTCTCACGATCTTGGCGGTGGTAGGCGCCTTCGGAATCATCCAGGTTAAAAAAGCGCTGCAATCATATCGCGCCTTGTCTAACGCGAGGAATATTGCCAGCCAACTGTCACTCGCCAAAATGCGCGCTGCGAATGGTTTCACGCAGTCTCGTCTCAATTGCGATCTCACTGCGCAATCGTGTCAGCTCGAAGTTTGCACGAGCAAGGGCGCGACCACATGTAACACGTTCACAGCGGAGGGCGGTCCAATACTCTTAGCTCAGGGTACGACCTTCGGATTTGGCAGCATTACAACTGCGGCAGGCACACAGACGACCATTCAGAACACCGCTCAAATAATATTCAACTCGCGCGGCATCCCTGTAGATAGCACAGGAGCGGCGACCGGGAATTACGGGCTTTATGTGACAACTCAAGTGGGTGATAACTATGCCGTGACCGTCTACCCTAGCGGCCGAGTGTCCGCATGGCGGTACAGCAGCGGGGCCTGGAGCATTCAATGAAAAGCAGACTCAACCTCAGCAGTTCTACTGCAACTACAAAGAAGCCAGCCGGCGATGAGCGCGGAATAGCGCTCATCGAAACGGTGATTGCCCTGCTCGTTCTAACCGTCGGCGTGCTGGGCGTCATGGGCGGACTCACTATGGCCGTCACTCAAAACTGGAACCAGGGTGACCGCGCTATGCGAACCACTGAGTACGCTCAGGACAAAATGGAGCAACTACTGGCATTGAACGTCAGCGACGCAACCAGCAATACAACTGTGTATCCAACACAGAGCACTGGAGGAACCGGATTGGGCGGGACGATGGCAGGCAGTACTACAGTCGGAGGCGTGACTGCTGGCGTTGTGGTAACCGGATACGTGGATTACATAAACAGCTCAGGAACCTTGCAGACGACCGCAACCGGGGCCCTTTATATCCGTCAGTGGAGTATTTCGACAAATGCTACTGGAACACTGAAAACAGTGACGGTGGTATCGCGCGCGACAACGTCATTCTGGGGAGCAAGTGCGCCGTTTACAACGCTGGTCTCCATGAAATCCCTGTAATGGTACATAGGAACCAAATGCGAAAACGAAAACACAACGAGGGCTTTTCGCTGCTCGAGCTGCTTGTGAGCATGGCTGTGATGCTCGTCGGTGCCAGCGTAGCTCTCTCTGCCCTGTTTGTTGCTCAGAAGATATACGGATCGCAGCAATTGCAAGCGGACATGCACGCTGGCTTGCGCAGCTCCTTTGAACTCGTGACGCAGGAAATAGGACAAGCCGGAGCGCTAAACTTTGCTCCCCAAACTCTGACTGCTGCTGTGACGGCGAATGCCTCCGCGCAGACAGTTACTGTCAGCTCTTCGGCCAATGTTTTTGTAGGCGAGCGACTCACAGTCGACACCACATCTAGTGGGGAAACGGTTCTTGTAACAGCGGTTCCCAGCTCCAACCAAATAAGAGGAATATTCACAAAGAACCACGCCAACGGCGCCGCGGTAGTTGCGCAGGGAGTTTTTCCCCAAGGGGTGCTCAGCGGTTCCACTGCGACGGCGCTGAAACTTTTTGGCGACATTAATGGAGATGGATCTTTGTCGTATGTGAGATACGACTGCGATACCGCAGCCGGAACTCTGACCAGGTCAATCACGACCCTCGGTCCTGGCGTAACGACCCAGAATCCACCGCAAATTCTCTTGAACACTCTTATCGCCAATCCCGACGGCACGCCGTGCTTTCAATACAGCACTCCTGTGACAGTTACGGTGAATTCTACGACCTATACGTTCATTCCCAACTTAGCGGTCTTGCTCACTGTTAAGACCGCAAAAATAGATCCCCAAACCAGGACTTTCGTGACGATGACGAAATCGTTTTCAAACCTGGCATCCCGGAACGTGCTTGCCGGTTTAACGATGGCGCAAGCCAGCACACCTGTTACTACCCGCTTGCAATCCACGCCGCCGGGATTGCCACTCGCACCCTAACTGGAGAAGCATGCGAATAGAAGAGAAGAAACGAAGTACGAAGAATGAACGCGGAGCTAGCCTGGTTATCGCCTTGCTGGCATCGCTAGTTCTAAGCGTGTTGAGTGCGGGTATCATTTTCGTTACGCAGACAGAAACCCTGACCACGGCGAATTACAAAACACTCGCTCAGGCGCGTTATGCGGCTGAAGCCGGGGTTCAACGCACCATAAACTGGCTCTCCAATAACTACACCGCGCCGACAAGCTTCGCTGCGTATAATACGTCCGCAACCCCCGTGCGATGCGTCAGTGGATGCGCGAACACTGGCTCCATTGTGCTCTCGGCCGTGAGTGGAGTAACTTCAAACTATCCCGACGCAACTGTAGCGACTGCGTACCAAACCGCTTTAAGCAATCAGGCCCTCACTGGTATTTCCAATGCCTCCTATTCAACATCCGCAACGATGAACAGCATGACACCGGGGACGAGCGCACTAGCTCACCAATCTTTACCTACGCCGTCTTTGGAAATTCTCCGGGATGCGCCAGCGTGAGCTTTAGCGGCGGCGGCGGCACAGACAGCTTTGATTCAAGCGCGGGCACTTACCTCACTACCGAGCAGCTTACCTCCGGAAACATTGGCTCCAACGGCAATTTCGATCTCAGCGGTGGCGGCGGCACCGCTCCTCTCATCAAGGTGATTGGCGGGACCCTTAGCACACCGAGAACTGGCACGGGAAATTGCGTTAGTGGCAGTCCAGACGCACTCAGCATAGGCAGTGGCTGGACTACGGGCGCACTCACTCAGTTGACGGCCGCCTCGACGTACCCCACTCCCCTGGCACCCAGCCCGCTTCCACCCACGACCAGTCAGAGTATCCGTAACAATTGTTCCACGATTACCGGCTGCAGTTGTTACCCGGGTGGTGGTTACGCTTGTACGAACAACGGGCCCTACCAGCTTACGTCGGGGCTTTCTTATGGAAATTTGCTAATGAGCGGCGGAAAGATATTGCATCTGAGCGCCGGTACCTACAGAGTCAACAGCATCTCATTGGGTGGCGGCTCGACCATTATCGTCGATTCCGGCCCCGTCATTGTCAATGTTGCGGCCCAGGGGATTAGCACAGGCACTTGTTGCGCCGCCGATTTCAGCGGAGGCTCGGTTTCTAATTTGCTGGGAACTCCGTCGGATTTTCAACTTGTTTATGCCGGCTCGGCGCTCATAAAGATGTCCGGTGGTTCTGGCGCGTATGGTGTGGTTTATGCTCCGAACTCTGCCGTTTCGATAGGGGGCGGCGGCGACTTTTACGGGGCAATTATCGGCTCCACCGTGGACAATAGCGGCGGCACTTCCATCCATTTCGATCGCAGCCTGCAAAACCAGTTTTTGTCCGGCGTGGGAGGGTACCGTTGTATAGGCTTCAGTTGGAGCAAATTCTAAGGTTTGACGGTCACCGGCCGAAATTGCCCCCCACACCTAACTGCGGAGGAGCTATGCGAATTGAAGAGAAGAGGCGACCCGCGAAGAATGAACGCGGAGCTAGCCTGGTTATCGCCTTGCTGGCATCGCTGGTTTTAAGCGTGTTGAGTGCGGGCATCATTTTCGTTACGCAGACAGAAACCCTGACCACCGCGAACTACAAAACACTCTCGCAGGCGCGTTATGCGGCTGAAGCAGGGGTTCAACGCACCATAAACTGGCTCACCAATAACTACACAGCACCGACAAGTTTCGCTTCATACAATACCTCCCCAACCCCGGTGCGGTGCGTCAGTGGATGCGCGAACACTGGCTCCATTGTGCTCTCGGCGTTGAGTGGAGTAACTTCAAACTATCCCGACGCAACTGTAGCGACTGCGTACCAAACCGCTTTAAGCAATCAGGCCCTCACTGGTATTTCCAATGCCTCCTATTCAACATCCGCAACGATGAACAGCATGACACCGGGGACCCGGGGACGAACCCTTCGTGGCTGGGCGGCGGCGCCGCCGTAGTACAAACCTGGCAGATCACGTCGCAGGGAACGATCGCCGGCATTCGCGCCGCTACCGTGCAAGTGACCGCGACGTACGAGCGTTCCGGAACGCCGATACTCTCATATGCCGTATACGCAGCCGGAAACGGTTGTCCAGCCATAACTATCTCGAGTAGTGGCTCAACGGATAGCTACGACTCGTCTCAAGGCACCTATGCCGGTACTGTGCAAACTAGCGGAGGAGATCTAGGGACGAATGGAAGCCTCACAATGAGCGGCAGTTCAACTATCCAGGGCAATGCTTACCTCGTAAATGTAGTGACGACGGGTTCATGCCCGACGAAGACCTTTACCGATGGGTCATCCGTTGGTGTGACAGGGAATGGAGGTGTGCCGATCGCAATGGGCGCGCCGAAAACCTTTAGTAACCCGGTATATACAAACCCATCGCCAGCCCTGACCACCAACACTAGCTACTCGGCCGCCGTAAGTCTGGCGCCTGGCAACTACAACAATGTGACCGTATCGGGAGGCAATACTCTAACGCTGTCCCCCGGAACCTATAACTTCAATAGCCTTAAGCTGAGTGGCGGCTCACAGATTACAGTCAGCCCGGCCGGCACGGTCGTTTTACAAATTGCCGGCGCCGGTGCGCCAGCAAAGGCCCTGGATTTTAGCGGAGGCAGTATCTCGAACGCCGGTGGATCTCCCTCCAGCTTTCAAATCGTGTATGCCGGTTCGCAGCCGATCACTTTGTCCGGTGGGTCGAATTCCGCGGCTGTTGTGTACGCGCCGAACTCGCCTATTACCATGAGCGGGGCATCTCCATGGTTCGGTTCGATCATAGGGTCAAGCTACACCAGTTCAGGAGGATCTGCCGTGCATTACGACCGGAGTCTTGCAACGTCACTGATTACGGTGGGTTCGTTCCGGCTTATCGGCTTCAGTTGGAGCAAATTCTAGTTGGCTGGTGTAAAACAAAACATGATCCACGAAATCCCCACGAAACCGCACCGAATGGATGGCCTAGCTCGACTTAACTTCGTGTGCTTTGGTGGTATTTCGTGGATCGCTTTAGTTGCTCGGTTGTTAGGCTAGCAACTCTGGAACGTAAGACATTAATCTCGTTCCCCACTACTCAACTTCCTGGAAATCGTTCTTGACACTACTAGTGTTCAACCTGTAATATGCTTACACAACGGTGTTTACCCACCGTTTTGCGCTTCCTAGGGTCAATCTAGCAAGAAAGCCGAACTCTCTCTCAGCCCACCGATGGACTTTTCCCCTTAGCGGTCTGAATCAGGAAAAATGTCAGTCAAATTAGGCGAAATCCTCGTCCGCGAGAACCTCCTTAGCGCTCAGCACTTGCGTGAAGCAATAGACTACCAACGTGAACACGGGGGACGTCTCGGTTACAACCTTGTTAAGCTGGGCCTTGTAACAGACGAAATGGTTACAGCCGTGCTCTCCCGGCAATATGGTATTCCCTCCGTTAATCTCGACCTTTTCCAAATAGACGAGTCAGTACTACGCCTCATTCCTCAGGAAGTAGCTCAGAAGTATTCGGTGATTCCATTATCCCGCGTAGGTGCCACCCTCACGCTCGCCATGGTTGACCCCACGAATGTCTTCGCCATGGACGATATAAAGTTTATGACCGGCCTCAACGTTGAACCGGTGGTGGTTGCCGAATTAAGCGTCCAACACGCGATTGCCAAGTGTTACGGCACATCAAGAGAGATTGACGTGTCCTCGGTTTCCGTGGGCGAAGCAGTTGAAGGAGTCGGAAACGACGGTAACGGCTCAAACGGCAGGATTACACACGCCGATCTGGTTTCGCTCGACATCGTCGACTTTGATACTGAACGCACGGAAGAGTTAGAAGTACTTGATGACAATGAATCGATAGACCTCTCAACGCTTGCCCAAGTCAGCGAGGATGCACCTATAGTCCGACTCGTGAACGTGCTGCTGATAGATGCGCTTCGACGTGGCGCCTCAGACATTCACATTGAACCTTACGAGAAAGAACTGCGCATTCGCTTCCGCATAGATGGCGTGCTCTATGACGTCATGCACCCGCCTTTGAAACTGCGCGATGCCATCATCTCACGCGTAAAAATCATGGCGAAGCTCGACATTTCGGAAAAGAGACTACCGCAGGATGGTCGCATCAAAATCAAAGTGAAGGTCGACTCGCGGTCGCGCGAGTTAGACTTTCGCGTTTCCACACTGCCAACTTTGTTCGGCGAAAAAGTAGTGCTTCGTTTGCTGGACAAGGAAAATCTGATGCTCGATATGACCAAGCTCGGTTTCGAGCCTGAGTCTCTGGTCAAATTCCAAAGAAACATTTCGAAGCCCTATGGGATGGTTCTTGTTACCGGACCGACGGGAAGTGGAAAGACCAACACCCTCTATTCCGCGCTCCAATCTCTCAATACGGTACAGACAAATATCATGACCGCGGAGGACCCTGTCGAGTTCAATCTGATGGGCATCAACCAGGTCCAGATGAAAGAGCAGATAGGCCTGAACTTTGCTACGGCGCTGCGTGCCTTCCTTCGTCAGGATCCAAATATTGTTCTGGTAGGTGAAATTCGCGATTTTGAAACGTCTGAGATTGCTATCAAAGCCGCTCTGACGGGTCACCTGGTTCTCTCCACTCTGCACACCAACGACGCACCCTCGACAATCTCGCGCCTGATGAACATGGGTATCGAACCGTTTCTAGTGGCCACCAGCGTCAATCTAATTCAGGCACAGCGACTGATTCGTCGTATCTGCAAAGAGTGCAAACGCGAGCATCCGATCCCGCCCGAAGCCCTGATTGATGTAGGCGTCTCTCCCGCAGAAGCGACGACGCTCAAGACCTTTAAAGGTGTGGGCTGCTCCACCTGCAACAACACGGGTTACCAGGGAAGAATCGGGCTTTACGAAGTTATGGAAGTCACCGATGAAATCCGGGAGCTCATCTTGATCGGAGCCTCGGCTCTTGAGTTGAGGAAGAAGGCAATCGAAGACGGCATGATCACATTGCGCGAATCCGGAATGCAAAAGATTCGCAGCGGCGTAACCACCCTCGAGGAAGTTGTTCGCGAGACGGTGGCTTAACCAGAGGATAAACACCATGTTGCGCACAGTCACAATATTTTTGATATTGCTCGTATCAGTCGGAGTGATCATTCCTTTGGCTGATTCGACAGCCCATGGAATTCGGCAGAGTTCAGTATCCAGCAATCAACCTAATTTCCGGCATCATTCGCGGGCCTGGTGGAGACGTCACCGCGCGCGCCTGAAGAGAAGACGTGCAGCGGCCCTCGCTCATCGTAGGAACTTACTGGCCCCTTTATTTCCCCGTCCGACGGCAACGGACCAAACCGCAAATGCGGCCGTGCTCCCCATTTTGCCCTCCGGCTGGAATCGTCTAATCGGCGAAAACAGTAGTGAGATGAGATTCCGCACGGATACCGACAAAGCAAGCGTACCAGGTCAGGTGGCCCTTTCGGTGGTGGCGCAAAGCCGGCCGAACCCAGGCTACATAACTGCACGAGAGGAACGTCGGCTGCTGGCTGGGATCGCAATTACCGACCTCCGAGGCATCGTGATCGACAAGATGATGACTGCCGGTGGCTGGGTAACAAACGACTTTCAACGCCTGGTAGCTGGCAATCGCGTATTCGTGGTGACAGCACAGACCCCCGGGGACGCCCGTGGGCCCGAAAAGACCTGGAACTTTTATTTTACTGAAGTGAATGGTCGCATCTACAGCCTTACCACCAACACACCGCGACAATTCTCTGACCGGATGGAGGTAGAGGCGGAAGGCTTTATCGCAGCCCTTTATGCGAACCTAACACCAACGTCCCAGCCGATGAACCGGTAGCCGAGAGCCAGGGATAAAGCTAATGAAAGTTAAGGGAATCGATCGAAAAACGAGGAGAATGGATCAATGCGACTGAACGACGGCGCACCACAAATCTCACTCTCTGAACTGCTACGAAAGCTGACCGAGCTTCGTGGCTCCGACCTTCACATTACGACTGGATCTGCACCACAGATTCGCGTAGATGGACATCTGAGTCCTCTGGAAGGCTATCAGTCGCTCACTTCAACCGACACGAAGCAATTGGCTTACTCCGTATTGACTGATGCACAAAAGCACCGATTTGAGGAGAAGCTTGAACTCGACTTTTCTTTCGGCGTCAAAGGACTCTCTCGCTTTCGGGCTAATATTTTTAATCAGCGGGGCGCTGTAGGAGCTGTTTTCCGGGCCATCCCCTACGAAATCAAGGCATTTGAAGATCTGGGTCTGCCCGCGATTGTTAAGCAAATGTGCGATAAGCCGCGCGGATTGATTCTGGTTACGGGCCCGACAGGCTCGGGCAAATCAACGACGCTGGCGGCGATGGTGGACAAGATCAACCGCGACCGGCACGAACATATTCTGACCATCGAAGACCCGATCGAATTCTTGCACAACCATAAAAATTGCGTGGTTAATCAGCGCGAAGTTAATGCCGACACTCACGGGTTTGCTGAAGCGCTACGTACTGCCTTGCGGCAAGATCCGGATGTAGTGCTCGTCGGTGAAATGCGTGACCTCGAGACAATTGAATCGGCATTGCGAATTGCCGAAACAGGCCACCTCACGCTTGCAACCTTGCACACAAATTCCGCTGCCTCGACCATCAACCGTATCATCGATGTCTTCCCTGCCGATCAGCAGTCGCAGATTCGTGCGCAGCTCTCGCTGGTTCTCGAAGGAATAATGTGCCAGGCACTATTGCCGAAGGCGCAAGGCACCGGACGCGTGATGGCATTGGAGATTCTTGTTCCCAACCCAGCGATCCGCAACCTGATTCGTGAGGACAAGGTTCATCAGATCTACTCGATGATGCAGACCGGTCAGGACAAATATGGAATGCAAACGTTCAATCAGGCTCTCGCCACGCTCTTTCACAAGAAAGCCATCAGCGCCGAGACCGCTTTGCAGCGTTCGGCGAACACGGACGAATTGAAGGAGATGATGGAACGGGGAGCCGGGTTGAATGTCGGCCAGAGCAACCATCCCAGCCCTTATGCTCAGGCCCGCCCCATCGGCTCACGGCCCGCCACCAACCGATAAATAAAACCCGGGAGTTTCAGTAATGCCAACTTATGTATTCAAGGGCCGCAACAAACTAAATGAGACAATCGTCGGCGAACGCGTCGCTGACAATCGCGACGCTCTGCGACAGCTTCTGCGGCGCGAGCAGGTGATCCTCACGTCCGTCAAGGAAAAAGGTCGCGAGATAGGCATCCCCAAGATCGGTGGCCGCAAGAAAGTTAAGTCAAAAGACCTCTCCATCTTCACGCGCCAGTTTTCAGTGATGATCGATGCCGGCTTACCGCTGGTCCAATGTCTCGAGATACTGGCCCAACAACAGGACAATAAACACTTCCAGCAAATCCTCATGCAGGTGCGACAGGATGTCGAAGAGGGCTCAACGCTGTCGGCAGCCATGGCCCGTCATCCGAAGGTCTTCGATCAGTTATACACAAATATGGTGGAGGCTGGCGAAACGGGCGGTATTCTGGATGTAATCCTTCAGCGGCTTTCAACTTTCATCGAAAAGCTTGTGAAGCTGAAGCGAGACGTGATCTCCGCCATGATTTACCCCAGTGCGGTGATCGTCATGGCCGTTGGAGCGGTCGCAGTGATCATGGTGGTGGTAATCCCACAGTTTCAGAACATATTCCTGGGCCTGCTCGGTCCGGGCGAGCAGCTCCCGCTGCCGACGCGTATCGTAGTAGGCATCAGCAACTTCCTGGCTGGCTGGGGTGGCCTGGTACTGCTCGCCACCCTCGTCGCCCTTGTGCTGGCAATCAAGTTCTACCGCAAGACTCCCAAAGGACGACTAAACATCGACTGGTTCATGCTCAAGCTTCCTATCATGGGCGCGATCCTCCGCAAGGTTGCGGTCGCAAGATTCTCGCGCACGCTGTCAACGCTGCTCTCTTCAGGTGTGCCTATTCTCCAATCACTTGACATCACAGCACGCACCTCCGGGAATTTAGTCATCGAAGAGGCCATCGTCCAGGTTCGCATAGGGGTTGAGCGCGGCGAGAGTTTTGTTGCGCCGCTAAAAGCTACCAACGTGTTTCCGAATATGGTGGCGCAGATGATAGGCATCGGTGAACAGACCGGCGCGCTTGATTCGATGCTGGGGAAAATCGCCGATTTCTACGAGCAGGAAGTTGACAGCGCAATTGCCAATTTGCTGACGTTGCTGGAACCGCTCTTGATTGGTTTCCTCGGCGTGACGATTGGTTCAATCGTGATAGCTATGTACATGCCTCTGTTCACGTTGATCGGCAAGCTTGCGGGAGGAACAAGTTAAATACTTGTAGGGACCGCCGATTATTAACCCACCACCTCGCACGTCTGTAAGTTGAACTCAACTTACAGGCGTTTTTTTAGTTCAGTCCGTTGTGCTGACAATAGCACTGTGAGATATCCGTTGATTCGCAAGATAGCTTTCGATGTCCGCCTGCGATTTTAGGATTATTACTGACTTAGTCTGAGAACAGGATTTCAGTTTTTCTAAGAGGGCGGGCCTTTTCTTTCTCGGGTAGTCCCAAACATATTTGATGAATTCCCAGTTAACTCTTTCGTGACATCCCGCCGCCATGTCAGGTCTGCTTGCCTTTCGGTAGAGCGCAACTCGCTTCAGCAAGCGTTGCAAGCAAATTAGTCGAGGCACGTCCAGAAAAATCACGCTATCGCAAGCTGCAAGCCGGAGATCGAGCGTGCCTCCATAATTGCCATCCATAATCCATGAATCATATTGGAGTAAGTCCTCGACTACGGCTCTCCATTTGTCCTTAGGCATTTCCACCCATCCAGAACTCCAGTAGAGGGAATCTAAGTGAATCACTTCCAGCTTGAGGATTGCACCCAAGCGTTGGGCGAAAGTAGATTTACCAGCGCCGCCTGAGCCTATTACCAAAATTTTCTTCATTGGATTTTTATTGGATTTCTCATAACCCACCATTCCCAGCATGTCTAAGAATTGGTAGTGCTCCATTAGTGTGTTGCGGGTTCGGATTTGGCTGCTTGCGTGTCATGAGGTCAGTACCACCACGCGGTAGCGGGTGGGTCGCGTTTCGATAGCTCACGCGCCGGGGACGTGGACCCACCCGCTACCGCGTGGTGGTGCGTGAGCCGTAATGAATAGAGAGCCTAGTCATGTATTACAAACGGTGCGGCTTCGCTCTTGGAAGCCTAATCCTACCCGGGCGAGTCCGTACTCGTCGGGAAATCGTTGCCAAAACCGCTGGCCCAAAAGCCACCGGGAGCGTAGCCAGGGCAGTGCAGCAATGCGCTGTCGCG